>Ga0070697_100002041_pt1 | contig 15474 bp, 14 predicted proteins | sample KBSK1501metaG_FD_65475 | JGI IMG/M metagenome (GOLD analysis project Ga0070697, IMG submission 65475) | Corn, switchgrass and miscanthus rhizosphere microbial communities from Kellogg Biological Station, Michigan, USA - KBS K1-50-1 metaG | ecosystem: Host-associated > Plants > Roots >...
TCCTCCAGCAACTCCTGCTTCCACTTGTCGGACCAGAGGTTGTGCTTGGTGAGGTAACGCTCCATAGCCGGTATGGGGTCACGCGATTTCCAGTACTCCACTTCCTCCGGCGCACGGTACTTTGCCGGATCGATCTCTGAGTGCCCGTACCAGCGGTAGGTCTTGCACTCAATCAGAGTAGGTCCCTGGCCGCTGCGAGCTCGGTCGATGGCCTCGCGAGCCACGCGGTAGACTGCCACCACGTCGTTGCCATCCACGGTGATGCCGGGGAAGCCGTAAGCCTGCGCCTTCACGCTCAGGTCCTCGACTGCGGTTTGCAGCTTCACGTTGACCGATTCCGCCCACTGGTTGTTTTGGATCACGTAGACAATCGGCAACTTATGCACACCGGCAAAATTCACCGCCTCGTGCCAGAAGCCTAAGCTGGTCGAGCCTTCTCCGGAGAGGGCGACCACGATGTTGGGCTTTTTCTGCATCTTGTATGCCAGCGCCACACCGGTGCCGATGTTGAGCTGGGCAGCGATGGTCGAGGCTGGAGTAATGATGTTCAGCGGGGCATATCCGCAATGGGCCGGCGAAGAGCGACCCTTGTCGGGGCTGGTGTTGCGCGCATAAAGCTGCGCAAACATCAGCTTCAGCGGAGTGCCCTTCATGATGTTAGCGATGAAGTCGCGATGCGAGGGAGCGATGGTGTCTTGCTCTTCGAGGTCGATGGTGCAGCCAACTTCGGTAGCCTCCTGTCCCACAGCAGCGTAGTAGTTGCCGGCGAACTTGCCTTGCTTGAACAGGATTCGTGCTCGCTCTTCGACCGTCCGGCACTTCAGCATGTACGAGTAAAGCCGCTTGGAGGTCTCTTCGCTCAGCGACGGAGCCCCGTTACCCTGGGTCTGGGTGCGCTGGGTTTCCTTTGGGCTAGCGGGTTTGGCGGGCGCAGAAGGGCGCTCCTTCATCCTGGTTGCCATGATGATTGCCTCGAAAAAGGTTATTGTATCGCACCGAAGCGGCGAGCTACCCGGTCGAGCGTCGTATTTCCTGTGCGAGGGTTGTTGGCCGCTCGTGATTTCAACAAGGCTGTGCATAAGCTTGTGGAAAAGCTGGACGGGATGTCGTCAGAGTAGCTGCTGATGCAGTTTTTTTACGCATTGCACAAATATGAGTCAATCTCTCTACCGTGAAGACGCGACTCGATAAGCTATTGGTGGAGCGAGGCTTCGCCCCTTCTCGCGAGCGCGCGCAGGCTCTCATTCTGGCGGGCAAGGTGTTGTGTAACGAGCAGAAACTCGAGAAGCCGGGCACCAACGTACCGGCTGATTCCAGCATTCGCCTTCTGGGCGAAGATCTGAAATATGTCGGCCGGGGCGGCTTGAAGCTCGAGCGCGCACTGGAACACTGGGAGATCAGCGTTCGTGATCGCGTCTGTATGGATGTAGGCGCCTCCACCGGCGGCTTTACTGATTGCCTGCTTCAGCAAGGGGCTGCGCGGGTGATTGCCGTCGATACCGGGTATGGACAGCTCGACGCCCGCCTCAGGCAAGACCCGCGGGTTAAGTTGCTGGAGCGCACCAATGCGCGCTACCTCGAGCCTGCTGCGCTCGGCGACCAGCGGCCCAGCCTGGTGACAATCGATGTATCGTTTATCTCTGCTACACTCGTGCTCCCCGCGGTGAAGCCTGTAGCGGCAGCCGATGAACAGGGACGTTTGGAGTTTGTGGTCCTGGTGAAGCCGCAGTTTGAGGCTGGCCGCGGCAAGGTCGGCAAGGGAGGCATTGTTCGCGATCCCGAGGTGCAGGCAGCGGCCGTTGAGCGGGTCAAGCTGGCTCTGACCGAACTGCAGGCGAGAACCATGGATGTGATTGAATCGCCCATTTTGGGGGCTGAAGGTAATCGCGAATTCCTGCTCTACGCCACCTTCTGACGGCGGAAGCATTCCCGGTATGAAATCTGTCGCCATCATCTCGAAACCTTCTAAACCTGAACTCGCCGAGATTGTTCCCCAACTCGCGAAGTGGCTGCGCGCTCACGGCTACGAAGTCGTCGTTGACGAAGAGACGGCTGCTTACATCTCTGGACTGGAGGTGGTCCAGCGCGACCAGATCGCTTCTCGTAAACCCGAATTTGTGATTGTTTTGGGTGGAGATGGGACCTTGCTGGCTGCGGCTCGCGCTGTAAGCCGCGCCAAGATTCCGATTCTGGGCGTAAATCTGGGCTCACTCGGTTTTCTTACCGAAGTTGCGCTGGCTGACCTGTACACCACCTTGGAAGCACTGCATCAAAAACGCTGCACCATCGAGTGCCGCACCATGCTGCATTGCCAGGTGGTGCGCAATGGGTCGTGCGCTTCAGAATACGAAGCGCTGAACGACGTGGTGGTCAGCAAAGGCGCATTGGCGCGCATCTCTGACTTCGACGTCTACTTCGACCAGGCGTTCGTCTCCAACTACAAGGCCGACGGGCTGATCATCGCCACTCCCACCGGCTCAACCGCTTACTCGCTGGCTGCCGGCGGACCGATTCTCTCGCCCGACGTGGCGGCGTTTGTGATTACACCGGTATCGCCGCATGCCCTCACCAACCGTCCATTAGTGGTGCGCGACTCCGGGGAAATCGATGTGCGCATCAAGGGCACGCAAGAAGATTCTTTTCTCACGGTTGATGGCCAGGTGGGCATGCCGGTGCGAGATGGTGATCGCGTGGTCTGCATGAAATCGAAACATCAGGTGCAATTGCTGCGATTGAAAAACAAGACATTCTTCGACGTGTTGCGGGCCAAACTGAAGTGGGGAGAGCGGTAAGCGCACGAAAACTTTTATCGCGAGCTGAGCGCAATCATGAAACCTAAGCGGCTGTTCAAGCTGTTGCTTGCCGTTTCTGTCTGCATCTCTTCTTCGGCCCAATCCCATCCATCGGCTGATCTGGTCATCACCAACGCCAAAATCTGGACCGTGGACAAAGCGCACCCTCGGGCCGAAGCCGTCGCGGTCATCGGGGACCGCATTGTGGCTGTTGGCAGTAACAGTGAGATTGATGGCTGGCGAGACTCTCGTACCAAGGTCATTGACGCTCAAGGCAAGCTGCTGCTACCGGGATTCAACGATGCCCACGTGCACTTTGTCAGCGGAGGTGCACAACTCGATCAGGTAGACCTCAAGAATGCTTCCAGTCCGCAAGAGTTCGCCCGCCGGATTGGGGAGCAGGCAAAGAAAGCGTCGAAGGGCGAATGGGTGCTGGGCGGCGATTGGGATGAGCAGCAGTGGACGCCTGCCACCATGCCAACCAAAGAGTTAATTGATCCCGTGACGGGGGACACTCCCGTGTTCGTCAATCGTTACGACGGACATATGGCGTTGGCGAATTCGCTGGCCCTGAAGCTCGCCGGCGTGACCGCAAGAACGCCGGATCCGGCCGGCGGCTCGATCGTGCGCGACAGCAAAGGCAATCCCACGGGCGCGCTCAAAGATGCGGCGATGGATTATGTCTATAAGCTGATTCCACCCATGTCGCATGAACGCCGTTTGCGAGCGGCGCGACGGGCCTTGGAGCACGCAGCTTCATTAGGTGTGACCAGCGTGCAAGACATGAATCCGGATTACGCCGATGTAGCCGTTTATTCGGAACTCGCCGAGCAGGGAGAACTAACAGCTCGCATCTACGCCGCGCCTTATCTGGCGCTATGGGAAGACCAGGCGAAGCTGGGATTGCGTCACGCCTGGGGTTCGCCGCGTTTACGTTTAGGCGCACTCAAAGCTTATGCAGATGGTTCGCTTGGCTCGTCCACTGCCTACATGTTCGCGCCCTTCGCTGATGATCCCAAGAACCACGGCCTGCTGTCGGAAGAAATGCATCCGCCGGAGAAGATGCGCGAGCGCATGATGAAGGCCGATGCCGCCGGGCTCCAACTGTGTATTCACGCCATCGGCGATCAGGCAATTTCCATGATCCTGGATATGTACGCTGCGGTGGAGCGCGCTCACGGGCAACACGACCAGCGTTTTCGCATTGAACATGCGCAGCACATGGCGGCCAAAGACTTCGCGCGCTTTGCGCAACTGCAAGTGATCGCCTCAGTGCAGCCGTATCACGCCATCGACGACGGACGCTGGGCAGAAAAGCGACTCGGGCCCGAGCGCATTAAGACCACATATGCATTTCGCACTTTCCTGGACCACGGAGTCCGGCTCGCGCTGGGAACCGATTGGCCAGTCGCTCCGATTAGCCCCGTGCTGAACATCTACGCCGCCGCTACGCGCGCCACGCTGGACGGAAAGAATTCCGCAGGCTGGGTTCCGGAGCAGAAGATTAGCGTCGCGGAAGCAGTGGAGGCTTACACCATGGGTTCGGCATTTGCCGAGTTTCAAGAAAAAGAAAAGGGCTCGATCACGCCCGGGAAGCTGGCTGACATGGTGCTCATAAGTGATGACATTTTCTCCATTCGTCCCGAAGCCATTCGCGATGTAACCGTGGTGACCACGATTGTGGGGGGCGAGGTGGTTTATCCGGCAGAGCGGGGAAAATAGTGACGAAAGTATAAGAGCCTGTTGGCAAGTGTTCGGCTGCAGAGAAGCTGGCTGAAAACAGAGGCTTGCTGAAATTAGAGCCATCGCACGCTGAAAGCCGTCTGCGCCGTTGGCAATAGCCCGCCACTTCAGTGGCGGGTTCCAGGTGCTCTACAATTCCAGTCCCGAAGGGACGGCTGAATGGCACACACATACATCTGCAATCTCGTCCATGTGGTGTTTTCAACCAAGAACAGGATGAAGCTAATCCCCGAAGATTTCCGCGATCGCTTGTGGCGATATGTCGCGGGAATTGCCAGGACAAATGATTTCAAGGCTCTCGCCGTAGGTGGCACACACGACCATCTGCATGCTCTTCTGTCATTGCCCGCACCTCTGCCCATCAGCAAGGCAGTCCAGCTCGTCAAAGGTGGTTCATCCAAGTGGCTGGGTGACAATGGAATTAAGTTCGCATGGCAAGACGGTTATGCCGCCTTCAGCGTAAGCCTATCTCAGATGAACCACACGATGGATTACATCAACTCGCAGGAAAAGCATCACACGAAGAGAGATTTCGTCGAAGAGCTTCGTATTTTGCTGGAGAAGCACGGGATTGCCTACGAAGAGCGTTACCTGTTGGGTTGAGACTCAGCCGTCCCTACGGGACTGGGTTTTCATTGGGTCCTTGTCCCGCCACTGAAGTGGCGGGCTATTTTCATCTTTAGCAAGAAAATTAACTACAACTATAGGTTTGCAAAACTGCTAAGCAGCACTGAAACTGAAAATGGCGGGCTATTCTCACAGGGGGCATTGTGAGTCCGGCCAACTGAAGTGCGGGCTATTTTCATTCCCAATCTCCGTCGCGCTAACTTAAGTGGCGGCGGTATTTTCACTCTTGTTTGGCAATCAGTTGTGCGACGCGTGGTAACGCGTGAGATGGTCAGGAAGCAAAGATTGTTACGGCATCTCCTGCTTGAATAAATCCTTGACGGTTTCCCGTCGCCGGATCAGACGCACGTGTTTTCCGTTCACCAGCACCTCGGCGGGACGGGGGCGAGAGTTGTAGTTGGAAGCGAGCGACATGCCATAAGCGCCGGCATCGAGGATGGCCAGCACATCGCCGGGCTGCGGCTCCTCCATCTCGCGATCCCGCGCGAAGAAGTCGCCGCTTTCACAAATCGGCCCCACTACGTCGAACATTCCGTTGCTGCCGCTAGCCGGCTTCACCGGAATTATTTCGTGATGGGCGTTGTAGAGCGCCGGACGGATCAGATCGTTCATCGCCGCATCTACTACGATGAAGCGTTTGCTTCCGTTTTGCTTCAAGTACAGAACGCGGGTAAGCAACACGCCGCTTGGACCAACAATCGCCCGACCGGGCTCCAACAACAGGCGGACTTTAAGGTTGCGCAACGGGGTGAGGACGGCGGCTGCATAGCTCGCGGCACGCGCAGGAAAATCATCGGTAGCCTGGTAGGGAATTCCCAAGCCGCCGCCGGCATCAACGTAACGTATCCGAAACCCTTCCTCTTGCAGCCTCCGCACCAATTCGGACAATCGCTCGATGGCTGCGGCAAAGGGTTCGGTCTCGCAAATCTGCGAGCCAATGTGCAAGCTGATGCCGCAAATGTCTAACTGCTTCCAACGCGCGGCCTGACGGTAGATGGCAAGCGCCCGCTCAATCGGAATTCCGAACTTATGTTCGCGCAACCCAGTAGAGATGTAGGGATGAGTGTCGGCAGGAACGTCAGGATTAATGCGAAGCGCCACCGGAGCCCGCTTCTTCTGCCGTGCCGCCCTCTCCGCCAGCAGCTCTAGTTCGCTTTCGCTTTCCACGTTAAACAGCAGGATTTTTGCCCGCAGAGCATCGTCCATTTCCTGCGCGGTTTTCCCCACTCCGGAAAATACGGTCTTGCCTGCCGCCTTTCGCGAAACGCGCAGCACCCGTTGCAACTCGCCACCGGAGACTACGTCGAAGCCAGCTCCCATGCCGAGCAGCAGGCCCAGCAGTGCCAGATTGGAATTGGCTTTTACGGAGTAGCAGATCTGGTGGGGAAAGGAGCGAAAGGCCCGATCGAGCGTCTTAAATCGCTCGCGTATGCTGGCTTCGGAGTAGACGTAGAGCGGCGTGCCAAACCGAGTGGCAAGCGAGGAGAGGGAAGTCTTTTCGCAGGTTAATTCCTGATTCGCTGTGCTTCTGAGATACCGAAAGCCAGGCGGGCGCACTTCGCCCGCACCGCGCTCAGGCATTGCGGGCGCCCGCAACCTTTTTCTTAGTTTCGGCGCTGGGTGGATCCATCCTCAAAACAACCACCGTTTGATCGTCAAATGGCTCATAGCCCTGAGTGTGAGCGTACACCGCGTCGAAGATGGCTTCCACGATTCCCTCGGCGGAGAGGGCGCAACTTTCCGAGATTACGCGTTCAACGCGCTCCCGCCCGAAGCCGTCGCCCTCACGGTTGCGGGCATCGATAATTCCATCGCTGAGAAAGACGCAAAGCTCGCCCGGCTGCGGCTGCAAGATCAGCTCCTCATAGGTGGCGTCCTCAAACAGACCCAACGGCAGACCGGTAGCTTGAATCACCTCGATATTGGCGCCGCGGCAGTAAATTGGCCGGGGCAGGCCCGAGTTAGAGATTTGGAGCGTGCCATCGGCTTCATCCCAGATGGCGTAAATCATGCTGACAAACTGCGCAGCCACCGGGCGTTCAACCAGCGAAGTATTCACCAACGCGAGCATTTCAGCCGCTGAGGGCTCGCTCACCGCGCTGGAGCGCAAGATGCCGCCCGCGAGGCCGGCGTAAAGCGCAGCCGCCACGCCTTTGCCGCTAACATCGCCGATAGCGAAGCCCATACGCCCACCGGAGTAAGGGATGAAATCGTAAAAGTCTCCGCCGATGGCGTGCGCCGGCACGAACCGCGCTGCCACTTGCACTCGTTCCAGCTTCGGACGGTCCGCGGGCAGCATGCGAAATTGCAGTTCGCGCGCCATGGCCAGATCGCGCTCCAGGCGGCCTTCCTGTTCGGCGATGCGCTGGTACAAGCGCGCATTCTCGATCGCAATTGCCACTTGCGCAGCCAGTGTGGTCAACGTCCGCATGTGGTCTTCCGTAAAGTAACCACGCTTGGTGTGCTCAAGATCGAGGACGCCAATAGCTTTGTCCTGGTAGATCAACGGCACTGCGAGCTCGGAGCGCGTCTCTGGATTGAGCTGGATGTAACGATCGTCTTTGCTTACATCGCGCACCAGCACCGGCTGCTTGTGGCTGGCGGCATATCCAACAAGGCCTCGCTCAATGGGAATATCGTGCTTGAGGTGGATGTTCTTCTTGAAGCGCACCGAAAAGCGGTGCTGGAGTGTAGTTCCGGCACTATCGAGCAGCAAGATGCTGAACATCTGATAGTCGATGAGCCGGGTCAGCAATTCCGCGATCCGCTTGAGCAGTTCGTCGAGGTTAAGAATCGATGTCAGCTCGCGGCTGATCTCGTTCAAGACAGTCAGCGTCTGTGAGTGCTTGTAAACACGGGTGTAGAGGCGCGCATTCTCGATGCCCGCGGCGATGCGCGAAGCCAGCAGTGCCAGAAGTCGCTTGTGCTCTTCGTTGAAGTACTGCGCCTGGCGGGCTTCGATGTCAATGACACCGATGACACGGTTTTTTACGATCAGCGGAACAGCCAGTTCGGAGCGCACTCCTGCAACCTGCTCGATGTAGCGTGAATCGGCGGTCACATCATTGACCAGGACCGCGTCGCGACGTTGTGCCGCGAGTCCGGTCACACCCTCGCCCACCTTGATCCGCAGGCGCTCGGCCAACTCGGGCGGGTGCCCGACGGAAAAGCGGATGCGCAATTCTTGGGTCTTTTCGTTCAGCAGCAGAATGGCAAATATCTCGTATTCGATAACGCGGCCAATGAGTTCGGCCACCCGTCGCAGCAAGGTATCAAGATCGAGCGTGGTGTTGACGACCTCGGTCACCTCGAGCAGAAAAGACTCGAGGTTCACACTCGCGGGAGAGATTGCGGTCACGGGATTCATGGCGACTGAACTAGATTGAGGCACCCAACTCTTGGATGATCTGCACGCCGGAACTGGTTCCAATTCTATTAGCGCCAGCTTCAACCATGGCGGCCAGATCGCCGGCAGTGCGAATACCGCCGGAAGCCTTCACCCCGGCACGCCTGCCTACCACGCCGCGCATGAGCGCGACGTCATCCACGGTGGCTCCGCCGCCGGCAAAACCAGTGGAGGTTTTTACGAAGTCAGCGCCGGCGGCTACCGCGAGCTCGCAGGCCAGAATCTTCTCGTCCACTGTGAGCAGCGAGGTTTCCAAGATGACCTTCAGGATAGCGCCGCCATCGTGAGCCACTTCCACCACACCGCGTATGTCGCTCTCAACCAGTTTGCGGTTGCGAGACTTTAGAGCGCCCACGTTAAGCACCATATCCAGTTCGTCTGCGCCCACGCGCAACAGATCAACCGCCTCCGACCGTTTGGTGGTGGTTAGGTTAGCGCCTTGCGGGAAGCCCACTGGCGCCCCCACCTTCACATTGGTTCCGTCCAGGATGGAAGCAGCCAGCGCCACGAACGATGGAGAAATGAAGGCGGTAGCAAATTCAAAGCGGGCAGCTTCTTCGCAGAGCCGAACCACTTGCTCCGCGGTGCTTTCTGGCTTCAGCAAAGTGTGATCAATCACACGGGCAACCGCTCGCCAGTCAGAAAGGTTTATCTTTTCCGCAGAAACAGGAGTGACGATGGTGGACATCACTTGGAATTTTACATCAGCGTGCAGCCGCTCCGGTTTCACCAAAGTAACGGAGTTGACAGTTTTGCTACTCCGGCAGCCTCTGTAGCTCGGGCGGCAAAATACAGATATCGGGAAGATTGCGATAGCGCTCACCCAGATCCATGCCATAGCCGACCACGAATTCATCAGGAATTTCGAACCCGATGTAGTCGCAGTGCACGGCTTGGATGCGGCGGGCCGGCTTATCCAGCAGCGCCGCAATGCGCAGCGCCCGCGGCCGGCGGGCCTCGATGGCGCGCTTCAGGTAGGTGAGCGTCAACCCGGTATCGAGAATGTCTTCCACCAGGATCACGTTTTTGCCTTCGATGGACTGATCGATGTCCTTGGTAAGGCGCACTTCCCCGGAGGTCTTGGTGTCTTTGCCGTAGCTGGAAACGGCAATGAAGTCAAAGGTGGCGTCGAGCGATATGTGACGCGCCAGATCGCTAAGAAAAATGGTGGCACCTTTGAGCACTCCCAGGAGGATCACCGGCTGGCCTGCGAAATCGCGGGAGATTTCTGCGCCCAACTCGGCCACTCGACGGCTGATCTGCTCGCGTGAGAACAGCTTCTTCAACTCGACTGGAGATTGCGTTGGCGACACGGAACTGGCCACGGTGGCTCCTACATTACCTCAAATCCCGGCCGTTCGCGCATTGCTAAGCCTTGCTGCGCAAACTAAAATTATGAGTTTTGCCGACCCAAGGAGGGCCCGCCGTGGCAATGCCGGAATTTCAGCAGTTAGTGAACGAAGCCAAACAGGAAATCAAAGAGATCGATGCCCGCGAGCTCAAGCGCATGCAACAAGCTGGAGAGGACTTCGCGCTGGTCGATGTGCGCCAGGAGAATGAGACCGCGCGGGGCGTCATCCCCGGCGCGGTGGCTATCCCTAGAGGCATTTTGGAGCTCCAAATTGACCAGGTGACGACTGACAAGAACAAGAAAATTGTTATTTACTGCGGAGGAGGGAGCCGCTCCGCACTCGCTGCCTGGATGTTGAAGAAGATGGGATTTAAGAATCCAATCTCGCTAGCGGGTGGGTACCGGGGCTGGACGGACTCGGGTGGTTAGTCGTCGGATGGCATTTGGAGCAACATAGGTTCTGAATTCACATCCCGAGCGCAGCGAGGGAGCCCTACATCCTAGAGGGCATCTGCCCTTGTAGGGATTCCTCGCTGGGCTCATCGGAGCAAGAATGAATTTGCAAGGCATCAAAATTACCTGGCTCGGACACGCCACCTTCTTCATCGAAACCCCAGGCGGCAAGAAGATTCTGGTTGATCCCTGGGTACAGAACAATCCGAAGTGTCCTGACAACAAGAAGAAGCTTCCCGGGATTGATGTGATGTTGTGCACCCACGGCCATGGAGACCACATTGGCGACGGGGTTGAACTGGTGAAGAAACACAATCCGGTTGTGGTCGGCGCCTTCGAGCTTTGCATGTGGATGCAGAAGAAGGGCGCCAAGCAGATTTCGCCAATGAACAAGGGCGGCTCGCAGCCGGTTGCCGATGTCCGCGTGACCATGGTGCACGCCGACCACTCCTGTGGCATCCAGGACGGCGATGAAATCGTCTACGGCGGAGAGGCGGCAGGTTACGTGATTGAGTTCGAAAAAGGCCCGAAGGTTTACCATGCCGGCGATACCGCCGTGTTTGGCGATATGCAGCTCATTCGCGATCTCTACAAGCCGGAGTTGGTCATGTTGCCCATTGGCGATTTGTTCACCATGGGGCCGCGCGAAGCTGCGCTGGCTTGCAAACTGCTCCAGCCGAAAGCGGTGGTGCCGATGCATTTTGGAACGTTTCCCGCGCTCACCGGCACGCCCGACGAATTTAAGCGTATGACTTCTAATCTGGGTATCGAAGTGATTGCCATGAGCCCGGGGCAAACCATTTGAGGGACGATGAACGGAATCATTGACAGCGTTGTTGATAAGTATCTTTACTCCATGCTTCCGGAGCGCGACGAGGTGCTGCGCGAAATTGAGCAGCAGGCCAAGCAGCGCAATATTCCCATCGTTGGGCCTGCTGTTGGGCGATTGCTCTACCAATTGGCCCTCATGATTGACGCCAAAACGGTGTTCGAGATGGGCTCGGCAGTTGGCTATTCGACCATCTGGTGGGCGCGAGCCGTGGGAAAAAGTGGGCGCGTGGTGTACACCGACGGCGACGCCAAGAACGCCGAAGAGGCGAAAAAGTATTTCGAACGTGCCGGAGTTGCGGGAAGGATTGAAGTACGCGTGGGTGACGCGCTTGAAATCCTGTCTGAACAGAAGCGGGCTTCGTACGACATCATCTTTAACGATGTCGACAAGGAAGACTACCCCCGTGTGCTTCGCCTGGTGCCAGAGCGTGTGCGGAAAGGAGGATTGTTCATCACTGATAATGTCCTCTGGAGCGGACGCCCAGCGCGCGCGGCATCGGGGCAGAATGGCTCTGACCCCGAACTCTCCACGCCTGAAACCAAGGGCATTGTGGAATTCAACCGCCTGCTCTATGCCTCCAAGGAATTCTTTACCACCATGCTGCCGCTGCGCGACGGCGTGGCTGTAAGTTTGCGCGTTTGATCTCCGGGTTTATCCACACCCAATGAAACGCCTCATGTGCGTCACCGCCCATCCCGACGATGAGGCGTGGGCTTTTGGCGGCGCGCTTGCGCTCTATCAGCAGCGCGGCGTTGAGACCTCGGTGATTTGTCTGACCCGGGGCGCAGCAGGCACCTACAAGGGGCCGGCGAAATCGAGCGCCGAACAAAAAGCAATTCGTTCGCAGGAGTTCGAAGCTGCGTGCCGCATCCTGAAAATCACCGATCCTGATCTGCTGGATTATCCCGACGGCGGACTCACGATTGTGAACTTTATCGAAACCGTGGCCGACCTGAGCAAACGCGTGCGCACCACGAGGCCGCAGGTGGTAATTACATTTGGCACCGAGGGCACGGTGACCGCACATCCTGATCACACCATGGTGGCGCTGTTCACCACCGCAGCCTGCCACTGGGCTGGACGCAAAGATCGTTTCCCCGAACAACTGCGCGGCGGCCTGACGCCGCATCGTGTCCAAAAGCTGTATTACGTAACGGCGCGCGAGACCTGGCCGGAGCGGCCTCCGGTCTCTCCAGCACCAGTCACGGCCACCATTGATGTGCGGCAGCAGATCGAAACCAAAGTGGCCGCATTCAAAGCGCACCACAGCCAGGCTCCGTTGCTGCCGGTTTACGAGCGTGCGCTGCGCAGCCCTTCCGAGGTCTATCACCTGGCTAATTGCGTAGAGCCGCAGGAGGCGGAGAGCGAGACGGATTTGTTTGAGGGCGTTGATGAAGAGTGAAGCCGGCGGCGAGCGCCTAACAATATGTCAGTCCTAGCCAAGCGAGGGACCCCTACCCGTCGAGACAGTCGCAGGAAATGGGGATCCCTCGCTGCGCTCGGATGACAACGTGGTGGGAATGACGTTGTGGCTGGGGTAAGAAGCCCTGAGCCTTACTTTTTTCGCTGCACCAGGAAATGCGCCAGGTCCTTCAAGACCTGTGCGCGTTCGCCGAAGGGGGCCAGAGCCGCGCAGCCTGCCTGCACCAGGGCATCGGCCTTATCGAGCGATGCATCCACGCCGAACAGCGCCGGGTAGGTGGCTTTTTCGGTAGCGGTGTCTTTGCCGGCGGTCTTGCCCAGTTGTTCGGAGGACTGAGTGACGTCGAGCACGTCATCCACAATTTGAAAGGCCAGGCCCACTGCTTTGCCGAAGCTGCGCAGGCTCTCGGTGGCGCTTAAGTCCGCGCCCGCATAGATTCCGCCGCTGACCAGGCTGGCAGTTATCAGTGCGCCGGTTTTGGAGCGGTGTATGCACTCTAGTGTCGCCGCGTCCGGCCTCTGGTGCTCGGCTTCGAGATCCATCACCTGGCCGCCAATCATTCCCTTGATGGTGCCGGTGGCAGTAGAAATCTCTTCGATGATCCTCACTCGCGCCTCCGCCGGGCAACGCAGGCGAGAGAGCGTCTGGTAGGCGCAGGTCTGCAGCGCATCACCGGCGAGAATGGCAGTGGCCTCACCGTAGACGACGTGGCAAGTTGGGCGCCCGCGGCGCAGATCGTCATTGTCCAGGGCGGGCAGGTCGTCGTGAATGAGCGAATAGGTGTGCAGCATCTCCAGCGCACAGCCGAGTTCCTCCACCCCGCGAGGCATGTTGCCCGCGATCGCGCGCGCCGCCTCCATGCACAGAATAGGGCGCAGCCGCTTGCCTCCCGCGAAGACGCTGTGGCGCATGGCGCGATGCACCGACTCCGGCCGGGCTGTGGCCGCCGGCAGCAATGCGTCAAGGGCGGAGTCGATCGTCTGCCGGCCCGACTCCAGCGTGCTCTCAAGGGTGGCGAGCATGAATGCTGAGTATATAAAAACAGTGAGAAATGTTCGCCGCTGATGAACACGGAACACGCGGATCCGTTAGCCACGTTCCAGGTGCGACCTAATTCACCAACAGGTTTTAATCATCCTCGCGCGTGAATTGCGTTCGGCGGACGAATGGGCGTTTGGCGGGCGAGAGCAGGTGGGCACACACCATTCCGCCGAGCAGGAACCATGCCAGGCTGGAGCGCGCTGTCTTGGCGACAACGCCGAAGCTGCCCAGCGGGTGGAACAGTAGCAACGCAAAAACCAGCGCCGCCGCGATCGTACTCAGAATGGCGGCTGCCTCTCCCATTCTCCTGGCGACGATGACGATCAAAATCAGGAAAATGAATGGCAGCTTCGAGCGAAATTCCAATTCCTGGCTCTGCAAGATCACAGAGATCAGCGCGGCTATGCCGGAGGTGAGCGCTACTGCGCAGGCGACACGCAGCGCGGAAGAAATCTTCTCTCGCATACAGCTTTGAGGTGAGATGAAATTATAGGACGCTTACGATGTCTCTGCTGGTCACGGCGCCGCGGGTACACTGCCTGGGGTTCACTTAAGTTCTGGCAGCGGCAACCCTCATCGCAACCCAAGGTCGATGTACGTGCATCCACCCAGGTGGTAAGCTATTTTTCTTAGGTCTAAGGCCGCGCCGCGCCGTAACCACTCTGCGTTTTAACCGGGAGAAAGAATGCTGAGGCTGTTTCCGGCCAACAACTCTGCTGACGCCGAGCCCGAGCTCCGCGAGCCGAGGTCGATGCGTGTGTTCGAACGCTACGGGCTGGCGCTGGCCACGGTGGGCGTCGTATTTGTGCTGGCCAGGCAATTCTGGCCGGCCTTTGCCAGCGACCCGGTGCTCCTGTTCCTGCCGGTAGTTGCCGCCACGGCATGGTTCAGCGGTTTTGGGCCTGGCTTACTTGCGGCCCTTATCTCTGGGCTGGGCATGCATGTGCTTTCCCACAACTTGCGCTTCGGAGCGCCGGGCTGGGACGACCTGCTGACCTTCGCGACCTTTCTTCTTACCGCCATCCTGGTTGCCTATCTGATCGCACGCCGCCGTCGGGCGGAGGTTCGGCTGGAATCCATCGAGCACGACTTATCCACCGCGGGTGCAGAGCTGACTACGCAGCGCCTGGAGATGGCGCGCTTTCAGGATTTCAGCCTGCGCATCTCCAGCGGCTTGGAGTTGCGGCCGCTGCTGGCCGAAGTGCTGACTACGATCTCCAGCCTGCGTAAGACAGACCGCGCACTGCTCCTGCTTGATAGCGGCGGCGGGCAGCTCGCACCAGTAGCATGGCACGGCTTCAGCGAAGAACAGATTCGCCGTTTCTGGCGCTGGGCTGCGAGCGACCCGGGCGGTTTTGCCGGACCAGCTCCGGTAATTGTGCACGATACTGAAGCACAGAGCTTCAGCTCGGCATTGCTGCAAGCGTCGCGCGTGCTCGAGGTGCGGGCACTGCATTCGGTGCCCCTGGCCGCCCCCAGCGGGACGATAGAAGGCACAGTGCTGTTGTTCTTCCCCGAGCCGTGCCGACCCACCGACAAGGAAGTGCGCCTGCTGGAGCTTTATGCGCGGCAAGCGGCAAACGCCATTGAGAATGCCCAGCGCTACGGCCACTCGGTGAAGACCATGCTGGCAGAGCAGCGCCGGGCTTTGCTGCTGGACGCGCTGGCCGCAGCTTCAGTACGCATCAACGCCGCGCTCAACCTGGACTCCTTGCTGCAAACCATCGCCGACGAGGCCCGCTCCACCATCGGGGCACACCAGTCGTTTGCGTGTTTGGCGCCGGGCGGTGACTGGTCGCGGATGAT
>Ga0070697_100002042_pt1 | contig 15467 bp, 15 predicted proteins | sample KBSK1501metaG_FD_65475 | JGI IMG/M metagenome (GOLD analysis project Ga0070697, IMG submission 65475) | Corn, switchgrass and miscanthus rhizosphere microbial communities from Kellogg Biological Station, Michigan, USA - KBS K1-50-1 metaG | ecosystem: Host-associated > Plants > Roots >...
CGCTCGGCCTGCTGCGCGACCCGGGAGCCGGGCCGGCTGAGGCGGACCGCGAGCTTATCGCCGGGTCGCCGGATACGCCGCCGGCCACTACGCTCCCGGCATCCCCCGTGCCCCCCGTGCCCCCCGTGCCCCATGCGGCCCCGGCGGGCGCGGACGCGGGCAAGGCACCGCACTACGACTGGTCGCAGGCCGAGGACGAGCTGCGCGACGTGCTGCCCGCGATGTTCGTGGGCGACGGGGAAGCCACCGATTCCGCCTCGGCGGGCATCGACGAGGCCGACGCCTACGACGCCGAGCAGGCCGGGCTCACGCTCGCCGACGTGGCGGGCATGACCGAGGTGAAACAGCGCCTGGAAGCGGCCTTCCTGGCCCCGATGCGCAACCCGGAGCTGCGCCGGCTCTACGGCAAGTCGCTGCGCGGCGGACTGCTGCTGTACGGGCCGCCCGGCTGCGGCAAGACGTTCATCGCCCGCGCGGTGGCGGGCGAGCTCGGCGCCCGGTTCATCGCGGTGTCGTTCGCCGACATCATCGACATGTTCGTCGGGCAGAGCGAGCGGAACATCCACGAGCTGTTCGAGATCGCCCGGCGAAACGCGCCGTGCGTAGTGTTCCTCGACGAGGTGGACGCGATCGGGCAGAAGCGATCCCAGTTGCGGAACACCCCGATGCGCAGCGCGGTCAACCAGCTGCTGCTCGAGCTAGACGACATCTCGGGCAACAACGACGGCGTGTTCCTGCTGGCGGCCACCAACCACCCGTGGGACGTGGACAGCGCGCTGCGCCGTCCCGGCCGGTTCGATCGGACCTTGCTCGTACTCCCGCCGGACGCCGGCGCGCGCGAGGGTGTATTCCGCTACCACCTGAAGGACCGCCCGGTCGCGGGCATCGACCTGGCCAGGCTGGCCAGCCAGACCGACGGGTACTCCGGCGCCGACATCGCGCACATCTGCGAGACGGCGGCCGAGCGGGCGCTGATGGATTCGGTCCGGCTCGGCGAGCCGCGGATGATCGGCACGCCGGACCTGGAGGCGGCCATCGGGGAGGTCAAGCCGTCGCTCGGGGCCTGGTTCGACACCGCGCGCAATGTGGCGCTGTTCGCCAACGAAAACGGCAGCTACGACGACCTGGCCGCCTATCTGCGCAAGCGCCGGCTGATCTGAGCGTGCGCCGGTGACCGGGCTGATGATCGGGCTGCTGACGATCGGGCTGCCGTGATCGAGCTGCGAGAGGAGCTGGCGCGCGCTTCGGCGATGCTCGACGTCAGGCGTTTCGACGAGGCCTCGGCGCTGCTGGCCCGGGTGCTCTCAGCCGAACCGGAGAGCAGCCGGGCGTGGTGCCTGATGGCTCGCGCGCACCTGGGCATGGAACGCTACACCGAGGCGATCGGCGCGGCCAACCGGGCCGTGTCCCTCGACCCGGCCGACGAGTGGCCGCACCGGCTGGCCAGCAACGCCCTGGTCCACCTGGGCAACTACCCGGACGCGCTGCGGGCGGCGTACGAGGCGTGCCGTCTCGCGCCCAGCTACTGGCAGACGCACGTGTGCGTGGCGCAGGCCGCGCTGGCCGGCCAGCGCCTCGGCGTCGCGGCCGAGGCCGCGTCCCGCGCTCGCGCGCTGGCCCCGAACGAGCCCGATGTGCACTTCCTGTCCGGCAAGGTGAGCCTGGCGCGCAGCGACCTGACCGCCGCCCGCGAACACCAGGAACAGGCCCTGGCGCTCGACCCGGCGCACAGCGGCGCGATGAACGAGCTGGGCCGGATCAGGCTCAGGCGGCATGACACGGCCGGCGCGATCCGGCACTTCATCAGCGCCGCCCGGGCCACCCCGGAGGAGCGCATCTACAGCAGGAACATCGACGTGGTGCTGCTGCGCACGGTATCCAGGACGATCTACGTGTTCACGCTGATCGCGCTGGTCCTGATCTGGATTCCCGCGGTCACCCACGTGGACCGGCTGCCGTTCGTGATCGCGCTCGGCATGGCAGCGGTGCTCACCGCCGCCTCCTTCGCCTGGATCGTGCTTCGGCTGCCGCGTGAGGCGCGGCAGCTGGTCCGCCGGACGCTGCGCGCCCCCCGGGTCGCGGCGGCGCTGGTGCTGGCGATGGGCGGGGTGGCAGCGGCGTTCGGCCTGGTCGCGCTCAGTCCGGCGGCCGATCTAGCCCGGGTCCTGCCGATCGCGGTGGTGATCACGGTGGCAGCGCGGCTGGCCGCCTTCGCCGCGCTTCGCGGGGCGGCGCGCAAGCACTTACGGCCGTAGACAGCGGTCGCGCTGAAGAGTTCGGTCCGGCGGGCGGGACGATGGCGGGTGCCGGAGCGCTACACCACCGTCGTCTACAAGGGCGGCGGCTGGCTCGACCTGCGCGCGGCCGAGCTCAGCGGGCCGGTCACCACGTTTCTCGCGGTGGCTTACAAGTCGCGGGTGACGATCCTGGTGCCGCCGAACGTGCGGGTCGAGATGACCGGGTTCGGCGTGACCCAGGGCGTCCAGGACGAGGATCCCGGCTACCGGCTGCCCGCGGACGCCCCGGTGATCCACGTGCGCGGCATCGCCTACAAGGGCACGGTCGAAATCGCCACCCGCCCGCCCGAGCGTCCTGCCCTGCACCGGTAGGGGGCCAACCTGCGCTACCGCGTGCGGCGCTAAGCGGATTCACCGCGCCCCGGGCATGGGATGATGGCGCCGTGACGTGGAAAGCCCCAGACGTTGAGCGGCCGGAGGGACCGCTGACCGGTCCCGAGCGCCCGATGCTGCAGGCGTTCCTCGACTGGCAGCGCGCGACCCTGCTCTACAAGTGCGCCGGCCTGACCGGTGAGCAGCTGGCCAGGCGGACCATTCCGCCGTCGGACCTGTCCCTGCTCGGGCTGGTGCGGCACATGACGAAGGTGGAGCGGGCGTGGTTCCGCCAGCGGTTCGCGGGCGAGCCGGTCGACTACCCGTACGGGCCTGACCCGCAGGCAGAGTTCGAGCAGACCGACCCGGCCCGGGCCGCCGCGGACTACTCCCGGCTGACCGAGGAGATCAAGCACGCCGACGCGGCCGCGGCGAACGCGTCGCTGGACGAGACCTTCACCTACAACGGTGAGGTGATGTCGCTGCGGCTGATCTACCTGCACATGATCGAGGAATACGCGCGCCACCTGGGCCACGCCGACCTGCTCCGCGAGCAGATCGACGGCGCCACCGGCGAGTAGCGGTCAGGGACCGTCGGCCGCGGGCCTTCCGGTATAGACCGCGCGGGGACGCAGCGGGCCTGGCCCGGAATAGGCCTCCAGGGCGTGGGCGATCCAGCCCGCCGTCCTGGCTACCGCGAATATCGCCTCCCCGGCGCCCCGGACCATGCCAGCCACCCGGACCAGGGTGGCGATGGCGAAGTCGATGTTCGGCCCGGGCAGGGACTTCTGCCTGACCTCCGCGAACACGGCGTCGGCCACCGCGAGCTGGCCGGACTTCGGCTCGGCCCGGCGCACCAGGTCGAGCAGGAGGATGGCGCGCGGGTCGCCGCCGCGGTACACGAAGTGCCCGAAACCGGGGACCTTCTCGCCCCGGCGGAGCAGTTCGGCCACTACCCGGGGCACGTCGTCCGGGCCGCTGGCGGCGGCGATCAGCGTCTCCGCGCCGAGGGACGCCCCGCCGTGCAGGGCCCCGCTCATCGCGCCTAGGCCGGTCCCGATCACCGCGTACGGATCCGCCCGGACCGAGGCGGCGACCCGGGCAGCCAGCGTGGAGGCGGCGAGTTCGTGGTCGGCCAGCAGCACGAGCGCCGCGGAGAGCGCGCGCATCAGCCCGGGGGTGGGCCTGCGGTCGCAGAGCCCGGACCACAGCCGCGCGGCGACCGGAGCACCCGGATCTGCCGCCCCGGGGGGGCCGGGGGGGTTCGGGGGGGCGGGCAGCCCCCCCGTGCGCGGGGGGGTCACCGGGGGGGTTGCCCCCCCGGGGGAAAGCAGGGCCTCTGAGGGCAGGCAGTCCACCATGCCGGCGATGATGTTCCGCCCGGCCGCGATCACAGCCGACCGATCGAGCTGGAGCCGGAGCGGATCGGTCGCCGCCATCGCTGGGACGATCACCTGGAGCCGCTCGAGCGGCAGGATCCCGGCGGGCAGCGCGGCCTGCGCGGCCCGGCCCGCCGCTAGCGCCGCGGGCCGCGCCTGCCAGGGTTCCCGCGCGGACCGGAACTCGCCGGTCCAGAGCAGCTCGGCGACCTCCTCGAAGGTCCGGCTGACCGCGAGGCGGGTCGCGTCCAGGCCGCGGAACCGGAGGCTGTCGCCGGTGATCTCGGTAATGGCGGACTCGACCGTGATGTCCGCGGCTCCGGCGGGCCGCCTCGGCCGGCCCCGCCGGGCCAGGTGCTCGACCTCGTCCGCTCCGAACAGGCTGGCCCGGCCGTCCGGGGCCCTGACCCGGCTCAGCACGCCACGGCTGACGTACGCGTACAGGGTGGCGGGTTTGACGCCGAGCCGCCGGGCGGCCTCTGCGGCGGTCAGGAAGTCGGCCATGCGCCCTCCCCGGTTCACCCCGATGTTGAATTTAATCAATATTGATGAGAGTTCGCCTTTTGTCAATTTGCGCACCTGAACCAGTCGGCAGTAGCAGACGTGTCAGGTACGGCGGGGGAACCGCTCCGGGGCGGCAGGGCGACAGCGGTCGCGGCTCCGGGGTGCTGACCGGGTCGGAGGGCAATGTCGTGTTTCCTGTGGCCGCCATCGTCGGCGCGGTGTGGCTCTTCCTGTTCGTCGTCCTGCTGATCGCTCCGCCCTCGCCCGGGCCGCACGAGGGGGGTGGCCGGGGCGAGGGCAGGGCGCCGCACGAGGGGGGCGGGCCGGGCCGGGGCCGGACGCGGCGGGCGCCCGATGCCGACGATGTGCCGCCGGCCGTGGTCAGCCTGCTGGCCAGGCGGCTGGACAAGTGCGGGTTCGGTGCGACCCTGGTCGACCTGGCCGCGCGGGGCTGGTTCGAGGTGCGCGCGCCCGCCGGGCCCGGGGGTCCGGGCGGGCCTGGAGGGCCGGCGATGTGCGTGGTTCGCGCGGAGACGCCGGGCGGGTCGCTGATGCCGTTCGAGCGGCGCGTGGTGGCCCACGTGGCGCTGCGGGCGGGTGCCCGCGGCGAGGTTCCCGCCCCGGCCCTGTCGGACGGGTTCGGCGGCGGGGAAACCGAGTTCATGTCGGCGTTCCGCGGGGAGGTGGACATCGAGGCGCGGCGCCTCGGGCTGACCAGGGCCCGGCTCAGCGGGCGGCGGATCGGGCTGCTGCTCCTGCTGCTGTTCATCCCGGCCGGCGCGCTGATTCCGGTCGCCGCGCACGGGCGCGGGTGGGCCTACGCGGGCGGGCTCTACTTCGCGGGTTTCTTGATCGCCGTCGGCGTCGGGGTCAGCCGGCGTCGGACTGCTTCCGGTCGGGCGGTGCTGGACCACTGGCGTTCGGCCGCCGCTTCGTCCAGCGGGCCCGGGGGGCGGACGCGGGCCTACGCGGCCGCCCTCGGCGCCGCACCCGCCACGCTGGCGGTCTTCACCCCGGGCAGCACCAACGTGGCGTGGTCCAGCTACCGGGGAAGCTGGCAGCTGATCGAGATCGAGACGAACACCTGGTCGTGGTCGCGGGGCTGCGCCATCCCGGTGGCAATCGGGTTGGGCCCGGTCCTTTACTTCGCCGTGGCCATCTGGCTGGGCACGCACGGCATGGTGCTGCTGGCCGAGGAGATGGTCGGCCTGGTCGTGGCGGCCGGCATCGCCGGCGGCCTGGTGGCGCTGGCGCGCCGGACGGCGGTCCCGCGGTTCGCCGAGTTCGACGGCCAGGTGATCAGGCAGTGGATGATCAAGGGCGATAGCGACAGCGAAGACGAGTACCACGTGGCGATCGACGACGGGGCGCGCGAGAAGGCGTGGGACTTGTCCATCGGCAGCGAGCCGTACCGGCGGCTGACGCCGGGCACGTTCGTGCGCGTCCGGGTGAACCTGCGCAGCCGGGCCGACGTGACGGTGGCGCCGGTGGAGCCGCCGACCGTCGCGCACCCGCTCGCCCGGGTCGCCGCCGACCAGGAGCGGGCCGCCACCAACAGCCTGCCGGATCCGGCGGACCTGGTGACGGAGGCCGAGGCGGCCGCCATCCTCGGCGGTAAGGTCCGCGGCAACCATGTCGACGGCGCGCCGGGCCGGACGATGGTCTGGCAGCCACCCAGCACGGGACGGCCTATGCTCCGGGTCGAGGTGCGGCACGCGGCCGACGCCCGGCGGGTGCCGCCCACCGCCCGGCCCGCGCCCGGCGTGGCGGACGGTTACCTGGTCAGCCAGGGCGCCGCGGTGACGGTATCCGCGCTGACCGCGCTCATCAGCATCCACGGCACGGTACACATCGCGTCCGAGGCCTCGCTGGCCGGGCTGCTGCCCGTCGTGGAGGGACGGCTCCGCGAGCTGGCCAGGAGACTGCCGTTATCATTGATTTTAATCAATATTGACGATGGGTTGATCGATTCGTCAATCTGGAATCATGCCAACGATCCACTTTCTTGACGTGACCAACCGGGACGGGGTGCAGACCGCGCGGACGGGGCTGTCCAAGTTCGGCAAGGTGATGGTCAACTTCTACCTGGGACGGCTGGGCGTGGCCCAGTCCGAGATCGGGTTCCCGTTCCTGTTTCACGAGGTGCCCTACGTCCGGGCGTGCCTGGCGCTCGCCGACGCGGGCGCGTTCGGCGAGCTGCGCCTGTCCGGCTGGTGCCGGGCGGTCCCCGCCGATGTGGCGGCGGCCGTGGCGATCCAGGCCGGTCAGGGGGACGGGGCCGGCCTGCGACATTACAACCTGTCGATCTCCACCTCGGACCAGATGATCGAGCACAAGTTCCGCGGCAGGCTGGACCGCGCCGCGGTCATCGACGAGATGACGGCGGCGGTGGCCGTGGCCCGGGACGCGCTGCGTCGTGCCGGAGGCACGCAGGGGGCGGGGTCCATAGGGGTCAACGCGGAGGACGGGTCCCGGACCGACGACGGGTACCTGCTGGAGTTCGCGCTGGCGGCTAAGGAGGCCGGGGCGTCACGGGTCCGGTACTGCGACACCACGGGTGGTGACTCGCCCGGCCGGATCAGGGAGCGGTTCGCCAAGCTTGCCTCGGCCATCGGCATCCCGGTCGAGACGCACTGCCACAACGACCTGGGCATGGCCGTGGCGAACTCGGTGTCCGGCGCGCTCGGCGACCTGGACGCCGGCCAGGACGCCTGGATCAACACGTGCGTGAACGGGATCGGCGAGCGGGCCGGCAACGCCGACCTGCTGTCTTGCATCCTGGCGTTCCGGTACGGATTCGGCATCAGCGAATCGGCGGCGATCGGGGATCCGGTCGACCTGTCCTGGGCCCGGAGGTTCGGGCTGTGGGCGGCGTACGCGTTCGGGCAGCCGTTGCCGGCGGCCTGGCCCGGGGTCGGCCGCAACGCGTTCGCGCACGAGTCGGGCATCCACGCCGACGGGGCGCTGAAGGACCGGGGGAACTACGAGCTCTACGACGACGACGCGCTCGGTCCGTTCCCGCACGACTGGTTCACCCGCGAGGGCCGGGTCGTGCTGACTGGCGAGTACGGCGGCAAGGCCGGGTTCCGGCACGTGCTCGGCGGGCTCGGCATCGAGGTCGCCGACGGCGAGGAGGACCTGGTGTTCTCCCTGGTCCAGCTGTGCGCGTCCGCCACCGGCAAGCCGCTGACCGACGACGAGCTGCGGCTGATCGCCGGGTATCCGCGGCAGCTGGCGCTGCTCTTCCCCGGGCAGCTGCCCGTCACCGCGTCGTAAGGACCCGTTGCCGCGAACCGCATCCGCCCGTTCCCCGCGCACTGGTACGCTCCCTATCCGTGCGAAGGAGCGATCCTGTGCGCGGGGGGACAAGACCACGGCGGTATCCAGGCGGCCGCGGCCGGACCGGGCTGGTGGCCACGGTCGGCCCGGTGGCGGTCGGAGTCATGCTCGCGTTCGCGTGGAACATGGCCGTGTCCCAGCCGCAGCGCGCGGCCGGGGACGAATCCGGGGTTACCCCGCAGGTCGGGCTCACCGTCCAGCACGCAGCGGAGCAGGCCTGGAAAAGCGCCACGCCTCAGGCCCGGACCGACGACGCGCGCCTTCCTTCGCGTGACGGCAGCCAGGCCGCAGGCCAGGGGCGCGGGCCAGGCGGCTAGCGTGGCTGAGCGCGGCCTCGGCATGACTCGACGGCGACGACTCAAGTGCCGCGAAGTATGCCGGAAGCCCGCCGCCGGGGGACGCGCCATCCACGATAAGTTCTTGATCTTGTGAAGGTTTTTATCTCGTTTGACATGGAGGGCGTGGCCGGGATCGTCGACTGGTCCCAGTGCCTCCCGCCCGGCCAGCCCTACGAGGAGGGCCGCCGGCTGCTGCTCGGCGAGGTCAACGCGGCGATCGACGGGGCGCTGGCGGCCGGCGCCACCGAGATCGTCTGCAACGACTCGCACGGCGCGATGAACAACCTGGACCCGGAACTGCTGCACGGCCAGGCAATCTACGTGTCCGGGCGGCACAAGCCGCTGTACATGATGCAGGGCCTGGAGGCCGGCGCGGACGTCGTGTTCATGGTGGGCTACCACGGGTCGATCTCCGGCGAGAGCTCGGTGCTGTCGCACACCTATAACCCGTCGGTGGTCTCGCACGTGGCGCTGAACGGGGTCCTGGCCGGCGAGAGCGGCATCAACGCCCTGGTCGCGCTGGCCTGCGACGTTCCGGTCGGGCTGATCACCGGGGACCGGCAGACCGCCGGGGAGGCGGACCCGTTCCTGGCCGACGCCGAACGCGTCGTGGTCAAGGAGTCCTTCACCAGGTTCGGCGCGGTGAACCAGCACCCCGAGGTGGCCAGGGCGAGGATTGCCGAGGCGGCGCGGCGCGCGGTCGAACGGGCAGTGCAATCGGGGGGCAGCCTGCGACGCCCTGCCATCACGCTGCCCGCCACGCTCGAGGTGCACACGCAGACGGCCGACATGGCCGAGGTGGCCTCGTGGGTCCGCGGGGCCGAACGGACCGGCGTGCGGACGGTGACCATCGGCGGCGACGACCCGATGGCGATCTTCCGGTCGTTCGTCGCGGTGACCTACATCACGCGCCAGTCCGAGGGGCGCTAGATCTGGGTTCCGGGGGGATGGGTCCCCCCGGAGAAGAAGCCAGCAGAGCGCTCAGGTCGGCGAGCCGGCCGCGGCGCCGGTTGCCTGGTCCTGGCCCCAGCGCGAGATCGCGGCGTCCAGGTCGAGCGGGAGGATCATCTCGCCGTCGGCCAGCTCGGCGGCCCAGTCCTGCGCGGGCACCCGCCACATGACCTCGAACTCGATGCCGCTCGGGTCCTTGGCGTACAGCGACTTGGACACCCGGTGGTCGCTCTCCCCCACCAGCGCGCCGGCCTGGATCAGCTTCTCCCGGGTTTCGGCCAGGTCGGCCAGCGTGCCGACCTCCCAGGCCAGGTGGTAGAGCCCGGGGTGTTCCGGCTGGTCGGGGGCCTGGCTCTCCGGGGCGCTGCCGATCTCGAACAGGCCGAGGTCGTGGTCGTTGGCCGAGCCTGGCGCGCGCAGGAAGGCGGCCCGGCCGGGGATCTCCAGCCGCACCTCGAAGCCGAGGGTGGCCCGGTAGAAGTCGACGGTCCGCTGGAGACCGTGCACGTAGAGGACTGCGTGGTTCAGGCGGCGGACAGCCATCGGCGGTTCCTTCCCTCGGTGCATCGCTACTGATGCAATACCCGGCGGACAGCCGTCATTCCCGCCTATCCCAGCGGCACGGGTGCAGCACGCGGCCGGCCGACGCCGACCGCGCGCCCCGCCTAGCGGATCTGCCCCCGCTGCCGGCGCCGGAGCTCGCGGTAACGGCGCCGCTGGGATTCGTCGAGCATCAACCAGGCGCCCGCGGGGACGGCGATCGCGAGCACGATGAGCGCGAGGGCTATCGGCCACGGAACAATGAAAAGCAGGATAAAGCCGATGATGATCCCGGCGATTCCCATCTTGGCGTGCGGTGTCATGCTGACTCCGTTTCACTCATCCCGGGCCGGGGGCCCCCAGGCCGGCCCAGCTGCTTTCTAGCTTATAGGGCGCCTGGGCATCAGTCGGATCTTCGCGCCGGCCGATCGCGCGGACCCAAGGTGGGGACGGAGTACGCTGCGGCATAGCCGACGCTGGGGCCGACTATCGGGGAGTACGACATGAAGATCTGGATGCCGGTGGAGCCTGAGGCCAACGAGCTGCTGAGCCGCAGCCCGCTCGCCCTGGTCATCGCCATGCTGCTGGACCAGCAGGTCTCGCTGGAGAAGGCCTTCAGCGGGCCGCTGGACCTGGTCCGGCGGCTCGGGCACGAACCCACCGCGGCCGAGCTGGCCGAGTTCGACCCGGACCGGCTGGCCGCGATCTTCTCCGAACGGCCCGCCCTGCACCGCTATCCGAAGGCGATGGCCGCCCGGGTGCAGGACCTGGCCCGGCTGATCGTGGAGCAGTACGACGGCGACGCCGCCCGGCTGTGGGAAACCGCCGGGTCGGGCCCGGAGCTGCTCAAGCGGGTGGCGGCGCTGCCCGGGTTCGGAGCGCAGAAGGCGCAGATCTTCGTGGCGCTGCTCGGCAAGCAGCTCGGCGTGCGGCCGGAGGGCTGGCGGGAGGCGGCGGGGGCGTTCGGTCCTGAGGGGACGCGGTGCTCGGTGGCGGACATCACCGACGCGGAGTCGCTGGGCGAGGTGCGGTCCTACAAGCAGGCGCTGAAGGCGGCCGCGAAGGTCAAGGCCTCGGCTCCGGCTTCGGCTTCGGCTTCGTAGCCCGGGCTCCCGGCCCGGTGGCGGGCTCCCGGCTTCGGTTCGTTAGGCTCATTCTTGACATTCTTGTGTTAGATACATGCCGGACCGGCGCGGGAGGTTGCTAGCGTCGGGGCATGGAGCCCATCGACGCGTTCATCGACCGGCTGCCGAAAGCCGAACTTCACCTTCACCTGGTCGGTTCCGCGTCCGTGCCGACCGTGCTCGAGCTCGCGCGGCGGCACCCGGACGGCATGGTGCCGCTGTCCCCGGCGGAGCTGGCCGCCTTCTACGAGTTCCGGGACTTCCCGCACTTCTCGCAGGTCTACGGCGCGGTCAGCAGCCTGGTGCGCGAGCCGGACGACGTGGCCGCGCTGGTGCTCGGCGCGGCGCGCGACCTGGCCGGGCAGAACGTCAGGTATGTCGAGCTGACCGTGACCCCGTACACGTTCACGTCGGCCGGCATGCCGGCGGCCGGCCTCACCGAGGCGCTGGACATCGCGGCCCGTTCGGCCGTCCGGGACCACGGGGTTCGGATGGCCTACATTTTCGACATCGCCGGCGAGTACGGCGCGCCCGCCGCGTTCGGAACCCTGGAGCACGCGCTGACCTGCCCGCCCGAGGCTCTGACCGGCTTCGGGCTGGCCGGGATCGAGCAGGCGCGGCCCCGCTTCGCGGAGGAGTTCCGGTCGGTGTTCGCCGCGGCCATCGCGGCCGGGCTGCACAGCGTGCCGCACGCGGGCGAGATGTCGGGCCCGGCGACGATCTGGGAGGCGCTGGACGGCCTGCACGCCGAGCGGATCGGGCACGGCATCAGCTGCCTGGACGATCCTGCCCTGGTGGCGCGGCTGCGGGAGAGCCAGGTCCCGCTGGAGGTGTGCCCGACGTCCAACGCCTGCACGAAGCAGGTCCCTAGCCTGGACGCGCACCCCCTGCCGCGCCTGCTCGCAGAGGGCCTGTTCGTCACGCTGAACAGCGACGACCCTCCGATGTTCGGGACCACGCTGACCGAGGAGTACCGGCGGGCGGCCTCGGTGCTCGGGCTGGGCCGTTCGCAGCTGGCGGACCTAGCGGCCAACGGGGTGCGGGCCTCGTTCATGAACGCCGGCGCCAAGCAGGCGCTGCTGGCCGAGATCGACGCGGTGGCGGCCAGCGCCGGCTCCCCGGCGGGCGCCGGCTCCCCGGCCGGCGCCGGATCCCCGGCCGGCGCAGGCTCCCCGGCCGGCGCAGGCTCCCCGGCGGGCAGCGTTTCCGCGACTACGCCTGCCTGAGCCAGAGGCCCGTTCAAGATCACGTCATCGTGGACCGTTACCCCTCGAATAGCGCGGGTTTCGGTCCACGGTGATCCGCGTGCCTGGTCCAGGCTCAATCCCCGGGGCTGCTGTGACTGCTGATGCAACATCCCAGGTGGCGCTCATGATCGTGGATCATTTTCCCCCTCATAGGGGGTGTAGCGATCCGCGATCACGGGAGCTGATGATGCGGGCGCTCTCCCCGGAACGTTGCGGCTGGACACCGTGGCCCGGCACGCTCACTCGGGCGGGCATCGGTGGGTGCCGCTGGTGCTTGCCCGGAGTGGGGCCCGGCGGCGAGGCAGGGTAGGGGCCTGGGAGAGGCGCTGGGTGCGCGGACGGCGGCGGGTATGGTTTGTCCGGGTAGGGCCGCCCGTCACACCAGGAACGTGAGGCGATGACCAGCCGCGAGCCGGAAACCTCGTCGACGGAGACCGCGGAGCACGCGGAACCGGCGCTCACGGCGAAGGCGGCGCTCAGCGCGCAGGACTGGCTGCTGCGGCTGCTGCCGCTGGCGCTGCTGATCGTCGCGGGGCTGGCCGGGCTGCGCGGGGCGGTGGGCAGTCCGCGGTGGGACGGGCCGCTGCACCAGGATGCGCTGGCCGTCGGCGTGGGGCTCGAGGCCGTGATCGTGACCCTGTTCGTGATCCTGCTCGTGCGCCGGAGCCGGGGCAGCCAGGAGGCGACCGCGGTCAAGCTGCGCGGGGTGCTCATGTCGGTGCTCGGCGCGGCCGCGGTAGGCGCCGTCGTGCTCACGCTGGTCGGCCTTAACCTGCACGTGTCCGGCCAGGCACGCAGGCTGCCGCCCGCCGGAGGGCGGCCCACCGCGATCCCCTCGGCCCCCCGGCCGCGGCCGGGATCCGGCCCGGCGCCGCACTTCCCGGTGACCGTGCTGCTGTACGCGTTGCTCATCGCGGTGCTGCTGGCCGGGGTCGCGGCCAGCATCTGGTGGGCCAGGCGGCTGCGACCGCCGGTCGCGCCCCGGGACGACGACCTCATCGCGGAGGATCCGGAGCGGCTGCGCGAGGCGGTGGAGTCGGGCCGGTCGGCGCTGCGGACCGTGGACGACGCGCGGGCCGCCATCATCGCGTGCTACCTGGCCATGGAGACCAGCCTGGCCGAACGCGGAACGGCCCGGGGCATCGCCGGCACGCCCGGCGAGCTGCTGACCCGGGCGACCGAAGCCGGCCTGGTCCGCGGCACCGCCGCCGGGCGGCTGACCTCGCTGTTCTACGAGGCCAGGTTCTCCAGCCACCCGCTCGGCCACGGGCAGCGGGACGCAGCCGCGCAGGCCCTGGACGAGCTGGCGGCCGACCTGGCGGACGCTGAGAACGTCAAGGGAGCGGCCAGATGAGCGCGCCCGGGAACCCGGCGGAGGACGGGGCCACGGTCAGCCCCTGGACCGGGACGGGGCCCGAACTCGTGATCGCGGGCGCGATGATCGTCGTGGCGGCGGCGGCCGGCTACCTCGTGGCCGGCTGGGCCGGGCTGTCCGTGGCGGTCACCGCCGGGGCGGCGGTCGCGATGGTCGTGCTGCGCTATCTGCTGCCCACGCTGACCCCGGACGCGGCCAGGAAAGCCAGGGAGAAGCCGCAGGCCCGGATGCTGAGCGGCTACTCACACCGGCGCTTCGTGGTGCGGAGCTCGATCGCCAGCCTGGGCTTCTACGAGGGCGAGCTCCGGCCGCTGCTCGAGCACCTGCTGGCCGCCCGGCTGGCCGAACGCCACGGCGTGCACCTGTACCAGGACCCGGACGCGGCCCGGCGGCTGCTCTGCCGCCGTCCCCGCGACGCCGACCTGTGGCCGTGGATCGACCCGGGAACCCGGCCAGAGATCCCGGCATCGAAGGCCCGTACCGAGCCCGGCATCCCGAGACGCACCCTGGCGCGCCTCATCGACCGATTGGAGCGATTGTGATGAGCACCGTCGAGACGGCGGGGACGTGCACGGCCATCCTGGACGAGCTCGAGCGCGCGGTGGTCGGCCGCCGCCGGACCCTGGAGCTCGTGCTCATCGGCATCCTGGCCGGCGGCCACGTCCTGCTCGAGGACCTGCCCGGCCTGGGCAAGACGCTCATCGCGCGGTCCTTCGCGCGGGTGCTCGGGCTCGAGTTTGCTCGCATCCAGTTCACCCCGGACCTGCTGCCCTCGGACGTGACCGGCGCCTCGCTGTACGACCAGCGGTCGGCCGAGATGGTGTTCCGCCCCGGGCCGGTGTTCACCCAGCTGCTGCTGGCCGACGAGATCAACAGGACGCCACCGAAGACCCAAGCGGCGCTATTGGAGGCGATGGCGGAGGGCCAGGTCAGCGTGGACGGGCAGAGCCGCAAGCTGCCCGCCCCCTTCATCGTGCTGGCCACCGACAACCCGATCGAGTACGAGGGCACCTACGAGCTGCCCGAGGCCCAGCTCGACCGGTTCCTGATGCGGCTCCGGCTGGGCTACCTGAGCAGGGGCGACGAGACCGCCATGCTCAGGCGGCGGGTGGATCGGGCCCGCGAGGACGTGGAGCTCGGCGCGGTCACCAGCGCCGAGGGGGTGCTGGCCATGCGGGACTCGCTGGAGCAGGTGGAGATCACCCCCGACCTGCTCGACTACGTCGTGGCGATCGTCGGCACGACCCGGCGCGACCCGCAGATCCAGGTCGGCGCGAGCCCGCGCGGCGGCCTGGCGCTGGTCCAGCTGGCCCGCGGCCAGGCGCTGCTGAGCAACCGGGACTACGTGGTACCCGACGACATCAAGCAGGTCGCGGTGCCGGCCCTGGCGCACCGGCTGACGCTGCGGCCCGAGCTGTGGGTCCGCCAGGTCTCCGCCGACGACGTGATGGCCAAGCTGCTCTCGGCGGTGCCGACGCCGAGGACCGATCCGGCCCGCGCCCAGGCCACGGCCGTCACCGGCTGATGTCGTCATCATGATCCCGAACGGTCCCGGGTCGCCCGCCGCCGGCAACGACCTCGAGCTCCGCTGGCGATCCTCACGGCACGCCCGGCGGCTGCTCACGCTCGGGCTGGCCGGGCTGTTCATCGCCATCCTCGCCCGCCGCCCGGAGTTCGCCGGCCTCGCCGCGCCCGCGCTGCTGCTGCTGGCCGCCGGGCGGGCCCGCCGGCGGCCGGTGCGCGTCACGGTGCGGGCCAAGCCGACCACCCGGCGGGCCTTCGAGGGCGAGCGGCTGGCGGTGGACGTGGCCCTGCACATCGGGCACATCACCGGGCACATGACCGGGGACGGCGCCGGCGAGTGCTCGGTGCGCTGGCGGCTGCAGCCGGGGCTTGAGATCGCGCCGGTCGGCGCCACGGCAGCGGACGGGCGGCAGGCGCGCTTCGTGGTCACCCCGGAGCGCTGGGGGCGACGGCAGATCGGCACCCTGGAGGTGACGCTGCGCGACCGCTGGCGGCTGGCCGAGGGGCACGCGAGCATGCCGCTGCCCAGAATCGACT
>Ga0070697_100002045_pt1 | contig 15461 bp, 6 predicted proteins | sample KBSK1501metaG_FD_65475 | JGI IMG/M metagenome (GOLD analysis project Ga0070697, IMG submission 65475) | Corn, switchgrass and miscanthus rhizosphere microbial communities from Kellogg Biological Station, Michigan, USA - KBS K1-50-1 metaG | ecosystem: Host-associated > Plants > Roots >...
TCCATCACCGCGACTCCCTTATGTGACAAACCGGCCGAAAGCACGTCCGACAATTCCTCCGGCTTCGTTGCTCGCACCCCAAACGCTCCGTACGCCTCGGCGAGTTTGACGAAGTCCGGCGACACTGACAGGTCAACTTCCGAATAGGCGCGCTCATAGAACATCTCCTGCCACTGCCTCACCATTCCGAGGTAACCGTTGTTCATGATCAGAACTTTGATCGGCAGGTTATATTGAACCGCCATGGCCAACTCCTGATTGGTCATCTGGAAACCACCATCACCGACCACGGCCACAACCATCTGATCGCCGAGCACCAGCTGCGCACCGATGGCCGCAGGAACGCCGTAACCCATTGCCCCAAGGCCGCCGCTCGTGATCCATTGACGTGATCTCTTGAAGGGATAAAACTGTGCGGCCCACATCTGGTGTTGCCCAACGTCGGTGGCGATGAGCGCCTCACCGTTAGTCAAACGGTGTAACTCGCGAATCACGGTTTGCGGTTTGATGTGATCGCCCGAGCCGGTGAAACGCAACGGTTGGTCGAGCTGCCATTCGCGGATGCGGCTCCACCACGCCGCGCGACGCTTAACGCTCCTGTCTATATGCAGCTGGCCGTGACTCTTGATTTCCGTTTGCAAGGCGGAAAGGGCCTCGCGAGCGTCCGCCACCAGGGAAATCTCCGGCGCCCGATTCTTGCCTACGTTTGCCGGATCGATATCGATGTGAATAACCCGGGCCTGCGGTGCGAAGGTCGCGAGTTTTCCAGTAACGCGATCGTCGAAGCGCACGCCGACGGCAATCAAGAGATCGCTCTCAGCCACCGCCATGTTCGCGGCATAGGTTCCATGCATTCCCAGCATGTTCAGGCAAAGCGGATGAACCGAAGGAAAACCACCCAGTCCCATCAGCGTCGGTGTTACCGGCAATTGCAATTCTTCAGCTAAAGCAAGGAGCGCTTCGGCGGCGCCGGAATTAACGACGCCCCCGCCAACGTACATCACGGGTCGTTCCGCTTTCATGATCACCGCGGCAGCTGCGGCGACGGCACCAGGGTCGGGCGGCCACTTACGCTCCACTAGTGGAAAGCTGATGTTCTTCAAGCTCGAATAGGAAGTTCGTGCCGCCGACACGTCTTTCGGTATATCGATGACGATCGGCCCTGGCCGGCCAGTTCGCGCCAGGTGAAAAGCTTCGTGGACTACGGGCGCGAGATCTCGAACATCTCGCACCAGATAGTTGTGCTTAACGCAGGAACGCGTAATTCCAACCGTATCAACTTCCTGAAAAGCGTCAGTGCCGATGAGTGGCGTCGGCACCTGACCGGTGATCACTACTATCGGAGTGGAATCCATGTAGGCATTGGCGATGCCGGTCATAGCATTGGTAGCGCCGGGCCCGGAGGTAACCAACGCGACCCCGACGCGGCCTGAGGCACGGGCATACCCCTCAGCCATGTGCACGGCCCCCTGTTCGTGGCGGACCAGGTAATGTGTAACGCGATCGCGCGCACGCCACAGCTCATCGTAGATGTGAAGGACAGCTCCACCGGGATAGCCGAAAATCGAATCCACGCCCTCGTGCAGGAGTGCTTCGATCAAAATCTCCGCTCCACGCGGCTCAGGTATCCCGTCAGCCAACGGGGGTTGGGCTGCGGTTTTTAGCGTTTGTGGCTGTGCGCTCATATGGTTCCTTTAAGATCTGAGATCTGAAATCTGAGATCTGAAATCTGAGATCTGAAATCTCAAATCTGAGATCTGAAATCTCGTTGCCTGACTCAGGGGCGCCCACGGAGGGACGCCCCTACATAATTGCTACGGGAGTGTCGTCTCTCCCATTAAGTACTTGTCAACACCTTTCGCGGCGCGGCGCCCATCAGCAATCGCCCAAACGACGAGCGACTGGCCGCGCGCCATGTCACCGGCCGTGAAAACTCCCGGCACGCTGGTCATCTTGTCCTCGTTACTTCGAACATTTCCGCGCTCATCAATCGCCACCCCGAGTTGAGACAGCAGCCCGTCGGTCTCTGGTCCCAGGAAACCCATCGCCAGCAAAACCAATTGTGCGGGCCACTCTCGTTCCGTACCCGGAATCTCTCGCGGCATAGATCCGCCGTTGTTGTTGCTGGTCCACTCAATCTGGACCGTCTGCGCCCCCCGCACCCGGCCGCCGGCGTCACCAACAAATCTCTTGCTCATTACACAGTAGGTGCGTGGATCCTGACCGAAGACTGCAGCCACCTCTTCCTGACCGTAATCAAGTCGATAAACCTTGGGCCACTGCGGCCAGGGGTTGTCGGGAGCGCGCGTATCGGGCGGCTTCGATAAAATTTCAAATTGGACCAGGCTCTTACAGCCCTGCCGCAAGGCGGTTCCCACACAGTCTGTACCGGTGTCTCCTCCGCCAATGACGATCACATCTTTGTCTTTCGCCGAAAGATAACTTTTATCTTCGTGGTTGCTATCCAGCAGGCTTTTGGTGTTGCCATGCAGAAACTCCATCGCGAAATGGATTCCCGCGAGGTCCCTGCCCTCGAGGGACAAATCGCGTGGACGGGTCGCGCCGCCGCAAAGCACGACTGCGTCAAATTCCTGCATTAGTCTGTCAGTCGAGTAGTCGTGACCCACATGCGTTCCGGTAACAAATTGGACCCCCTCGGCAGCCATCAGATCGGTGCGTCGCTCCACCAGCTTCTTTTCCAACTTCATGTTGGGAATGCCGTACATCAGCAGGCCGCCAACCCGGTCTGCCCTTTCGAAGACGGTGACCCAATGCCCGGCGCGATTAAGTTGCGCGGCGCAGGCGAGGCCGGCGGGACCGGAGCCAATGACTGCTATCTCTTTGCCGGTGCGCACAGATGGCAGTTCGGGAACAACCCAGCCAGCTTCAAAACCTTTGTCAATGATCGCCTGCTCAATCGTCTTGATCGTAACCGGGTTATCGCTGATACCGAGCACGCATGAACCTTCGCATGGCGCCGGACAAACTCGACCCGTAAACTCCGGAAAGTTGTTGGTGTGATGAAGACGATTTAGAGCTTCGCGCCAATGGCCGCGGTAGACCAGGTCGTTCCACTCAGGAATCAAATTGTTGACAGGACACCCTGAAGCGGCGCCACCAATGATGCGCCCGGTATGGCAAAACGGCACGCCACAGTCCATACAGCGTGCGCCCTGTTCGCGCAGGGACTCCTCAGGAGAGTGGAGATGGAATTCCTGCCAGTCGAAGATCCGCTCCGCCGGTGGCCGGACTACCGGAAGCGTCCGGGTGTATTCCATGAATCCTGTTGGTTTGCCCATTCTTAATACCGAGTGATGAGTTATGAGTGATGAGTAATGAGTGCATGGAGCGCCCATTCCACGTTTACTCAGGACTCAGCACTTCTTTTTCTCATCACTCCTCACTCATAGCTCATCACTCATCACTCATCACTCATCACTCATCACTTCTTCTTTCACTGTCCCGCGGCCCGGGCTAAGGAATGCGAGTTCAACTCAAACGCAGCCATCTCCGCACCTTCGTGAGTCATGCCGCTTTCTCTCATTTGCTTCTGCGCCTCGAGCACGCGCTTGTAGTCATGCGGGATGACCCGCACAAACTTCGGTAGCCACTCCTCCCACGAAAGGAGGACCTCAGTGGCGCGGCTGCTGCCCGTATATTCGGCGTGGCGGAATATCATGTTCTTTATCGACTCCCGCTCCTCCACATCTTCCACGCTCGTAAGCTGGACCATCGATTTATTGCAGCGCCTTCCAAAATCACCTTTTTCATCGAGCACATAGGCGATGCCGCCCGACATGCCTGCGGCAAAGTTGCGGCCCGTTTTGCCCAACACCACTACGCGACCGCCGGTCATGTATTCACAACCGTGATCGCCCACCGCTTCCACCACGGCGGAGACTCCGCTGTTGCGCACACAAAACCGCTCACCCGCGATGCCACCGATGTAGGCTTCACCGCTGGTTGAGCCGTAGAACGCTACGTTGCCGATAATTACGTTTTCCTGTGGGCTGAACGTGGCATCTCGCGGCGGGTAGACAATGATCTTGCCGCCCGACAACCCCTTGCCGAGATAGTCGTTGGCATCGCCCTCGAGTTTCAACGTCAATCCACGCGGAATAAACGCCCCAAAACTCTGCCCGGCGGAACCGTTAAATGACAACTGAATGGTATCGACAGGCAGTCCCTCCGCACCGTAGCGTCGTGTGACCGAACTGCCGAGCATTGTGCCGACAGCGCGATTGACGTTACGGATCGGCAGTGTCGCAAAGACTGGCGTGCGGTCTTCGAGGGCGGGCTTGCAGAGCTCGAGCAAAACCGTGCTGTCGAGTGATTTTTCCAGTCCGTGCTCCTGTGGGATCTGGCAATAACGGCCCACGGTTTCCGGAACAGTTGGCTGGTAAAGGATGTTTGAGAAGTCGAGCCCGCGCGTCTTCCATTGCTCGATGGCTGTCCGCATCTCGATGCATTCCGTACGGCCTATCATTTCGTTGATGGTGCGGTAGCCGAGTTGAGCCATCAACTCGCGCACCTCCTCGGCGATGAACTGCATGAAGTTGACGACGTGTGCCGGATCGCCGGTGAACCTCGCTCGCAGTTTCGGATCCTGCGTCGCCACTCCAACCGGACAGGTGTTCAAATGGCAGACACGCATCATGATGCAACCCAATCCTACGAGCGGCGCAGTGGCGAACCCAAACTCTTCCGCGCCGAGCAACGCAGCCACAACTACGTCGCGGCCCGTCTTGAGTTGTCCATCTGTCTCGATTGCGATGCGGCTGCGCAGGTTGTTGAGCAGGAGCGTCTGGTGAGTCTCGGCAAGACCGAGCTCCCACGGCACACCCGCGTGCTTGATGCTGGAAAGGGGTGATGCGCCGGTGCCGCCATCGTAGCCGCTAATCAGCACTACATCGGCGTGCGCTTTCGCAACACCCGCGGCTACCGTGCCGACTCCAACTTCGGCAACCAGCTTGACGCTTATGCGCGCATGGTGGTTGGCGCTCTTGAGGTCATAGATCAACTCGGCCAGGTCTTCGATCGAATAAATGTCGTGATGAGGAGGCGGTGAGATCAGACCGACACCAGGCGTCGAATGTCGCACCCTGGCAATTTCCGGATAGACCTTGTGACCCGGAAGCTGACCACCTTCCCCGGGCTTCGCACCCTGAGCGACCTTTATCTGCAACTCTTCGGCATTTACCAGGTAGTTACTGGTAACGCCGAACCGTCCGGAAGCCACTTGCTTAATCGCACTGTTGCGCGAGTCACCGTTTTCGTCACCCACGTAACGCGCTGGATCCTCACCACCTTCGCCCGTGTTGCTCTTGCCGCCGATGCGGTTCATGGCAACTGCCAGTGCCTCATGCGCTTCTTTGCTGATCGAACCGTAAGACATTGCGCCGGTCTTGAAGCGCTTTACGATTTCCGTCACCGGCTCGACCTCATCGATGGGAATCGGATCATGAACCGGCTTGAATTCCATCAACCCACGCAGCGTGCAGAGACGCGTCGACTGGTTGTTGACCAACTCGCTGTATTCTTTGAATGCCTGGTAGCTGTTTGAGCGGAGGGCGTATTGGAGTCTGTGAATAGTTTCGGGACTGAAGAGGTGGACCTCGCCTTCCCTTCTCCACTGGTATTCTCCGCCGTCGCCGAGCGTTTGATCGTGCGCTTGACGGTCAGGGAAACCCTGCTTGTGGCGCAGCTTAACTTCCTCTGCGATCACGTCGAGGCCGATGCCACCGATGCGCGAAGGCGTCCAGGTAAAGTAGCGATCCACGAAATCTTCGTTAAGTCCGACCGCCTCGAAAATCTGCGCGCCACAGTAGCTCTGTATAGTCGAGATTCCCATCTTGGAAATGACCTTGATGACGCCTTTGTTAATTGCCTTGATGTAGTTGGCTATCGCCTTGTCAGAATCGACTGTGGTCAACAACCCGCGCGTGATCATGTCTCGCAAAGTCTCGAAGGCCATGTACGGATTAATCGCTGCCGCACCGTAGCCCAGCAACAAAGCAAAGTGATGGACCTCGCGAGGCTCACCACTCTCAATCACAAAACCGACCTGGGTGCGAGTGCCCTGCCGAATCAGGTGGTGATGAACACCGGCCACGGCCAACAAGGCGGGAATCGGCGCTAATTCATTTGTCGCGCCGCGGTCGGAAAGGATGATGATGCCGAAGCCACGGGTAATAGCAGCGCTCGACTGCCGGCAGAGTTCATCAAGCGCACTTTCCAAACCACGACCACCCGCACTGACTTCAAAGAGCATCGGCAGAGTTATAGATTTGAACCTCGAATCGCCCACGCGATTGTCCGGGTCGGCGAGGTGTCGCAGCTTTTCCAGTTCCTCGTTGGTCAGAATCGGCGACGGGAGCTTGATTTGCCGCGCACACTCGGGCGTAGGCTCCAGCATATTTGCTTCAGGGCCGATGCTTGTGTCGGTAGACATGATCAGCTCTTCGCGGATTGCATCTACGGGCGGATTCGTTATCTGCGCGAATAGCTGTTTGAAATAGTTGTAGAGCAACTGGGGCCGCTCGGAGAGCACCGCGATGGGCGTGTCAGAACCCATCGACCCAATTGCTTCATTACCATCGGTGGCCATGGGCGCGAGGAGAAGTTTGAGCTCCTCATTTGTGTAACCAAAAGCCTGCTGGCGTTGCACTACAGTCAAGTGGTCTGGCTCGGGCGGCAAAGGCGGACTGGGGAGTTCCTCCAATCTGACGACGTTGTCCTTGACCCATTGGCCATAGGGATGCTCAGTCGCGATCTGGAGTTTCAGTTCTTCGTCGTCAACGATCCGTCCCGCCTCCGTATCAACCAGAAACATGCGACCTGGTTGTAGCCGGCCTTTTGACAGGACGTTGTCAGGAGCGATATCCAGCACGCCCACCTCAGACGCCATCACCACCAGACCATCCTTGGTAACGTAGTAACGCGACGGCCGCAAGCCATTACGATCGAGCACGGCGCCGATGTTGATTCCATCGGTGAATGCGATTGATGCCGGTCCGTCCCACGGCTCCATCAGGAAGGAGTGATACTCATAGAACGCCCGCTTCTCTTCACTCATGGATCCTTGCAGCGACTCGTGATCGCCCCAGGGCTCCGGGATCATCATCATCATCGCGTGTGGCAAAGAACGGCCCGTTAGCGTCAGCATCTCCAGGGCGTTGTCAAACATGGCTGAGTCGCTGCCGTCAGTGTCAATGACCGGCAGAATCTTCTGGATCTCGGGCCCGAAAAACTTCGACTCGAATTTGCTTTCGCGCGCGCGCATCCAGTTGATGTTTCCGCGCAAGGTGTTGATTTCGCCGTTATGGGCGATATAGCGGTACGGGTGAGCACGTGCCCAGCTGGGGAAAGTGTTGGTGCTGAAACGCGAGTGGACCAGGCCTAGTCCCGACTTGACCGCAGGATTGCATAACTCAGGGTAGAAGCGTGGGAGCTGATCTGCAGTCAACATTCCTTTGTAGACGATCGTCCGGCAGGAGAGACTGGAAATGTAGAACATGCCACGCTCATGAATGCCGCGTTTAGCTGCCTTGCTGATTCGCTTGCGAATTACGCAGAGTTTGCGCTCGAACGACAGGTCGTCAGAAATCGCTTCCCCACGAGCTATGAATAGCTGGCGGATAACCGGCTCCGCAGCCCGAGCAGTAAAACCAAGTAAAGAGTTATCTGTAGGCACCGAGCGCCAACCAAGCACCGTTTGACCTTCTTCCCAGACGATCTGTTCAAAGGTCTTTTCGCATTCCCAACGGCTTTCCTCTTCTGTCGGCAGGAAAACCATGGCGACGGCGTATTTACCGGGTGAAGGTAATTTGATCTCCAGCCTGGCGGCTTCCGCGGCGAGAAACTCATGCGGAATCTGCAGAAGTATGCCTGCTCCATCACCTGTGTTCTTTTCGCTGCCGCAGGCGCCGCGATGTTCCAGGTGAAGCAGGACCTCGATAGCCTTTTGGACGATGTCGTGTGACTTGCGGCCCTTGATATCAACGACGAAGCCCGTACCGCAAGCGTCGTGCTCGTAGCGCGGATCATATAACCCTTGCTTCTTTGGGAGGGCGAAATCGTTCATTTCTAAAGGCTCAGATCGGAGTGTTGAGTGTTGAGTGATGAGTAATGAGTGATGAGTAATGAGTGATGAGTGAGAATGGAATGTAGCGACCACTCCACTATACTTACTCAGGACTTAGCACTCAGCACTTCTTTTTCTCATCACTCATCACTCATCACTCATCACTCATCACTCACCACTCATCACTCATCACTCATCACTTTTCGCTACCGAATACAACAAAGCCATCAACCTGGTTCGTTGATGGCCTGTGCGAGAAATAAAAGTGTCGGCAACAGGCCACTATGTGCTGTCCTTTGTTACGACTAGTGAAATGGAAATGAGTCCGCTAACCGAGGCAAGATCTTGCCCGGCGCTCGGTAGGGCTGTCTCAAACGACACTAGCACCCAGATAGTCTGTTTTGCGGCATCCGTCATACTGTTTTGCGGGGCACCAATAGCCCGGTAGCCCAAAGCAGTTCGACCACATTGACCGGCCGCCAAGAGTGGTGAACTAAGGGCCCGAGCAATCTACTCCTCTGGTGACCATTTTGCATAATTGATAATTTTTAGCTGCTCATAAATTTCGCGCTGTCGAGGCCGGGGCGGCAGGAGCAGGAGGCAGGAAAGAAATATAGGGCCTATATGTCCTATAGGCCCTATAGGTCCATCCTTTAAATATCAAAATACATACTGAATTCCAGCGGGTGCGGCCGCATCCGCAACGGTTGAATCTCCTTGTCCCGTTTATAGCCGATCCAGCGGTCGATCAACTGTGGCGTGAAGACATCGCCCTTGAGGAGAAACTCGTTGTCCGCCTCGAGGGCGTCGAGCGCCTCGTCGAGTGAGCCTGGCAAACTGGGAACGTTCTTCAGTTGTTCCGGGGAGAGATCGTAGATGTCCTTATCAAGAGGTTCCCCTGGATCAATTCGGTTTTGAATGCCGTCGAGACCAGCCAAAAGCATGGCCGAGAAGGCGAGATAGGCGTTGCACGATGGGTCAGGCGGTCGAAATTCCAGGCGCTTTAGCTTCGGACTCGTCGAAAACATGGGGATACGAATTGCGGCTGAACGGTTGCGCGCCGAGTAGGCGAGATTAACCGGGGCTTCAAAACCGGGCACCAGACGCTTGTAACTGTTGGTGGTAGGGGCGGCAAAGGCAATGATGGCAGCGGCGTGTTTTAGCAACCCGCCGATGTAGAACAGGGCGGTTTCTGATAGTCCCGCATAACCGTCGCCGGCAAAGAGCGGCTTGTCGCCTTTCCACAACGATTGGTGGCAGTGCATGCCGCTGCCGTTGTCGCCGAAAAGCGGTTTCGGCATGAACGTGGCCCCCTTGCCTTGCTTTTGCGCCACGTTGCGAACGGTGTATTTGAATAATTGGAGGTTGTCTGCCGTGCCGATTAGTGTCGAGTAGCGAAAATCAATTTCGCACTGGCCGGCCGTGGCTACTTCATGGTGGTGACACTCGACCTGAATTCCCACCTTCTTGAGTTCGGTGGCAACTTCACCGCGAAAATCCTGTAGCGTATCAAGAGGCGGCAGCGGCACGTAACCTTCTTTGTTTCTAATGTGATATCCCTTGTTGCCATTCCCGTTTTGCCCATTGGTATTCCAAATCGCCTCGGGACTGTCCAGTGAGTAACCGGCCGTGTTCGAATCGTTGTGAAAGTGGACCTCGTCAAAAACAAAAAACTCGGCCTCGGGGCCAAAGTAAACGGTGTCGGCGATGCCGGTGAATTTAAGATAGCTCTCGGCGCGCCGCCCGACGCCGCGGGGATCAAGCCAGTAACCTTCTTTAGTAATCGGATCAATGACATCGGCGATCAGACACAAGGTCTTCTCGCCCATGAATGCATCAAGCCAGTATCGCGATGGATCGGGAACCAACAGCATGTCTGACTCATGAATCGATGCCCAACCGCGTAAAGATGAACCATCAAAGCCGAAGCCATCTTCGAATGAACCCTCGGAAAGTTCATCAATAGGAAAAGTCAAATGATGCCAGGCGCCCACGAGGTCGGTGAAACGCACGTTGACATAGGCAACTGCTTCATCCTTGGCAAACTTCATTACATCCTTAACACTCATTTTAAGTGCTCCTTTTAGTGATTAGATTTTCGAACTTTGTAACCTCAGAAAACACTTGTTGTGCTTTCCCACTCTCGGCGTTTCGCTTTGCGCCTCTGGCGCCCTCCGTGCGGAGAGGCTATGCCTTTCCATCTACGTTCCGCGGTTAAGAGGCTACGCCTCCGATTCGAGCCGGAGGCGCAGCCTCGATAATTTTTGCGTTGCCGGAAAGGCAGAGCCTTTCCGCACGGAAAGCGGCACAGCCGCGAGGTTCAGCGCGGCGTTTCTCGTGTGTCTTATCCAATCACCTTCAGTGGCGAACTGGCCCAACCGGTCTTCAGCAAAGCAATCCCTAAAACGTGATCCCGTAGTAAACGAACAGGGCATTGTTTCCCGCTCCGCGATTGCCGATGCTGTAACCGACGTTCAATAAACTGCTCTTCGGCAAAGTGAAGGAAAACCCCGGGGTCACGTAGCCGAAAGCGTTCTTGCCGCTAAACCAGTCCGCGACGAAAGTCACTCTCTTCGCCAGCGGTTGTTCGTAGCCCACAATGGCTCCGCCTTGTGTTCCGGCGCCGTTTGCCAGCCCCGGCAACGCATAACCGCCGCCCGTAAAACGGGGACCATAATCGGCTTTCACTTTCTTGCTTACCACCGAGTAGACAAAACCGTAAGTGTCAGCTCCGGCGCGGTGCACCAGCGGCGTGTACAGTAGACCACCAGCCGAGATGGCAACTCCGTTGTCTTCGTTGTTGTAGAACTGCCACTTGGCATTTGGTGAAATGTAAATCGGCTGATCGGGCGCAAAGGCGTCCACAGCGGTGACATTGACGCCGATTTCGACGCCCTTGCCGACCCCGAACACGGCGCGTGGGGCGTAGATCTGGAAACCGCCGTCGGCATGACTCCCAAAATGGGAGAGGAAATCAAATTCCAGGTAGACCTTTTTCTTCGAGACCACATCGGTCGAAGGGACATTAAAAAGAGTTGACTGAGCAAACGCCGCAGACTTCGGTAGCAGCGCCAACAATACCGTCGCGCCCAGAGCAGCGATGGTCCTGATAATTGATTTAGGCTTGCACATTGTTGTAATTTGTCTCCATATCGTCTCTCAACGGACGATGTCTGTGGCCTGTCCGTCCTTGCGCCTCCAAAGCCAAAACGGATGGGCCATATTTATTTCTCAGGTAGCCGTGAGCAAACTCCTCGTTTGAACTAATCCGGTAGTGCCCTAATTTGAAGAATTCCTTAGCGCACCTTTTGCGCTCATTTGCGTACTTCGCGGTAAAAAAGCTTTTGAAACATCTAACCGCAAAGAGCGCCAAGGACGCGAAGATCACGCAAAGAGTTGAACTTAGGGCACTACCCTTAATCCCTACTCAGACTTGCCTGTCATTACCAATTGAACCCTGCTTGATTCCCCCCGCATTGATGCTCATCAAATTCAAGAGACCAGAGAACAGGTGCCGATGGACCACTGGATTTCAAAAACCCGTATCACAACTCTTATGCCAATACCGACTGAGGCGCTAACAGACTAGCTATGATCTGAAGTTGTTAAAGAATCCGTGATTTTTAGAAGAAGTTGTTAGAAACGGGCTGCCTGTTTCCCCGTGACATTTTCGTTAGCGTGGAGAAAGGCAGGAACAAAATTGTCGCGGTTACTGCGGATAACGATCGTTGAAGTAAGCGGCGAGGGGATGCGGGTGAATCCAGCCTGAAGGGCTGCCAGATAGTAGCCGATGGTCGCAGTGTAGCGCAGACCACCGGGCTCAAATGGAAAAGATTCGCACTCTGGAGGAGTGCCAGAAGAATAGTCGCACCCCTCCAGGGTGCGGATAGAAACTCGCTCCTTTCCGGTGGTCTCCGCCCCGCTCCGACCACCGGCTACTTTCTCCTAACCCTCCGGGTTCACCTTCATACTCCGAGAAAACTCAAACAACAGGACTCTATTACCTGTGACCTGGTGCGACATGTTTGTAGCGACATGCAAAGGTAGCAACAAAAATGTCGCGTCTCGCTTGGCTCTTAGATTGAACAGAAATTGAAATGATTGAAGAAACTTCACTTCCGATATGTTAATCCAGTCCGGTATAAGCCTTGCACTCCGCGAAGATCTGATCGAAGAACAATCATCGGAAACCTCGGACTTGGATTTGGAAAGTGGAGCACAAAATATGGCTCTGGTACTCAGAGGCGCAGAATTCATTGCCACGGAGGCGCTCAGTGCCGGCGTCCTGGCAGGCTTGAGTGATCTAGCCCGCCACCGGCCGTTAGTTATCAACGGACTGGAATTGCACCGCAAGGATTTGGCCGAGTTGGCTGAAGAGGCGCGAGCAAATGGCAAACCGGTGTGGCCGCGGGTAACAGCTCCCACAAACCTCATCAGTTTGTCGTAGCGTTCCGGCAGCAACCCAAAGAACCTGGACCGTTCTAGCTGAAAGTTTGGCGAAGTTTACAGAAATGGTGACAAACCACATCGAGACACCATCAGTTCCACGCTGGCGTACCCAGGGCGAGAAGGCGCTCTTGCATGCGGCGGAGCGGTTCTCTTTAAACCGCCCTGTCGCGGACCCGGCGGCGATTTCACGCGAGTTGAAAACCTTCTTGAAGATCGAGGATCAGCGGTTGAAGATGGCACATCGCTGTGGTGCTCCCGGCATTCAAACGGCGGCTGCGCGCAGTTCTGTTCTCGACCTGGTCGTGAAAAGAGCATATCAAGCTGCGACTTTGCTTGGTGAGCTCCCCGGCGAAATCAATACGCCTGCCGGCAAATCTCAAAACCAGTTCGACGTCGTAGCTCTGGGCGGCTATGGCCGCGGGGAACTGGCCCCTTACTCCGACCTGGATATTCTCTTTCTCTATCCAAACCATCGAGCCCTGCAAACGCGACGCCTGGTTGAACAGATTTTGCGATTGCTCTGGGACGCAGGCCTGACGATAGGCCCGAGTTTCCGCAGTGTGGGTGATTGTGTGACCGCGGCCCATGCTGATCCGCATTTGCAAACCGCGCTGGTCAGCACCCGGCTTTTGGCAGGCAATGGTTCAGTCTACGATTCACTTCTTCAGGCGCTGGAGAAGGACCGCCGCAAGCGTGGGGATTCTTACATCGCCGCCATCATGCGTGAACGGGCGGCGAGATACGCGAAATTTGGCGCCGCGGTATGTCTCCAGGAACCAAACGTCAAGGAGAGTCCGGGCGGCATCCGCGATCTTCACACCGCGCTCTGGGTCGGCTACACGCGATATGGCTGCCGAACACTGGAGGAACTGCGCGACCACGAAGTTATTTCGGAAGCCGAACGAAAGACGGCGGCGCGTTCTGCGAACTTCCTCTGGCGAGTGCGTTATGCCGCGCATCTTTCGACCCGCCGCAAGACTGAACGGCTGGCCCTCGATCTTCAAACCACTCTCGCTCGAGAGTTTGGTTATAAGCAAAGTGCTTATCTGCTCGGATCCGAAAAATTCATGCGGGACTACTATCACCATGCCCGCGAGTTGAACCTGTTCAGTGAAACAGTACTCGCGCGCGTCTCCGAGTTTGAAAAGAAAGCGAGCCGCAAGTGGGGCCGGCGAGTTTCACGCACTCCGGCCGAACCATTCTCGATTAGGAACGGCCGGGTGCAACTGGACGGTGAGGCCGAACTTTTGAGTGGCAACCCGACGATGCTCTTTGATGCCTTCGCTCTGGCCCAGGCTGCGGATGTGCCGTTAAGCCAAACGTTGCGCGATTCAATGAGGCTGAGTCTGCCGGCAGTGGATCGTGACTTCCGTCTCTCCGGTCAGGCTTCGCGGGCTTTTATGAAACTCCTGGGGAGACGCGGGCGCGGCGGCTATGCGTTGAGATTGATGCATGAAATGGGCTTCCTCGCCCGTTTTATCCCGGAGTTTGGGCGTATCAGTCTCCTCCTCCAACACGATCTCTATCATCACTACACGGTAGATGAGCACACGCTTAAAGCTGTGGAAGCTCTCGACGAGCTCTATGCCAGCCAGGATAAACAGCGGGCGCATTTGCGCACCATCTTCGATGAGATTGAGGATCCCAGCCTGCTTTACCTTTCCATCCTCCTTCATGACATCGGCAAGGGGCGCGGGCGCGGTCACATCCCGCGCGGAGCAAAAATAGCGGAGCGCGTCTGCAAACGTCTCGGGCTGGGTGAACTGGGTTTCGCGAAAGTTGTACTGATGGTCCAGCAACACGTTGCAATGGCCCAACTCGCGCAGCGACGCGATCTCAACGAACCCCACGTAGTAACCGATTTTGCCGCGCAAATGGGAACCCTGGATGCGCTCAATATGCTGTTGCTCTTAACCTACGCTGACCTCAACGCAGTTGCTCCCGGTGTCTGGAGTGAGTGGAAAAGCACGCTGTTGTGGGACCTCTACCGGCGCACGAGGACGGTACTGACGGGCAGCGACGCCCCGCCTGATGAAACCGAAAAAACTGCCCGATTTAAGGAACAGATGGCGAAGGCCCTGGAAGGTTCGCTCGCATTAAGTGAGCTTGAGCGTCACGTCGCCTTGTTGCCCGATCGCTATGTCCGGGTGACTCGACCAGACGCCGCTGCAATTCATCTTCACCTGGTCAGAGAACTCAAGTCGGATGTTTTCGTGCGGCGCTGGATGCGCTACGGCCGGGAGTCGACGGAGTTAACTATTTGCGCAAGGGATCGACACGGTCTGTGCGCCGACATAGCCGGAGCGCTCGCCGCCCACGGGATCGAGATTCTGAGCGCCGAGCTGAACACACGCGAGGACGGCATTGCCCTCGATGTTTTCATCCTGCGCGAAGCCTCCACGCACCATGTCATAGACATGCAGCGATACCCGGCTATAGAGCGCTCGTTGCGTAAGGCCATCGCGGGTGAATCAGACGTAGCGGCTCTGGTCGAACGCTGGCGAACCCGGAACGCCCCGCGGAAGCGAAATGCCGTCAGCCAGGCTGCCAGGCGCAACTCACCACAGGTTACCTGTGACAATGAGGCTTCCCAATCTTCGACTCTGATCGAGGTGCACGCTGTAGATGAACCAGGGTTGGCTTACAAGATTGCGAGCGCTCTCGCCGCTCTGGGACTGAATATTGTCTGCGCGCGGATCGCTACGGAAAAAAGTGACGCCCTGGATGTCTTCTACGTGACGGACGAAGAAGGAATGAAACTCTCGCAATCCAGAATGCAATCCGTCCAGGCCTCTCTCGGAGAGATGCTTTCCGGCGAAATTCCGTTCACCGCAAGGGGTCAGCAACCCATACAAAGTTAAGGAGAACATTAAATGAAAAAGGTTGAAGCGATTGTCCGACCACACCTTCTGGATGCTGTCCGAACAGC
>Ga0070697_100002046_pt1 | contig 15453 bp, 16 predicted proteins | sample KBSK1501metaG_FD_65475 | JGI IMG/M metagenome (GOLD analysis project Ga0070697, IMG submission 65475) | Corn, switchgrass and miscanthus rhizosphere microbial communities from Kellogg Biological Station, Michigan, USA - KBS K1-50-1 metaG | ecosystem: Host-associated > Plants > Roots >...
CGGCTCGATCGGCAGCCGCTGCACCTTGGTCCCGCGGCTGTACCGGGAGATGCGCGCCGTGCCCGGGTCGATGACGTACTTGATGCCGGGCACGGTGAGCGAGGTCTCGGCCACGTTGGTCGCCAGCACGACCCGGCGGGTGAGGCTGGAGGCGGCGCGGTGCTCGAAGACCCGGTGCTGCTCGGCGGCTGACAGCCGGCCGTACAAGGGGAGCACTTCGAGCCGGTCACGACCGGCGAGCAGGTCCGCGGTGTCCCTGATCTCCCGCTCGCCGGACAGGAATACCAGGATGTCGCCGGGCCCCTCGGCGGACAGCTCATCGATCGCGTCGCTGATCGCCTGCCCCTGGTCAGCGTCCTCGTCGACCGGCCGGTACCGGACCTCCACCGGGTAGGTCCGGCCGGACACCTCGACGACCGGCGCGCCGCCGAAGGCGGCCGCGAACCGCTCCGGGTCGATCGTCGCGGAGGTGATGATTACCTTCAGGTCCGGACGGCGGGGCAGCAACTGCCGGAGGTAGCCGAGGATGAAGTCGATGTTCAGGCTGCGCTCGTGCGCCTCGTCGATGATCAGCGTGTCGTAGCGGCGCAGGTCCCGGTCCCGGGCGAGCTCGTTCAGCAGGATGCCGTCGGTCATCAGCTTGACCAGCGTGCCGTCGGCGGACACGTCGGTGAACCTGACCTGATAGCCGACCGCCTCTCCCAGCGGGCTGCCGAGCTCCTCGGCGATCCGTTCGGCGACTGTCCGGGCGGCCAGCCGCCGCGGCTGGGTATGGCCGATCTGCCCGTCGACGCCGCGGCCGAGCTCCAGGCAGATCTTGGGTATCTGGGTCGTCTTGCCCGAGCCGGTCTCCCCCGCGATCACCACCACCTGGTGGTCGCGGATGGCCTCGGCGATCTCGTCCCTGCGCTGACTGACGGGCAGCTCGGCGGGAAAGCTGATCGGCGGCATGGCCGCGCGGCGGGCGGCTCGCGCCGCCGCCCGCGCGGCGGCACGCTCAGAATGCGACCTGGATCGCCCGGGATGCCCGGACCGCAGCCGGGCGGCCCCAGCGGGCGAAGACGTCAAAGAACTCGACTCCATACCGGCGGGAAGGATAAAACAGGAAGGCCCCTACGGCATAACAGATTTCCGGCCCGGGTCCTTCCTCGGGCTGCAGGCCTACCCCCTTCCGCGGGGTCCCCTTCCGCGGGGTCCCCTTCCGCAGGGTCCCCTTCCGCAGGGTCCCCTTCCGCAGGGTCCCCTTCCGCAGGCCTGCCTTGGGCTACGGATCCCAGCCGCATCACGCGTTCCCTGAATCTCTCCAGTGCATTAAATCGACAACAGATTCGATCTTATAGAATCTTTATTGTGGTGGATTCGGGCTTAGTGGTTAATTAGGGGGTCTATAGTGCACCAAATCAACCGCAAAGCCCTTTTCCTCCAAGATCTTTTCGGGGAAGGGCGTACCAGTGATGCGCGGGCGCACCATCAGGTGCCTGGCGACACAGCGCGACGGTCATGCGTCCAGTCCGAGGGTGAACGTCGGCTTGGGCGTGGTGTCTGGCAGCTTGTGCTCGTCGGCTAGCCGCCGGACCGCCGTGCCGGTGGCCAGGAACTCGGTCGCGTGCTCGCCCCACACGTGGTTCTTGACCTCCACCGTGACGCCCACGATGCCGGACGACCGGGCCTGCGCCGCCTCGGCCTGCATCCGCGCCAGCGCGAGCTCGCGGGCCTCGTAGACCCCCTGGGTGAACTGCTGCATCTCCTGGTTCTGGCCCGCCTGGCGGAGCGACTGGAGCACGCCCTGATGGGCGATGTGATACACGCAGGTGCCGAGCACGAACGCGACCGGCACGGCGCCGGCGGCCAGCAGCCGGAAGAAGTCCTGGGCCGACAGGTCCGAGGTGAACGCGCGGCCGTCGGGCGCGCGGTGCGCGCCCGCGCCGGCCAGGTGCCGGACCGCGGTGCCTGTGGCCACGAACTCCAGGCAGCTCTGCCCCCAGGCGTACATCTGCATCCGCAGGTTCACCCCGACGATGCCGTCCGCGCTCAGGTGATCGGCTTCGGCGCGCATCCGGGCCATGGCCAGTTCCCTGGCGTTGTACATGGCCTGGGTGAGGACCTGCAGTTCCTGGTTCTGGCTCCAGCGGCCGGCCTGCAGGCCGACGTGGTAGATGGAGGAGCCGACGACGAAGCCGAGCGGCTCGAAGCCCGCCTCGCCGAGGAGCACGTACTCCGATACCGACAGGTCGGACGTGAATACGCCCGCCGGATTGGCGCCGGCCGTGTGCGCGAGCCGGCCGTCGGCCGCCTGCGGCTCCCATACCGCCGTGCCCTGATTCTGCTGATTGCCGAACAGCGGCATGGTCCGCCTCCTGTTTTCCGCTGGTGACTGTGTGTCGCGGCTATTATCGTCCCGGCTTGCTAGCGTCCCCGGCGGGGGTGCCGAGCGCGTAGAACCGGGTGGCGGTGCCGCCCAGCAAGGCCTCCTGCCCGGCCGGGGGAAGCTGGTCGAAAAGCCTGGTGAGTTCGGCCCGCACCTTGGCGTAGCCGCCGCCGAGCTCGGCCACCGGCCAGTCGCTGCCGAACATCAGCCGGTCCTGGCCGAACAGGCCGAAGGCGAACTCCACCACCTCCCGCAGGTCCGCGGCGGTCCACGGGTCCGCCGGGTAAAGCCCGGAGACCTTAGCGAACACCAGCGGGTTGCCCGCGGCCGCCGTGATCAGCCCGCGCCACTCGCTGGTGTCGGCGCCGAGGGGCGGGTGGGATAGGTGGTCCAGGACCATCCGCAGCGTAGGGTACCGCTCGGAGAGCACCGGCACGTGGCTCAGGTGCCTGGGCAGCACGGAGATCACGTCGAACGGGACGCCGCGCCGCTCGAGCAGCGCCAGCCCTTCCCCCACCTCCGGGCGGAGCAGCCAGTCCGGGTCGGGCTGGTCGTGGATAAGGGTGCGGATGCCGGCGAAGCCCGGCCGTCTTTGCAGCTGGTCAAGCCGGGCGGCCGCCTCGTCCGGCCGGTCCAGCGGCACCCAGGCCACCACGCCGGCGATCTCCGGGTGCGCCGCCGCGACCTCGAACATCGCCTCGGTGTCCGCGGCGGAGTCGTCCGCCTGCACCAGCACGGCCCGGTCCACCCCGGCCGCCGCGGCCCGGGAGCGGAAGTCCCCGAAGCCGAACGTCCGGTTGATCGCGGCGTTCTCCGGCCGCTGCAGCCAGTCGTAGCGCAGCCGTTCGGTGTTCCACAGGTGCAGGTGCGCGTCGATCACCACGGCTACACCCTGCCACGCGGGCCACCTCCGGGGCATGTCTGGTTGGATGTCTGCATGAGTCTTCAGCTCGCCTTCGTGCCCGCCCTGTCCCGGCCGGACCTGTTCGCCGCCCCTGTGGCCGCGGGGCTGCGCGACCTGCCGGGCGCGGAGGACGTCGAGGTCGCCGAGATCGACCCGGCGCTGGCGGATACCGCCGCGTTCTGCGAGCGCTACGGCGTCACCCCCGAAGAATCCGCGAACTGCGTGGTCATCGCGGTCAAACGGGGCGGCGAGACTCGCTACGCGGCCTGCATGGTGGCCGCGACCACCCGGGCGGACGTCAACGGCCTGGTGCGCAGGCACCTGGACGCGCGGAAGGCATCGTTCGCGCCCGTGGACGCCGTCACCGCCGCCACCGGCATGGAGTACGGCGGGATCACGCCGGTCGGCCTGCCCTCGGACTGGGCTGTCCTGGTGGACGAGGCGGTGGCCAAGACGGGTTCGGTGGTGATCGGATCGGGTATCCGCGGATCCAAGCTCCGGCTGCCGGGTCCCCTGCTCGCCGCGCTCCCGGCCGCGCAGGTGCTGCCCGGCCTCGGCATCCCGGTGGCTCCTCAGGAGTAACGCGCATCCCACCGCGGCGCGTACCGGGTGTATGCGGCCAGCCTGAGGAAGATCAGTCGTCACTCATGGCAACCGAACGTGTGCGTACGGCGTCTAGATGGGGTAGCGCTAGCCACCGAGAGTAACGAGGGAGCACTATGAAGCGGAGACGTCTGGCATCGGTCATCGCGACGGCGACCGCCCTTCCGGCCCTCGGCCTGGGGTTGAACGGCGCCGCGTCGGCCCAGGCGATCCCGGCCGGCTCCTACTCCAAGCAGACCGTCGTGCTTGACTGCTGGGGTCATCCGCACGTGCGGCCCGGTCACTACACGATCGCCTGCGGCGACGGCAACGACTACCTGAGCGGACTGGCCTGGACGACCTGGGGTCCGAGGCTGGCCAGCGCCACCGGCACGGAGAATATCAACGACTGCGTCCCCTACTGCGCCGCCGGGCACTTCCGCCGCTACCCGGTGGACGTGGTGCTCTGGGGCAGCAAGGCCGCCGGGCCGGGACGCCAGCGCTACACCAAGATCACTATGCTCTACCCGGGTGCCCATCCCGCGTATGTGCACATTCAGCCGGCCACCTTCTCGGACACGCTGTACCCGTGACCGGTGCACCGTGAGCAATACCACAGTGACGCGCCGGTCAGCCCTGAATTGACATTCAGCTTTGCCCCAGGGCATGCTGTGTGAGGTTGAAAAACGGGACACCTCGTTCGGTGAGGCGTCTTCACGGACATAGGCCACTGATCCCAACCGTCGAGAGACGCTCCGGATCAGGACACCTCTCCCCGGCCTAAGGGGTGAGGCCAAGTGGCTGGCGATCGGGAGACTGATCGCAGTACGCCGTGGAGTGCCAAAGCTCTTACGAGAGAGGTGCGGCCGGGGATTTCTTTCTCCCGGACGTTTGTTTCCTCAGGTGTCACGCGGAATGTGCCCGCGGGCAGCCGAGCCCGCAGGCGGTGTGGCCTGGCGCCCCCGTGCGTCGCGACGGAAGGGAGGCAAGCGATGGACTCTGATAGTCCGGGCCGAAGTTGGCCCTTCTCGCTGCTGTCCCGCTCTGTCCCGGGCACACGCCGCCTCGCCTAACATTTCTGCTCTTTGATCGTGCCTGCCCCGTTCGGGGCGGGTATGTGCGTGTGCCCCTGTTTTCCGTCAGATCTCGTGACGTGAAAGGGGTGTTCATCATGGCCTCCATCACTCGTACCGCCGCCCTTGACGACGCGCACGTCGGCGATATCCGTGGCGCGCTCGGGACTATCCCGGCCGACGATTCCGCGCCGCGGGCGGGCTTGTCCGCCAAGCTGAAGACGCTGCTGGCCATCGTGGGCCCGGGGCTGATCGTGATGTGCGGCGACAACGACGCCGGCGCGTTCTCCACCTACGGACAGGCCGGCCAGAACTACGGCACCCGGCTGCTGTGGACCCTGCTGCTCCTGATCCCCGTGCTCTACGTGAATCAGGAGATGGTGCTGCGGCTCGGTGCGGTCACCGGGGTCGGGCACGCCCGGCTCATCATCGAGAGGTTTGGCAAGTTCTGGGGCGCGCTGCAGGTCACCGACCTGCTCATCCTGAACGCGCTGACCCTGGTCACCGAGTTCATCGGGATCACCATGGCGGCTGGGTACCTCGGCGTGCCCAAGCTGGTCGCCGTGCTGCTCGCGGCCGGCGTGATCCTCGCCGCGGCATCGACCGGCAGCTTCCGCAGGTTCGAGCGGATCGCGGTGACGTTCTGCGCCGGATCACTGCTCCTCATTCCGCTGTACCTGGTCAGCCACCCGTCTGGTGCACAGATGGCGCGCGGCTTCGTCACCCCCGGCCTGCCGGGCGGTTCCGGGCAGATGGCCACCGTCATGCTGCTGATCATCGGCATCGTCGGCACCACCGTGGCACCGTGGCAACTGTTCTTCCAGCAGTCCTACGTGGTCGACAAGCGGATCACGCCGCGGTTCATCCGCTACGAGAAGGTCGACCTGTGGATCGGCATCGTGATCGTCGTGCTCGGCGCGGCCGCGCTGATGGGCGCGACCGCCGCGGCCTTCGCCCACTCGCCGGCCGCGGGTCACTTCACCGACGCCATCGGGCTGGCGAACGGCATCGCGGCCTCGGCGGGCCGGGTGGCGGGCGTGGTCTTCGCGGTGGCGCTGCTCGACGCCTCCATCATCGGGGCGTTCGCGGTCTCGCTGTCCACCGCGTACGCGGTCGGCGACACACTCGGTCTCAAGCACTCGCTGCACCGCGGTTTCCGTCAGGCCAAGGGTTTCTACGCGATCTACGCCGCGCTGATCGCGGTGGCCGCGGCCATCGTGCTCATCCCCGGCGCGCCGCTCGGCCTGATCATCGAGGGCGTCCAGGCGCTGGCTGGCGTGCTGCTGCCGTCCGCCACGGTGTTCCTGCTGCTGCTGTGCAACGACCGCGCGGTCCTCGGGCCCTGGGTCAACCGCCGCGGCACCAACATTTTCGCCTTCACCGTGGTCGCCCTGCTGATCACGATGTCGGTCGTGCTGACCGTCTCGGTGGCGCTGCCCACTATCACCGGCCGGCAGATCCTGGGCATCTTGCTGGGGTGCACGGCGGCGGCGGCCGTCACCGGCAGCTCCATCCTGATCCGGTCGCTGCGGGGGCACAGCTCGGTCGTGGTGGACCGCCGCGACCGGGAGACGTGGCGGATGCCGCCGCTCAACATGCTGACCAAGCCCGTGATGTCGGCCGGCCGCAAGGTCGCCCTGGCCGTCCTGGGCAGCTACATGATGATCTCGATGGTCATGGTCATCGTGCGGATCATCCAGATGGCCATCGGCCACTAAGCTCACCCGCGAGGTGGCGGCCCGACTCGGTGCTCGATGCCTAGCCCGCCCACCGTTATGCCGGGCGGCGTGGCCTGCAAGAGCTGACCGGCCGGTCAACGAATTGGAATTCGGGCTGAACGGTCCGGGTGACACGCACCCGATCCGGCGTCTGCCGCCGCCGGGGTCGACCAGCGCCAGCCGTGCCACGTGCCCAGACGCCGTGTTCAGGAACACCGCTACCACGCCGGGTTAGCGAGGGAGCACCTCAAGGCTCCGGCCGTTCTGAGGATACCGGGGATGATGCTTGCGGGACCAGGTCTTCCGGGGCGACAGCACGCAGAACTCGTTGCCCTCCAGGTCGGCCAACACAACCCACCTCGATGCCCCCGGCCCGACTCAGCCCTGTGCGCGCCCGGGCACGCAAGAAACCGCTCGACTTCGGCCTGCTGATCATCTGGCCGGAAGTCCAGGTGCAACCGGTTCCTGAGGCCACCGGCATTGGAACGAAGATCAGCCCCGGGCAACCGGTCCTCAGGCGGGCGGATCTCGAACTCTCCGGACGAGTCGTTCGAGATCACCCAGCCCAGCACATCGGCCCACCACCGGCCCAGCGTGACGGGGTCCCGCGCATCTACGACGACTTGCTGCCATTCCAGGCTTACCAGCCAACCGTACGCCGGAAGCCAGCAGCGCCGGTTATCCGCACCAGCACGACCTCGAGGTTCCGGCGATCAGCTGGGCCGGGTTGCCGCAATGGAGCCCGCCGACCAGCGGCGGGAGCATCCGTGACCCCCCGCCGAGGGACGCGCGGCGCACGCTCTGCCAGCCGCCGCAGGCAGGACACCCGGGCGCGTGGCCGACGAGGTGGTTACGGCCCTGGTGGCACGTCTGCTCCGGCGGCGGATCGACTATCATCTAGGCGCGGCATTTCAGCGGCCCGCCCGGGTACCCGGGTCCGGTCTCCAGCTCGATTGTGGTGTGCCTGGGTCAGGACGGCTCCGGTTCGCGGCGGCAGGAGGTCGTCGAGTTGGTCCATCAGGCCGGTCAGGTCGGCGCTGGAAAGGGTGATCTCGCGGGCATCGTGGGGGAGGGTCCCGGCGGGGATGTTGGCGATGTACCGGCCATGGCCGCCTATGTGCGGCGCGAGGAACTGGACCTCGGGATGCTCGCCCTGGAACCGGTGCAGCCGGTTAACCGCGTTCATGCTGTAGTGGCCACCCTCGACGACCCGCAGGCCGCCGCGACCCGGCCCGCTCACCGCTCGCTCCCAGACGGGCGCGGCATCCGATCGCCGCCGCGCCCGCCACCGCAGCGCGATGACGGGGGCGTGGATAGCGAAAACCGCAAAGGACATGGACTTCCAGCAGGCCGCCGCCGCACGCCTGGTCACCGGCCGGGCTCCGGCCAGTTGAGCGTGATCCCGGTGACGGCCCGCGCCATGTGCCGGTCGACCACGACCAGGATGGCGCGGAGGACGATGCCCCACTCCGGGTCGAACTGCGACCCGACCGCCACGATGAGCTGCTCCGCCGTCCCGTCCGGGTGCTCGGCACGCCACGCCTTCACGGCGGCACGAGCGCGGTCCTGGTCACCGGGCTTCTCATCCCGGTACCTCATGGCGTGCCCTCGCGTGCCCAATCGGCCCGGATCGCCCGGTTCAGCTCGTCCGGCGTGTCCCCCGTGAGAACGTCCTCATCCCCAGCGCCCGCGCGCCACGCCTGCCACTGGCCGCCGGTCACGTAGATCTCGTAGGCATCACCCCACGCCAGCGCCAGCGCGTCCAGCGCCCGGTCCTCATCGACGTCGAACACCCCGCGCTGCTGGCCCCTGCCGCTCACGGCTCCTCCCTGGGCACGGGCATCGCCGCGTAGTCAGCCTGGATCTGCAGGCGCAGCCCCTCGGGCAGCGGGTCGGTGAGCGTGCCGCCCTTGCCGTCCCTGCGCTGCGCGGTCCACCCGCCGGCCTCGAACCCGATGTCGTAGGCCGACCCCCAGTGGAACCGGATCTCCTCGAGCGGGCCGTCCTCTTCTGCGGGCTGGCCTACCCTGGCCCTTCCCATGCCGGCGCCTCCCAGTCGTGTGTGTCTACGCTCGTCATCGATACTGCTCCGGAGCCGGTATCAGGTGGAAGACGATTGCCGGTAATTGCCCGGACAGGGTCAACCTTCTCCGGGTCGCTCAAAGTAACCTGGGCGAAGGTGTTGAGGGCAATGATCGGTAATCCCTGCCAGGAGCCGCCTGGACGGGTTTGATTGATCGCGATGCCGCCGTCTTCGTCCAGCGTCCAGGCCGCCCGGCAGCGCCTAGGCGACAAGCTGCGCCAGCTGCGCCTGGCCGCCGGGTTGTCCGGCCGCGCCTTCGCTGCTGCCGCAGGCTGCCAGGCCTCGAAGGTCTCCCAGATCGAGAAGGGTGTCCGGCCCGCCTCGGTGGCCGACGTGCGGTTGTGGTGCAGGCTGTGTGGTGCGTCACAAGAGGCTACCGAGGAGCTGCTGGCCGAGCAGGCTGCGGCGGCCCGGTTGTGGATAGCGTTCCGCGACCTGGGACGGAGTACCGGTCTCAACGCCACCCAGCGGATGCTGTCAGGCGATATGTGGGAACGGGTCCAGGTCCACAGGGCCTATCAGACCAAGCTCATCCACGGCCTGCTGCAAACGGCCGCCTATATGACGGGCATCCTCACCGAGGTCAGGCGTGAACGCCGCGTCGCGGTTGACGACGTGGCGGAGGCCGTCGCCGAACGGATCGGGCGGCAAGGTTACCTGCTGCACCGGGAGCGCCAGTTCCGTTTCGTCTTCGAGGAACCGGTGCTGCGGTTCCGGCCGTTCAGCCTCGCCGTCCAGCGTGCCCAGCTCGTGCATCTGCTGGACATGATGACGCTGCCAGCGGTGACGGTCGGCATCATCCCGATGGATGCCGACCGGCGCGGATACCGTCCACGCGAATCCTTCGAGATAACCGACACCTCGCTGGTCACGATCGAGATGCTGTCCGGCTTCCTGTCCCTCACCCACCGCGACGAGGTGAGTACTTACATGCAGGCGTGGGAGGAGCTTGATTCGATCGCCGTTCACCACGCTGAAGCACGGGCTCTGGTCAGGCGCGCGATCGCCGCGCTTGACCAGAACCCGGCCGGGCGGGAAGCTCCCCAGTAGGTTCCAGAGCTACACCGGAGGCTCAGCATGCCCGACTTCATCGGCCGCGACCCGGAGTCGAACTCCGTCGAGTGCCCTGCCGTATTCGTCTCCCCCGAGACCGGGGACTTCTACTTCAGGGGCAAGACAGTGACCGACCCTGCCGTCCTAACGGAAATGAGCCAGCACGTCGGCCGGGCCGAGGACGAGTCCGACGTGTGGCTGCCGGCGCGCATGGCACCGGTTATCCGCGAGGCCCTGGAGGGCTACGAGCGTGGCCGCATCGGGCCTGGCCAGCATAGCTTCTGGGAGATTCTCGACCACACGCACACATCCCTAATCCGCTTTGAAATGCGGGACTCCTACGACGAAACCGAGGAAGGCTTCGCCGAGTGGAAGGCCACAGGCGACATCAGCACCTACGACTGGGGCGAGCACCTGGACAGGATGCGCGCCGCAGCTGCAAGAGGCGTGAGGATACGCCGCGTGCGCGTAATATCCGAACCGGTTTCGGACTATATCCGGTGGGAACATGCCTGTACCAGCCTCAACGTGGAGGCTGGTGAGGACATCCGCTGGCTGCCCCGGACCAAGGCCGCCGACCCTGATGCTGCCCGGCGCGGACTGCTGGGTCTTCGACCACCGGGTCGTGCGGTGGAACTTTCAGCGCGGCGACGGCACCAACCCGCGTCACTACACCTTCAGCTCAGACCCCCGGACCATCCGCGACATCATCGCGGCATTCGAGATCGCCTGGCAGCAGGCAATACCGCACGCGGAGTATAAGACCGGCTGAATCGCAGACCTGACCGGGGAAGGCTCTCATCGCCTCAACGTGTGCCAACGCGCGTACGATGCCCCGACCAGTGGGTGAACCGTCGGGTTATCGGCGTTTCTGGGCGTAGGAGGCGGGCAGGCTCCAAGTCTGCGCCGCCGCGAGGTCCCACCCGTCTTTCGCTGCCGCGTGGGCGATTGCGAACGCGACCTGGACAGCTGTGCCGGGTCGGCTATGACCGCGACTATCCAGCCTCAATGGAGCCCGCCGACCAGCGGCGGGAGCATCATCGCGGCGATCGGCAAAACGCGTGAGGGTAAAACGCCGCAATGGAGCCCGCCGACCAGCGGCGGGAGCACCGGAGCGGTGGGAATCATGATCGCCGAAGTCAGCCCGCCGCAATGGAGCCCGCCGACCAGCGGCGGGAGCACCGGTCACCAACGCATTCTCCACCGTCCCGGTGTACGCGCCGCAATGGAGCCCGCCGACCAGCGGCGGGAGCACTGGTAGACACCAGCATCTTGCTCGCCCGGAACCCTAGCCGCAATGGAGCCCGCCGACCAGCGGCGGGAGCACTGGTACCGCCGGCCGGTCGGCTACTGGTTCGAGCCGCCGCCGCAATGGAGCACGCCGACCAGCGGCGGGAGCACCCGGCAAGCGATGTCGAGCAAATGGCCCTCCGGTTAGCCGCAATGGAGCCCGCCGACCAGCGGCGGGAGCACTTGACCAGGCACCATCCCCAGGTCGCGCCGCCGTAGCCGCAATGGAGCCCGCCGACCAGCGGCGGGAGCACCTGACTAACGGCACCCGTGGTGTTGAGCCTGAGCTGCCGCAATGGAGCCCGCCGACCAGCGGCGGGAGCACGGTATCGTTAGGCGTACCCCCTTCCAGTTCTTTGCTCGCCGCAATGGAGCCCGCCGACCAGCGGCGGGAGCACGGCTAACGGGAGCATGGCGTTCCCTGACGGCATGGTGCCGCAATGGAGCCCGCCGACCAGCGGCGGGAGCACGTGTTCCCGGAGCAGGCGTTTCAGCAACTCGTAGTCGCCGCAATGGAGCCCGCCGACCAGCGGCGGGAGCACTTGATCCTTGCGGGGCCGGGGTGCCGTGCACGTCAGCCGCAATGGAGCCCGCCGACCAGCGGCGGGAGCACCTCGACGCCGCCGACCACGCTGCCCACCGTCGAGATGCCGCAATGGAGCCCGCCGACCAGCGGCGGGAGCACCCGCTACGAACGGGCTGGCCATCACGTTCAACATGCAGGTGCCGCAATGGAGCCCGCCGACCAGCGGCGGGAGCACCGCGCAACGTTCCGTGACGCCGTTCCCGTCAGCATATTGCCGCAATGGAGCCCGCCGACCAGCGGCGGGAGCACTGGGCCGTACTGGGCTAAGAGGGGTAGCTAAGGACGCGCCGCAATGGAGCCCGCCGACCAGCGGCGGGAGCACTGGACGACCTGACGGTCAAGCAGGCCATCAGGTGTTAGACGGCGGCCCAGATTCATATGAAGGGGGCGGGGTAGCGGCATCGGGGATGCCGATGCGGATGTTGCGGGCGGACGGCGGGCGGGTTTTTCGTTGGCGGCGGCGCCGTGCCGATGGGGCGGGGCGTGCGGGTGTTGCCATCGGGGGCAGGTGCCGGCACGGTGAGGAGCGTCGGATGTGGCGCGGCCCTCCCCGTTGTCTTTTTTGGCGAAGCACTCGGGGAGAGCCGCTGGGTTGACGCTTGGAGGCGTCGTGCTCACGGTAAACGGTGACGGGGCATTGGTCGAGCGGCTGCTGGCGGGCGGGGAGCTGGCCTGCCCGGGGTGCGGCGGGGTCCTGGGCGGGTGGGGGCATGCCCGGCTGCGGCCGGTGCGGGTCCTGGACGGGTCCGATGCCGAGCTGGTCCCGCGCCGGTCACGGTGCCGCCAGTGCGGCGCGACGCACGTGCTGCTGCCTGCGTGGTGCCTGTCCCGGCGGGCTGATGCGGGCGCGGTGATCGGGGCGGCGCTGGAGGCCGCTGCGGCCGGGGCCGGGCACCGCACGATCGCCGTGGTGCTCGGCCGCCCGGCATCGACGGTGCGGGGATGGCTGCGCCGGTTCGCCGCCCGGGCCGAGGAGGTGCGGGCGTTCTTCACGGTGCTGCTGGCCTGGACCGGCCCTGATCCGGTGATGCCGGCCGGGGCAGCCGGCCCGGTGGCCGCGGCGGTGTCGGCGATCGCGGGTGCCGCGGTCGCGGTGGCGCAGCGCTGGCCCCGGCTCGGCACGGTGCCGGTATGGACGGCGGCGTCGGCGGCCAGCGACGGGCTGCTGATCGCGCCGGGCTGGCCGGGTGCGGGCCGCAACGCGAGCTGACCCGTTACGCGCCGCGCGGGCGGCGCGGGATGGTGTGCCGGTCATCAACGACGCCTATGACCGGAGGAGGTGCCCCTGGTGGGCATGAGCAAGGCGGAAGAGGAAGGGCAGGCGCGGCTGGAACGGGCCCGGGCGATCGGGCTGTTCCGGTACATGCTGATCCGGGAGGCCGCTGACCCGGCGCTGTCCACGCGGCAGCGGGGCAAGCTGGTGCGGGCGATCGCCGCCCGCGAGCACGCGGACCCGTCGGGACGGCCGGTCCGGCTGACCCGGTGGACCCTGGACCGGTGGATCCGGATGTGGCAGCAGGGCGGGTTCGACGCGCTGGTCCCCTCGCCGCGCCAGTCCCAGCCGCGGACCCCGCCGGAGGTGATGGAGCTGGCGGTGGCGCTGAAGAAGGAGAACCCGGCCAGGACCGCGGCGCAGGTGCAGCGGATCCTGCGTGCCCAGGGCGGGTGGGCGCCGGATGAGACGACGATCCAGCGGATGTTCCGCCGGACCGGGCTGACCGCGCTGACCCCGGCCGCGGACGCGCCCGCGTTCGGGCGGTGGGAGGCATCGCGGCCGAATGAGATCTGGACGGGAGACGCGATGCACGCCATCCGGCTGCAAGGCCGCAAGACCTACCTTTTCGCGTTCATCGACGATCACTCCCGCGCGGTGATGGCCGCCCGGTTCGGGTTCGCCGAGGACACCATCCGGCTGGCCGCCGCGCTGCGCCCCGCCCTGGCATCCAGGGGGATCCCGGCGCACGCCTACGTCGATAACGGCAGCGCTTTCGTCGATGCGTGGCTGCTGCGCGCCTGCGCCAAGCTGGGTATCAAGCTGATCCACAGTCAGCCCAGAAGGCCAGAAGGGAAAGGGAAAATAGAACGATTTTTCAGGACTGTGCGGGATCAGTTCCTGGTCGAGCTTACCGAGGAGCGCGCCGCCCGGATCCAGGACCTGTCCGAGCTGAACAAGCTGTTCACCGCCTGGACCGAGACGGTCTACCACGTCCGGGAGCATTCCGAGACCGGGCAGCCGCCACTGGCCCGGTGGGAAGCCGGCGGCCCGTTCCCGCTCCCCGCCGACGCGGACCTGGCTGAGGCGTTCCGCTGGTCCGAATGGCGGACCGTCTCCAAGACTGCCCTGGTCTCCCTGCACGGAAACCAGTACCAGGTCGACCCGGTGCTCGCCCGCAGGCGCGTGGAGCTCGTCTTCGACCCATTCGACCTGACCGTCCTGTTCGTCCGGCGCGACGGCAAGGACGCCGGGACCGCGACCCCGCATCACATCACCCGGCACTCCCACCCCAAGGCCCGCCCGGAAGACCCCGGCAGCGGCGACGACGCCCCCCGCGCCACCGGCGTCGACTACATCGCCCTCATCGGCGAGCAGCACGACCGGCAGAGGGAACGCCCGGTCAACTACCACGCCCTCATGCCCCCCGGAGGCAGCCACGGCGACCCGCCCGCCTCCGGGCAGCCCGGCCAGGACCAGGGGCAGGACGGGCGGGGAGCAGGCGAGGAGGACGGCCGTGGATGACTTCCGGCAGGTCATCGACCTGGACCAGGTCACCGGCGACGATACGCTGCGCCTGGCCCGCACCGCCGCCGAGGCAATCCGCGGCCTGAACTGGCTCACCCGCCACGAGACCGGGCTGGGCCAGCCGTCCATCGCCTACGACACCATCGGCGCCCTGGCCCAGGCCGCCTCCCGCCTCGGGCAGCTGCTCACCCAGATCACCTGCTGGCTCGACCAGGCGCTGGCAGCCGGGCAGCTCGGCCACGACCTCGGCGAGGATCCCGCTGCGGCCACCGGCGCCGCCGCAGTCTTCCTCGGCGACGCGCGCATGTCCGTCGCCGCCCTCGCCGGCGACCTGGACGCCGCCCAGCAGCAGCTCGCCCTCATCAACGGCACCCCCCGCAACCGCACCCCCAAGGAACAGTCATGATCGAAAAGCTCCAGGCCCACTACGGGTTCACCCGCATGCCATTCGGCCGGGACCTGGCCCCCGGCATGCTGCACCGGCACGCCGCCCACAACGAGGCCTGCGCCCGGATCACCTGGTGCATCGCCGAACGGGCCATCGGAGTGATAACAGGCGAAGTCGGGGCCGGCAAGACGGTCTCCGTCCGCACCGTCCTGGCCGGCCTCGATGCCTCCCGGCACACCATCATTTACCTGCCGAATCCGATGATCGGCATACGGGGGCTGCACGAGATGATCGTCGCGACCTTCGGCGGCCAGCCCGACCGCAGCTACTCCCGGCTCACCGCCCAGGCCAGCGCCATGCTCGCCGCCGAGCGCGACGAGCGCGGCAAGACCCCCGTCCTGGTCATCGACGAGGCCCATCTGCTGCGGTATGAGCAGCTTGAGACGATAAGGATGCTGACGAACCACAACCTCGATGCCGACTCCCCGCTCGCCTGCCTGCTCATCGGCCAGCCCACCCTGCGGCGCACCATGAAGCTCGCCGTGCTCGCCGCCCTGGTTATCTCTAGCGTCTACTGAAGTGTCTTTAACGTCCATCACGAGCGTCTCCACCTGCCCGGATGAGGGCTGATCCGTGGTTATCTCCTGCTCTGTCCATGACGCAGTTCA
>Ga0070697_100002048_pt1 | contig 15439 bp, 11 predicted proteins | sample KBSK1501metaG_FD_65475 | JGI IMG/M metagenome (GOLD analysis project Ga0070697, IMG submission 65475) | Corn, switchgrass and miscanthus rhizosphere microbial communities from Kellogg Biological Station, Michigan, USA - KBS K1-50-1 metaG | ecosystem: Host-associated > Plants > Roots >...
CGGAGAAGGCGTTCTGGCCGGCCAAGATCCCGTTCCCGGTGATGCACGTGGACACCGGGCACAACTTCGGTGAGGTGCTTGAGTTCCGCGACCGGCGGGCGGCCGAGCTCGGCGTCCGGCTGGTCGTCGCGTCGGTGCAGGAGTCCATCGACGCCGGCCGGGTCACCGAGGAAACGGGCAGGCACGCCAGCCGGAACCGGCTGCAGACGGTGACCCTGCTCGACGCGATCGAGGAGCACAGGTTCGACGCGCTGTTCGGCGGCGCGCGGCGGGACGAGGAGAAGGCCAGGGCGAAGGAGCGGGTGTTCTCGTTCCGCGACGAGTTCGGCCAGTGGGATCCCAAGAACCAGCGGCCCGAGCTGTGGAACCTGTACAACACCCGGCTGCGCCGCGGCGAGCACATCCGCGTGTTCCCGCTGTCCAACTGGACCGAGCTCGACGTCTGGGCCTATATCGAGCGGGAGAAGCTGGACATCCCGTCCATCTACTTCGCGCACGAGCGGCCGGTGTTCGAGCGGGACGGCCTGCTGCTGGCGGACAACCCCTTCATCACCCGGGGCGAGGACGAGCCGTTGTATACCGCCACCGTGCGGTACCGGACGGTCGGCGACATGACCTGCACCGGGGCGGTCCCCTCGCCGGCCAGGACGGTCGCCGAGGTGATCGCGGAGGTGGCGGCGACCCGGATCACCGAGCGCGGCCAGACCCGGGCCGACGACCGGACCAGCGAGGCGGCGATGGAAGACCGCAAGCGCGAGGGGTACTTCTGATGGACATCTCTGCTGGCTCAGGGGGGACGACCCCCCTAGCCCCCCGAATGGACTCCGTTAGCTCGGGGGGGACGACCCCCCCAGCCCCCCGAACGGACTCCGTTAGCTCGGGGGGGACGACCCCCCCAGCCCCCCGAATGGACTTGTTGAGGTTCGCGACGGCCGGCTCGGTCGACGACGGCAAGTCGACGCTGATCGGCCGGCTGCTCTACGACTCCAAGTCGATCTTCGCCGACCAGCTGGAGGCGGTCGAGCGGACCAGCCGGGACCGGGGCGAGGACTACACCAACCTGGCCCTGCTCACCGACGGCCTGCGGGCCGAGCGGGAGCAGGGCATCACCATCGACGTCGCGTACCGGTACTTCGCGACGCCGCGGCGGAAGTTCATCATCGCCGACACTCCCGGCCACATCCAGTACACCCGCAACATGGTGACCGGCGCGTCCACCGCCGACCTCGCGGTGGTGCTGGTGGACGCCAGGAACGGGCTGACCGAGCAGTCCCGGCGGCACGCGTTCCTCACCACCCTGCTCCGGGTGCCGCACATGGTGCTCGCGGTGAACAAGATGGACCTGGTCGACTACAGCGCCGAGGTGTTCGAGAAGATCTGCGAGGAGTTCTCCGCCTTCGCGGCCCGGCTGGACATCGGCGACCTGACCTTCATCCCGATCTCCGCGCTGCACGGCGACAACGTGGTGGACCGGTCGGCCAACATGCCGTGGTACGACGGGCCCTCGCTGCTGCACCACCTCGAGCACGTGCACATCGCGTCGGACCGCAACCTGATCGACGTCAGGTTCCCGGTGCAGTACGTCATCAGGCCGCACGCCGCCACCGACGCCGCCCTGCACGACTACCGCGGCTACGCCGGCCAGGTGGCCGGCGGGGTGCTCAAGCCAGGGGACGAGGTCCTGCACCTGCCGTCGGGTTTTTCTACCCGGGTGCGCCGGATCGAGGCGGCCGGGACGGAGATAGCCGAGGCGTTCGCGCCGATGTCGGTGACGCTGCTGCTCGACGACGACGTGGACATCTCCCGCGGCGACATGATCTGCCGGCCGAACAACCGCCCGGCCGCGGCCCAGGACATCGAGGCGATGGTCTGCTGGATGTCCTCGGACGTGGCGCTGGCGCGGCGCAGCCGGCTGGTCGTCAAGCACACCTCGCGCACGGTGAAGGCGATCGTCACCGACCTGCACTACCGGATCGACGTGAACACGCTGCACCGCGACGAGGCCGCCACCCAGCTGGGGCTGAACGAGATCGGCCGGGTCAGGCTGCGCCTCACCCAGCCCATCTTCTGCGACCCCTACGCCAGGAACCGCACCACCGGCGGCCTCATCGTGATCGACGAGTCCACCAACGCCACGGTGGGCGCCGCTATGATCACCGAGGCCAGCTGACCCTCGGCTACTGCGGTCCGGTGACGGAGGCCTGCCCTCGCGGCCAGGGGTTGCCGCGTTATGGCGCGTATAGTCCCGAATTGCGGCTTATCGACCTGACCGGAGAGGGCGATTGTGAGCGCTGGCGTAACCCCTTCGACTCCATTTCATGATCTCGGCGACTTCGTGGCGGTGCCGCGGGTGGCGGCGCTGCGGCTGGCCCCGGACGGGACCTGGCTGGCGGCGGCGGTGCAGACGCTGAGCGCCGACAAGAAGAAGTACCTGACCAGCATCTGGCGGATCGACGCGCAGGGTGGCCCGGCCCGGCGGCTGACCAGGTCCGCCGAGGGCGAGGGCAGCCCCCGCTTCCTCCCGGACGGATCGCTGCTGTTCACCTCCAAGCGTGCCGACCCGGCCGCCAAGACTGGCCCGGATGGCGATCGGGGCGACGTCGCCGCGCTCTGGCTGCTGCCCGCGGCGGGCGGCGAGGCCCGGGTGGTGGCCGCGCTGTCCGGCGGCGTCACCGCGGCCGAGGTGGCCAGGGACGCCGGCGGGATCGTGGTCGGCTCGCCGGTCCTGCCGGCCGCGGCCAACGGCGACAGCGCCGCGGACGACGCCCGGCTGCGCCAGGAGCGCAAGGACGCCGGGATAACCGCCATCTTGCACGAGTCCGCACCGGTCCGGTTCTGGGACCACGACCTGGGGCCCGACCAGCCCCGGCTGTTCGCAGTCGACCCCGATCAGGTGCAGGAAACGGAGATCGGGTGGGCCGGCGGGGACAAGGAACCCGCGCTGGCCGACGACACGGCCGTCGAAGGGGCCGAAGGGGCCGAACGGGTGCCGAATCCCGCCCGGCTGCGGGACCTGACGCCCGAGCCGGGACGGGCGCTGGACGGCGAGGCGTTCGAGCTGACGCCGGACGGGGCCTCGGTGCTCACTGGGTGGTGGCAGTGGGACCCGGCGGGCGAATCGCACTGCGAGCTGGTCATGATCGACGTGGCCAGCGGCAAGCGGCGGGTGCTGCTGTCCGTGCCCGAATTCGACTTCTCCGGGCCGCGGGTCTCACCCGACGGGCGGTACATCGCCTGCCTGCGGGAGCGGCACGCCACCGGCAGCGCGCCGGTGGACATCACCCTGGTCCTGCTCGACGCCGGGGCCGACGCCGCGGACGCGTCCGGGCCAGGCCTGGACCTGCTGGCCGGCTGGGACCGGTGGCCGAACGAGCTGGCCTGGGCGCACGACTCGAGCGCGCTGTACGTCACCGCCGACGACGGCGGCCGGTGCCCGGTGTTCCGGGTCGACGCCGGCACCGGCGAGATCACCAGGGTGACCGCCGACGACGGCGCGTACACCAACCTGAACCCCGGTCCGGACGGCCGGTACCTGTACGCGCTGCGGGCCTCCGTGGACTCGCCGCCCACCCCCGTCCGCATCGACCTGATCGGGGGACCCACCGGGGCCGAACCCGGCGCGCTCGACTGCCCCGGTGTCCCGGTCACGCTGCCCGGCCGGCTCGAGGAGGTCAGGGTCACCGCCGATGATGGCCAGCCGGTCCGGGCCTGGCTCGTGCTGCCGCAGGCCGCCGCGGCGGACCGGCCGGCGCCTCTGCTGCTCTGGGTCCACGGTGGCCCCATGAGCAGCTGGAACACCTGGTCGTGGCGGTGGAATCCGTGGCTCATGGCCGCCCGCGGCTACGCCGTGCTGCTGCCGGACCCGGCGCTGTCCACCGGATACGGGCTCGATTTCATCGCCCGCGCGCACCGTGAGTGGGGAGCCCGGCCGTTCGCCGACATCATGGCGGCCACCGAGGCCGTGCTGGCCCGCCCGGACATCGACGCGGACCGGGTCGCCATGATGGGCGGCTCTTACGGCGGCTACATGGCGAACTGGATGGCCGGCCACACCGACCGCTTCAAGGCGATCGTCAGCCACGCCGGGCTGTGGACGCTGGACCAGATGTTCGGCACCACGGACCACCCGATGTTCTGGCGGCCGCAGTTCGGCGACCCGCTGACGAATCCCGAGATGTACGAGAGGAATTCACCGCACCTCCACATCGGCCAGATCCGCACCCCGATGCTGGTCATTCACGGGAACAAGGACTACCGGGTGCCGGTCGGCGAGGCATTGCGGCTGTGGTGGGACCTGTCCCGGCACGGCGCCGACGCCAAGTTCCTCTACTTCCCGGACGAGAACCACTGGATCCTCACCCCCGGCAACGCGCGGATCTGGTACGAGACCGTCTTCGCCTTCCTGGCCCAGCACGTCCTCGGCCAGGAATGGCAGCGTCCCCGCCTGCTTTGACCCATGCCCGTAGGGTGGGGGGATGGCCCGTGCCGAACTGGACAAGCGACCTGGTGATGTCGCGGCGATGTTCGACGCCATCGCCGGGCGCTATGACCTGCTGAACGACCTGCTTTCCATGGGCCAGGTCCGGCTCTGGCGGCGGACCGTGGCGCGGATCGCCGGGGCCCGCCCGGGGGAGCGGGTGCTCGACCTGGCGGCCGGCACCGGGACCTCCTCGCTGACCTTCACCGCCGCCGGGGCGGACTGCGTGGCCTGCGACTTCTCGATAGGTATGCTCCGCGCGGGCCACGCCCGGCTTGCCGGGCCCCGGGGGGTACGGGGGGGCGGGCATCCCCTCCCAAGGGGGGTCCGGGGGGATGGGTCCCCCCGGGAAGAAGAGCAGGGGGGGTCTGGGGGGGATCGTCCCCCCGGACGACTGAGTTTCGTGGCCGGCGACGCGCTGCGGCTGCCGTTCCGCGACGGGGCCTTCGACACGGTGACGATCTCGTTCGGCCTGCGGAACGTGGCCGACCCGGTGGCGGGCCTGGCCGAGATGCGCCGGGTGACCAGGCCGGGCGGGCGGCTGGTGGTATGCGAGTTCAGCGCGATCACGATCGCCCCGGTGGATATGCTTTACCGGCGTTACCTGCTCCATGTCCTGCCCGCGATCGCCCGGCGGGCGGCCCGTAACCCGGAAGCCTACGAGTACCTGGCCGAGTCGATCGTGGACTGGCCGGCCCAGCGCGAGCTGGCCGGCCTGATCAAGACGGCCGGCTGGTCGGCGGTGCGATGGCGGAACCTGAGCCTGGGCGCGGTGGCTGTGCACGTCGCCCGGCACCGCTGACCCCGGGGCACGCTGCCCCGGCGGCCAGCGGCCTGGTGAACACCGCCCCCGCACCAAGCCACGACCGGCTAGGTCTAAACTGATGGCAAAGAATTTGTGAAGCGGTTCACAAGAACACCAGGATCTGATCAAGTGACCGAACACGCTCCCCCCGCCCCGAAAAAGCCACCCGCCGACGAAGCCGACGTCATCGTCGTGGGCGCCGGTCCTGCCGGTGCCACCACCGCCTTCTACCTGGCACAATCCGGGCTCGACGTGCTGCTGCTTGATAAGTCCAGGTTCCCGCGGGAGAAGGTGTGCGGCGACGGCCTGACGCCGCGCGCGGTCAAGACCCTGGTCGGCATGGGCATCAGCGTCAGCGAGCAGGACGGCTGGGTGCGCAACAAGGGCCTGCGGGTCATCGGCGCGGGCAAGCGGCTGGAGCTGCCCTGGCCTGAGCTGGCCAGCTATCCCGGCTACGGCCTCGTCCGCACCCGGCTCGACCTGGACGAGACGCTGGCCCGCCGGGCGCAGCAGGCCGGCGCGCGGCTGCTCGAGGGCGTCACGGTGACCGGCCCGGTGCGCGGCGAGCGCACCGGCCGGATAACCGGGGTGACGGCCCGCCCCGCCGACGGCGGGGACGAGCATACCTACAGGTCCCGTGTGGTGGTCGCCGCGGACGGTAACTCCTCGCGCCTCTCCGTGGCCATGGGCCTGCCCAAGCGCGACGACCGGCCGCTCGGCGTCGCGGTCAGGACCTACTACTCCACACCCCGGCACGACGACGACTACCTGGAATCCTGGCTCGACCTGTGGGATGGCGACCGGCTGCTGCCCGGCTACGGCTGGATCTTCGGCATGGGCGACGGCACCTCCAACGTCGGGCTGGGGCTGCTGAACACCAGCGCCGCCTTCGGCCACACGGACTACCACGCCCTGCTGCGCAAGTGGCTCAAGGGCATGCCGGCCGAGTGGGGCTTCACCGAGGAGAACCGGACCCAGCCGATCCGCGGCGCGGCCCTGCCGATGGGCTTCAACCGCACCCCGCACTACCACCAGGGGCTGCTGCTGGTCGGCGACGCGGGTGGCATGGTGAACCCGTTCAACGGCGAGGGCATCGCGTACGCGATGGAATCGGGCGAGATCCTGGCCCGCACGATCGTGCAGGCGCTGGCCCGGTCGCGCCGGGCGGAGACAGAACGGGTGCTGGCCGGCTACCCGCACGCGCTCAGCCAGGCGTATGGCGGCTACTATGCGCTCGGCCGCACCTTCGTCAAGCTGATCGGCAAGCCGACGCTGATGCGCATCGCGACCAAGCACAGCATGGGCCGTCCGGCCCTGATGAGGTTCGCCCTCAAGCTGCTGGCCAACCTGACTGATCCGCGGGGCGACGCATCAGACCGGCTGGTCAACGGCCTGTCCAGGCTCGCGCCTAACCCTGAGTGAGGGGCCATGCAGGTGATCCCTAGGATAGGCAGTTGGCATCTGGCCTGTGGAGGGAGGAAACCACGATGAGGCTGTATCTTCCGATCTTCGTGCTGGCCGTGCTGGCGGCTGGTTTTGCCGCCTTTTCCGTCACGTTCGGCGCCATCGCCGGCCCCAAGCGGTGGAACCGGGCCAAGCTGGAGAGCTACGAGTGCGGCATCGAGCCGACGCCGACGCCGCCGCACGGGGGCAAGATCCCGGTCAAGTACTACCTGACCGCGATGTTGTTCATCGTGTTCGACATCGAGATCATCTTCCTGTATCCCTGGGCGGTCGCCTTCAACAAGCTCGGCGCCTTCGGCCTGATCGAGATGGTCGCCTTCGTCTTCACTGTGCTGGTCGCGTACGCCTACGTCTGGCGGCGCGGCGGCCTGGAATGGGATTAGCCATGGGTGTTGAAGAAAAGCTGCCCAGCGGGCTGCTGCTGACCTCGGTGGAGAAGGCGGCGGGCTGGGCGCGGGCGCGCTCGGTCTGGCCGGCCACCTTCGGCCTGGCCTGCTGCGCCATCGAGCTATTCCAGACCGGCGGGCCCAAGCACGACCTGGCCAGGTTCGGCATGGAGCGGGCCTCGAACACCCCGCGGCAGGCCGACCTGATGATCGTGGCCGGCCGGGTCAGCCAGAAGATGGCCCCGGTGCTCCGGCAGATCTACGACCAGATGTCCGACCCCAAGTGGGTGATCTCGATGGGGGTCTGCGCGTCCAGCGGCGGCATGTTCAACAACTACGCCATCGTGCAGGGCGTCGACCACATCGTGCCGGTGGACATCTACCTGCCCGGCTGTCCGCCGCGGCCGGAGATGCTGCTCGACTCGATCCTCAAGCTGCACGACAAGATCATGAACATGAAGCTGGGCAAGAACCGGGACCACCAGATCACCGAGCTGGAGAACGCCCGGCTCGGCCTGGCCCCGCTGCACCTGACCTCCCCCGAGGGGTCACAGCTGTGAGCGGTCCGGAAAAGACGCCTAAGGCGGGGTCCGAGGAGACCCAGGGCGCGCAGGCGCCGCGGGGGCCCGTACCACCCCCGGCGGCCGGACCCGACCCCGACGAGAACCTGCCTGCGCGGCTGGGCGAGGAGCGGCTGGCCGAGCCGGTCGTCCGCACCGGCATGTTCGGCGTGCAGGACACCCCGGACACCTCGGGCTACGGCCTGCTCCGGGTGCACCAGGCCCCCGTCCTGGCCAGTCCGCGCCCGTACGGCTCCTACTTCGACGAGGTCGCCGACGCGCTGGGCAGCGCGCTCGAGGCGGCCGGGGCTGGCTTCTCCGACGCGATCGAGCGCGTGGTCGCGGACCGCGGCGAGCTGACCTTCTACGTGCGCCGCGAGCGGCTGCCCGAGGTGGCCGCGAAGTTCCGCGACGACCCTGCGCTCCGCTTCGAGCTGTGCACCGGGGTCTCCGGGGTGCACTACCCGGACGAGGCGGGGCGAGAGCTGCACGCCGTCTACCACCTGCTGTCCATCACGCACAACCGCCGGGTCCGGCTCGAGGTGACCACGCCCGACGCCGACCGGCACATGCCCTCCCTGGTCGGCGTGTACCCCGCCTGCAACTGGCACGAGCGGGAGACCTGGGACCTGTTCGGCATCATCTTCGACGGCCATCCCGCGCTCACCCGGATCCAGATGCCGGACGACTGGAAGGGCCATCCGCAGCGCAAGGACTACCCGCTCGGCGGCATCCCGGTCGAGTACCGCGGCGCGAAGATCCCGGCTCCGGACGAGCGGAGGCACTACTCATGACGCAGGCCCAGACGCCGCGCGCGGCGGCCGGAGCGGGCGACGCCGAAGCCGCGGAGGGCCGCGTCTACACGGTCTCCGGCGAGGACTGGGACGAGGTCGTCTCCGCCGCCCTCCAGTCGGAGGACTTCGAGGCCGGTGAGCGGATCGTCATCAACATGGGCCCGCAGCACCCGTCCACGCATGGCGTACTCCGCCTCATCCTGACCCTGGAGGGCGAGACCGTCGCCGAGGTGCGGCCGGCCATCGGCTACCTGCACACCGGCATCGAGAAGAACATGGAGTACCGCACCTGGACCCAGGGCGTTACGTTCTGCACCCGGGCGGACTACCTCATGCCGATCTTCAACGAGGCCGCGTACTGCTTCGCGGTGGAGCGCCTGCTCGGCATCGAGGACACGATCCCCGAGCGTGCCCAGATCATCAGGGTCCTGATGATGGAGCTCAACCGGGTCACCTCCCACCTGGGCGGGATCGCCCCGATGGGCCTGGAGCTGGGCGCGACCACGATCTACACGCAGGGCGCGCGCCTGCGAGAACGCGCCCTCGACCTGCTGGAACTGATCACCGGCCTGCGGATGAACCACGCCTTCATCAGGCCAGGCGGAGTGGCGCAGGACCTGCCGCCCGGAGCGCTCGAGGCGATCCGCGCCTTCCTGGACACCGCGCCCCGGCTCGTGCACGACCTGCGCACGCTGATCGACGCCAACCCGATCTTCATCGGCCGTAACAAGGGCATCGCCTACCTGGACCTGGCGGGCTGCATGGCCCTCGGCGTGACCGGTCCGATACTGAGGTCGACCGGGCTGCCCTGGGACCTGCGTAAGTCCCAGCCGTACTGCGGCTACGAGACCTACGAGTTCGACGTGCCGGTGGTCGACACCTGCGACGCCTACGGCCGGTACCTGATCAGGATGGACGAGATGGCGCAGTCGCTGCGGATCGTCCGGCAGTGCGTCGACCGGCTGGCCGAGCGCGGGTCGCCCGGTCCCGACAAGGACCCGGTCATGATCAGGGACGCTAAGATCGGCTGGCCGGCCCGGCTGTCGCTCGGCCCGGACGGCCTCGGCCCCTCGCCGGAACACATCAAGCACATCATGGGCCAGTCGATGGAGGCGCTCATCCACCACTTCAAGCTGGTCACCGAGGGGTTCCGGGTGCCGGCCGGCCAGGCCTACGCGGCGATCGAGTCCCCCCGCGGCGAACTGGGCGCGCACGTGGTGAGCGACGGCGGGACCCGGCCGTACCGGGTGCACCTGCGCGACCCGTCGTTCAACCACCTGCAGATTGTCGCCGCGGTGTGCGAGGGCGGCCAGGTGGCCGACCTGATCCCGGCGATCGCGAGCATCGACCCCGTGATGGGAGGCGTGGACAGGTGATCACTCGGTCTTCCCGCCGTAGCCACCGGGGTCCGTACCGCATCGACGCTCCGTTTCCGATGGGAGGCGTGGACAGGTAATGCCGTTCAGCGACGAAGCGCTGGCGCGCCTGGACGCCGACGCGAACCAGATCATCGCCAAGTACCCGCGGCCGAGGTCGGCGCTGCTTCCGCTGCTCCACCTGGTCCAGTCGGAGGAGGGGTACGTCTCCGCCGACGGCATCGCGTACTGCGCCGCGAGGTTCGGGCTGGCCGAGGCCGAAGTCACCGCCGTGGTGAGCTTCTACACCATGTACAAGCGCCGTCCGGTCGGCGAGTACAACGTGGGCGTGTGCACCAACACGCTGTGCGCGATCATGGGCGGCGACCAGATCTTCGCCGAGCTTCGCGAGCACCTCGGCGTGGGTAACGACGAGACCACGCCGGACGGCAAGGTCCTGCTCGAGCACGTGGAGTGCAACGCCGCCTGCGACTACGCGCCGGTCGTGATGGTGAACTGGGAGTTCTTCGACAACCAGACGCCGGACTCGGCCCGCCAGCTGGTCGACGACCTGCGCGCGGGGAACCCGGTCCGGCCGACCCGGGGCCCGGCCCGGCTGTGCACCTGGCGCGAGGCGTCCCGGATCCTGGCCGGCTTCAACGACGACCAGGCCACCGATGGCCCGTCGGCCGGCCCGGCCAGCCTGGTCGGCCTCGAACTGGCCAAGGAGCACGGCTGGCGGGCGCCGGAGCCTGCCGGATCGCCGTCAGCCAAGGAGTCGTCGTGACCGACACCCTCACCCCGGTCCTCACCGCGCACTGGGATCAGCCGGACTCCTTCACCCTGGACGGCTACAAGCGCGGCGGCGGCTGGCAGGCGCTGCCGAAGGCGCTGGCCATGGATCCCGACGACCTCATCACCGCGCTGAAGAACGCGAACCTGCGCGGCCGGGGCGGAGCCGGCTTCCCGACCGGGGTGAAGTGGAGCTTCCTGCCGCAGGGCGACGGCAAGCCTCATTATCTGGTAGTCAACGCGGACGAGTCCGAGCCGGGCACCTGCAAGGACATCCCGCTGATGATGGCCGACCCGCAGGTGCTCGTCGAGGGCGTGGCCATCACCGCGTACGCGATCCGGGCCAAGCACGCGTTCATCTATGTCCGCGGTGAGGTGCTGCACGTGGTGCGGCGGCTGCGGCACGCGGTCGAGGAAGCGTACGCGGCCGGCTACCTGGGCGAGAACATTCTCGGTAAGGGCTTCGACCTGGACGTCATCGTGCACGCCGGAGCCGGCGCCTACATCTGCGGTGAGGAATCGGCGCTGCTCACCTCGCTCGAGGGCTTCCGGGGCCTGCCCCGGCTGCGGCCGCCGTTCCCGGCCGTGGCGGGCCTGTACGCCTGCCCGACGGTGATCAACAACGTGGAGTCCATCGCCAGCGTCCCGTCGATCGTGGCCAACGGCGCGGACTGGTTCGCGGGCCTGGGCACCGAGAAGTCCAAGGGGTACGGCATCTTCTCGCTGTCCGGGCACGTCACCACGCCCGGCCAGTACGAGGCGCCGCTCGGCATCACGCTGCGCGAGCTGCTCGACCTGGCCGGCGGGGTCCGGGCCGGGCACCAGCTGAAGTTCTGGACCCCGGGCGGCTCGTCCACTCCGCTGCTGACCGACCAGCACCTCGACGTGCCGCTGGACTTCGAGTCGGTCGCCGCGGCTGGCTCCATGCTCGGCACCCGGGCGCTGCAGATCTTCGACGAGACCACCTGCGTGGTCCGCGCGGTGCTGCGCTGGACCGAGTTCTATGAGCACGAGTCGTGCGGCAAGTGCACGCCGTGCCGGGAGGGCACGTTCTGGATGGTCAAGGTGCTGGAACGGCTGGAAGGTGGCCACGGTACCGAGGAAGACCTGGAAAAGCTCCTGGACATCTGCGACAACATCCTCGGCCGGGCGTTCTGCGCCCTGGGCGACGGCGCGGTCAGCCCGATCATCTCCGGCATCCAGTACTTCAGGGACGAGTTCATGCAGCACCAGAAGGAAGGCGGCTGCCCGTTCGACCCGGCCGCCTCGACCTTGTTCGGGGGCAGGTAATGACCGTCGAGGCGACGCAGGGTACGGTGACCGTCACCATCGACGGCTTCGAGATCCGGGTGCCGAAGGGCACCCTGGTGATCCGGGCCGCCGAGATGCTCGGCATCCAGATCCCTCGGTTCTGCGACCATCCCCTGCTCGATCCGATCGGCGCCTGCCGCCAGTGCCTGGTCGAGGTGGAGGGCCAGCGCAAGCCGCTGGCCTCGTGCACCACCGCGTGCACCGAGGGCATGGTGGTGCACACCCAGCTCACCTCCGCGGTCGCCGAGAAGGCACAGCGGGGCGTGATGGAACTGCTGCTCATCAACCACCCGCTCGACTGCCCCATGTGTGACAAGGGCGGCGAGTGCCCGCTGCAGAACCAGGCCGTGTCGTCCGGCCAGGGCGAGACGAGGTACGCCGAGGACAAGCGGACCTTCGACAAGCCGGTGCCGATCTCCACCCAGGTGCTGCTCGACCGCGAGCGCTGCATCTCCTGCACCCGCTGCGTCCGGACGTCGGAGGAGATCGCCGGGGACGCCTTCATCGACTTCTTCGACCGCGGCCCGTCCCAGTTCATCGGAACCGCCGAGGGCAAGCCGTTCAACTCCTACTTCTCTGGCAACACCGTCCAGGTGTGCCCGGTCGGCGCGCTGACCGGCGCCGCGTACCGGTTCCGGTCCCGGCCGTTCGACCTGATGTCGGTGCCCAGCGTGTGCGAGCACTGCGCGGCCGGCTGCCGGCAGCGTACCGACGTCAGGCGCGGCCGGGTGATGCGGCGGCTGGCCGGCGAGGATCCGGCCGTCAACGAGGAGTGGAACTGTGACAAGGGCCGCTGGGCGTTCACCTACGCGACCCAGCCGGACCGGCTGACCGCGCCGCTGGTCAGGGACGAGCACGGGGTGCTGGTCCCGGCGTCCTGGCCGCACGCGCTGGCGGTGGCCGCGGCCGGCCTGCTGGCGGCGCGCGACGCGGATCCCGCGGCCCGGGCCGCGCGCGGCGTCGGCGTGCTGACCGGCGGCCGGCTGACCCTGGAGGACGCCTACGCCTACGCCAAGTTCGCCCGGGTGGCCCTGGAGACCAACGACATCGACATGCGGGCCCGCCCGCACTCGGTCGAGGAGGAGCAGTTCCTGGCCGCGTGCGTGGCCGGCCGGGACATCGGCGTCAGCTACGCCGACCTGGACCAGGCCCCGGCCGTGCTGCTGGCCGGCTTCGAGCCCGAAGATGAATCGCCCATCGTCTTCCTCCGGCTGCGCAAGGCGGTCCGGCGCCATGGCCTGCGGGTGTTCTCGGTCGCGTCGCTGGCCAGCCCAGGCCTAACCAAGCTGTCCGGCACGCTGCTGACCACCCTGCCGGGCGACGAGGCCAGCGTGCTCACTACCCTGGCGGCGGGCGCCTCGGACCCGATGTGGTCAGATGCGGCGCAGGCGCTGGGCGAGCCGGGCGCGGTGATCCTGGTCGGCGAGCGGCTCGCCGCGGTGCCTGGCGCGCTCGCCGCGGTGGCCGTCCTCGCGGCCGCGTCCGGCGCCCGGATCGCCTGGGTGCCGCGCCGGGCCGGCGAGCGCGGCGCCGTCGAGGCCGGGGCGCTGCCCGGGCTGCTGCCCGTCGGCCGCCCGGTGACCGACCCGGCGGCGCGCGCCGAGGTGGCCAGGACGTGGGGCAAGGGCTCGCTGCCGGCCCTGCCCGGGCGGGACACCACCGCGATCCTCGCCGCGGCGGCGGACGGCGAGCTCGGCGCCCTGGTGCTGGCGGGCGTCGACCCGGCCGACCTGCCGGACCCGGGGGCCGCGCTGGCCGCGATCGAGATGGCGCCGTTCGTGGTCAGCCTCGAGCTGCGGGCGAGCGCGGTCACCGACCGCGCCGACGTGGTTTTCCCGGTCGCCGCGGTCGCGGAGAAGGCCGGCACGTTCGTGAACTGGGAGGGGCGCGGCGGCACCTTCGGCGCCGCGCTACGGGTCCCGGAGGTGCGCACCGACCTGTACGTGCTCGGCGCGATCGCCGACCGGATGGACATACACCTGGGCCTGCCCGACGCGGAGGCCGCGCGGGCCGAACTCGGCATGCTCGGCACCTGGCGCGGCACGCGTCCCGAGCCGCCCGCTATGACCGGCACCAACGCCGAGCCGGGAGCACACCAGGTCCACGGGTCCGGCGTCCTGGACGTCCGGCTCGCGACCTGGCATCAGCTCCTGGACAGCGGCCGGATGCAGGACGGCGAGCCGGCCCTGGCCGGCACGGCCCGGCCGGCCGTGGCCCGGATGTCCGCGGCGACCGCGTCCGAGGCCGGGGTGGCCGACGGCGATAAGGTGACGGTGGCCACCGACCGGGGGTCGGTCACGGTTCCCGTCGAGGTGGTGCCGATGGCCGGTCACGTGGTCTGGCTCCCGGCCGCCGGCCTGCCCGGGAACAACGCCGAGATCGCCCCGTACCCCGGTGACACCGAACCCGCGGCCCACGCCGGTCCCACCATCTTGGCCCGGCTCGGCGCGAGGCACGGCGCCATTGTCACCCTGAGGAGGCCGGAATGAGCCTTGAGGGGGCACTGCCGCACACGCTGGCGGCAGACCCGACGCTCAGCGACTTCAACCAGCTCATCTGGTGGATGGTGCTGCTCAAGGTCGGCATCGTCTTCGTCTTCCTGCTGCTCACGACGATGTTCATGATCTGGGCGGAACGCCGGGTCATCGGCCGGATGCAGAACCGGCCGGGCCCGAACCGGGCCGGCCCGTTCGGCCTGCTGCAGCCGATCGCCGACGCGCTCAAGCTGCCGCTCAAGGAAGACATCATCCCCACCGGCGTGGACAAGCTGGTGTTCGTGGTCGCGCCGGTGCTGTCGGCCACGACCGCCTTCGTCGCCTTCGCGATCATCCCGTGGGGGACAGTCGTCTCGATCTTCCACCACCGCACCCCGCTGCAGGTCACCGACCTGCCGGTGGCGGTGCTGCTGGTGCTGGCCATGAGCTCCATCGGCGTGTACGGCATCGTGCTGGCCGGCTGGTCCTCGGGGTCGCCGTACTCGCTGCTCGGCGCGCTGCGCTCGGCGGCCCAGGTGATCAGCTACGAGATCGCGATGGCACTGGCCTTCGTGGCCGTGTTCCTCGACGCCGGGTCGCTGTCCACCACCGGGATCGTCACCGCCCAGGCGCACGGCTGGTACGCGTGGGTGCTGGCGCCGTCGTTCATTATCTACCTGTTCACCATGGTCGGCGAGACCAACCGGCTGCCGTTCGACCTGCCCGAGGGCGAGGGCGAGCTGGTGGCCGGCTACCACACCGAGTACTCGTCGATGAAGTTCGCGATGTTCTACCTGGCCGAGTACGTCAACATGACGACGGTCTCCGCGCTGGCCACCACGCTGTTCCTCGGCGGCTGGCGGGCACCGTGGCCGCTGTCCCTGTGGTCGGGCGCCAACACCGGCTGGTGGCCGCTGCTGTGGTTCCTGGTCAAGGTGTTCGCCCTGCTGTTCGGCTACATCTGGCTGCGCGGCACGCTGCCGCGGGTCAGGTACGACCAGCTGATGGCGATCGGGTGGAA
>Ga0070697_100002050_pt1 | contig 15436 bp, 11 predicted proteins | sample KBSK1501metaG_FD_65475 | JGI IMG/M metagenome (GOLD analysis project Ga0070697, IMG submission 65475) | Corn, switchgrass and miscanthus rhizosphere microbial communities from Kellogg Biological Station, Michigan, USA - KBS K1-50-1 metaG | ecosystem: Host-associated > Plants > Roots >...
GCAGCCCCGTTCGAACGCCTCGTGAGCCTGAGGGTAGGACTGCTCGCACTCGCCGCTCTCACGGTCGCTGCCGCCTGCGGCACGACCAGCGCAGCCGCGGTCCACACGTCGCCGACGGCTTCCGCGGCGCGCACCGCATCACCATCGGCTGAATCCAGCCCGTCGCCCTCGCCGGCCGGCTCGCACGTGCCGACCTGGGCGAACATGTCCGCCATCTGCTCGGGCCAGCCGACCGCGCACGAAGCGCTGCTCGTCATGCAGGGATCGCCTTCGTATGTCCTCGCCGACGTCACCAACGCGACCCACCCGCACGTCATCTGCACCATCAGTGGCAGCTCCGTGCCTCAGCTGGTGACCCAGCGGATGATCTCGTGGAGCGCCACCCAGACCCCGGGCCAGCCCGGCCCGAGCATGCTGCTGACGCTCGACCTGTTCGCGGGCAGCACACCAACGACGGTGGCCAGCTGGCAGGGAGGGCTCTTCATGGACGGCCTGCACGCGTGGAGCCCGGACGAGAGCTCTATGGCGTACGTCAGCTCCGACGCGAGCGCCGTGAAGCTGCACCTGCTCAGCGGAGGCGGCGACCGCGTGATCGCAACCCTCGGCGCGGTGCCGGGCCGCGGCGTGAGCCTCACCGAAGACGACGCGTTCGTCGGATTCTCCGCCGACGGCCAGTATTTCGCGTTCGTTCAGACGTTCAGCGGTGGCGGGGCGCAGCTGCAGATCAGAAAGACGAGAGATGGGACGCTCGCCTACTCGCAGCCCACCGGGACGATGGCTGCGTGGTCGACCACAGGCAGCCACCTCTACTTCCGCGAGCCCGCCAAGACCGAGATCAAGGTCTGGGACCCGACGAACGGAGTGAGCCAGCTGTTCGCCCTGGCCCAGGCCTGGATCAACCCCAGCACGGACCCCGGCGACGACAACGTCGCCTACACCGTGCGCGACGCCGCCACCAGCTTGCCCCACGTGTGGATTTACGGCCACGGCGGCCGTTCCGGCGGGCAGCTGGGCAACGTGCGCTCATCGCCGATCTTTCTGAACGCGACGACGCTCTTCCTGATCGAAGAGACAGCCTGCTCCAACTGCGGCCCGGGACTGGCGACCCAGCCCGACGGCCATACGTTCACCTATGACCTCAGCACCCAAACCGAGACCGCCTCGACGATCACCTCCGCGATTGGCGCTTGGCCGCGCGTGGGTCAGGCTTAGGTGGCTGTGGAGACTCCGCCGGCGGCAGGCGAACCGGCCGAGCCGCCTCCCTCATACCCGCCGCCATATTCGGCGCCTCCGCCATCGTCCCAACCCTGGCAGCCGGCGCCGCCAAGGCGTAACCGGCTCTGGTACGCGTCGCTACTTCTCGCGGTGATCGTCACGCTGGGCGGGCTCGGACTTCTCTATCAGGACGACGTGAGCTGGCAGCGGCAGGCGGGCGACCTGAGCCGGCAGAACGCGAGCCTGAGCGACCAGCTGCGCATCACGCGGACGGACTACACGTCCGCGCAGCAGACGATCCAGGACCTACGGACGCAAGCGCTGCATCCCAGCCTCGGCATCTGGAACGTGCAGCAGCGCATTGACGGCCCGGACTTCTACCTGGCCGGTGGCGTGCCTGACACTTTCACGTACCACCTCCGGGCAACATCGAGCGGTCCGATGTCGGTGAGCATCCTCACGTTCGAGCAGTTCGCGGCCGCCGTCGATTGCGTGCACCAGGGCACAGGCAACACCAACTACTGCATGCACCACCAGCCACACACGGCTAATACCTGGCTGAACGTGACGACAGTTGACTTCGACTTTCACCTGGCCGAGGGCTGCGCGAACTACATGGCGGTCTTCACCGCCGGCAGCGCGGTCACCGTGACCCCGAACGTGAGCGTGACCTACAACCCGGCGCCGACCTTCACCGGGGACTGCTGAGTCCGTCCCCTCTCCCGCATTGGGGGAGGGCCAGGGTGGGGGCCGTCAGCATCTGAACGGCGCCACCGGCGCCGCCGCGACGTTGACGGTGAAAACGCCGCCCGCCGGATAGACCGTGACCGTGCGACCTTCGCCCGACTGCGCGATCGCCGGCTCGCCCGCGACCGCGCCGCCCACAGTGATCGAGCCGCTCACCCCGGATGGAACCATCACCACCGTGGCCGGGTCGCCGAACCTGGCGTTGGCGCGCAGGGTGAAGTAGCCGGTCGACGGGTCGTAGCTGTAGGTCAGGTTCGGGTCGGACGATGCCTCAGGATAGACGCGCGCCAGCATCGCGGCGCGCTCGGGGCGGATGCATCCGCTGGACGGCTCCGGCGCGTTCGTCTTGCAGTCGATGCCGTCGAAGACGCCGTAGGGCGTACCGCCACCGGACCCGCAGTTCTCCATCCACGTCCAGAACGCAAAGCCGGTGAGGTGGATTTCCTGCTCGCGCAGCTGCGCGCGGAGCTCGAGCGGGTCGTAGTACGGATCGTTGCCGAACTCGGTGACGAAAAGGGCGGCGCCGATCGCACGAGCCTCGCGCTCGCCCCAGTAGTAGGTCTGGTCGTAGCCACCCCACGGGTAGCTCGCCTTGTCGGGCGCTGTTTTCGCGTCGATGAGGTGCTCGATGGTGAAGACATGCGTGTACGCGTGGATGCCGAGCACGAGGTTGGGATACGAGCTCACGGGCAGGCCCAGGTGCGTCGGGAAGTCAGTGACCTCTCGCAGCCAGCCGCTGTCGAGGAACACCAGGTGCCGCGTGTCGTGCACGCCGAGGTCGGGATATCCGCACGGCGCGGGCATGAACACCCGCGTCGGGCATGGGAGGCCGTCGCGCACGCCGGTGATCGCGTCAACGACACGTCTATAGAAAGGAAAGAGCAGCAGATCCTCGAACCCCGGTGACAGGTCCCAGCCCGGCTGGGGCTCGTTGTAGACGCTGATGCCGGCCACCGTGCTGTCGTCCTTGAAGCGCTGCATCACGTGCGCGACGGTGGCGATGTACTCGTCCTGGATGCCGGCGCGGTTGTACCAGAAGTTGGTGGTGGCTTCGAACGCCGCCGGGTTCAGCTCGCGAGTGCCGTTGTACCACTCGGACGGCAGGCCGTCCGTGATCGTCGCCCAGGCCGGCGCGCCCGTGTAGTAGCGAAGGCTGATCGCCGCACCGCCCGGCAGCGGCGGCTGGGCCGAGCGCCCGACGTAACGCGAGAAAGCGTTCTGGTGCATGTCGAGGATCACGTACATGCCGGCGTCGCGAGCCCAGCTCACGACCTGCGCCACCCGATCCAGGTACTGCTTGCTGAGCTTGCCGCGCTCGGGCTCGAGCAGGCTCCACGACATCGGCAGGCGCACCGAGTTGAAGCCGAGGGCGGCCATCCTCTTGATGTCGTCCTGGCACAGCGGTGGCGTGGCGATGACCGACGAGTTCGCCGGGCATTTGCCGTCGTACGCGGCGGGATCGATCGGGTAATAGGGCGCTGGGTTGGTGACCGAGAAGTCCGTGCCCGACCAGAAGTCGATGAGGCCTGCGGGGATCGCTCCATGAAGCAACACCCTCCGGCCCTCGGAGTCGGCGATGAACGGCGTCATGCCTGGCGGGTGCTCGACGTGCAGCCACTCGAGGCCGGCGGGCGCGACGGGGAAGGCGGTCGACCTGGTCGCCGGCGTCAGGTGCACGCCGATCGAGACGAGGATCGCGCCCGGATACGTGAAGGCCGCGATCAGGACGACAACGACGACGGCGACGGCGCGGGCGATGGTGCGTCGCATCACGAGAGGAAGAGCCAGAAGACGATGCCGCCAACGGCGAAGACCCCGCCTGTGATCCCAGCCAGGAGCCCGATCCAGGCCGACGAGGACGGAGCGCGGCGGAGCGAGCGCGATGCCGACCAGATCGCGAAGGGCGCAAGCAGCCCGAAGGGCAGCGACAGCACGCCGAGGACCAGGGCTCGCGTTGCTCCTCGGTCTCGCACCTTCGCAGCATATTTCGCGCTTAAGTAGTTGCGCTGGCGACGAAAGTTAGGCTAGCCTATAACTGACAGTAGGCATGCCTAGATGATTGCACTCGAGCGCCGCAGCGGACGCGTCCCTCCCCACCGTGTGGGGAGGTCAGGTGGGGGCGTTGAAGCCTTCACCCGCGCCCAGGAGGACTACCTCAAGGCCCTTTACCTGCTGCGCGGCGACCAGCGTCCGGTGCCGACACGGGAGCTGGCCCAGCGGCTGGGCATCTCGTCGCCGTCGGTCAGCGAGATGGTGGCCCGGCTCACCGCCCAGGGCCTTGTCGAGCACGACAGGTACCGCGGCCAGCAGCTCACCAAGGAGGGAAGGAAGGTCGCCCTCGAGCTCGTCCGCCACCACCGCCTGCTCGAGATGTTCCTGGTCGAGGTGCTGGGCTACACGTGGGACGAGGTCCACGACGAGGCTGAGCGGCTCGAGCACGTGATCTCGGAGCGGATGGAGGCTCGGATCTTCGAGCTGCTCGGCCGGCCCGAGCTGGACCCGCACGGGCAGGCCATCCCTAGCCTCACCGGCAAGGTGCGCCCGCTCAGCGACCGGGCGCTCAGCGACTGCAGAGCGGGGGAGAAGGTGCGCGTGCAGCGCGTCTCGGACGAAGACCCCGCACTTCTGCGTGAGCTCGAGCGGCGCGGCCTGGTGCCGGGCACACGCATCGAGGTCCTGCTCGTCAGCGAGTTCGAGTCGCCCGTCGAGTGCCGCATCAAAGGGCGGCGGGCGAGCATCCCGCTGGGTTTGGCTCGAGCGGTTTACGTGGAGGCCGACCTTGAACGTTCGCGCTGAGGCTCGGCGCCTGGTCGAGCAGCCGCTGCGGTGGGTCGGCATGGAACCTGCGCCCACCGCCCTTCCCGGCGAGGAGCGCGTCCTCAAGGCCGCCGAGAAGGCGCTCAACGGCGAAACGCACGGCCTGCGCGCGCTGCTTCCGTTCCTCGGTCCGGCCTTCGTGGCCGCGGTTGCGTATGTGGACCCGGGCAACTTCGCGACCAACATCGCCGGCGGCGCGCAGTACGGCTACATGCTTTTGTGGGTCGTGCTCGCGGCCAACCTGATGGCGATGCTCGTGCAGTCGATGAGCGCGAAGCTCGGCATCGCGACCGGCATGAACCTGGCCGAGGTCTCGCGGCTGCGTTTCCCGCGAGTCGCGGTGTTCGGGCTCTGGATCCAGGCCGAGGTCATCGCGATGGCGACCGACCTTGCGGAGTTCATCGGCGCCGCCATCGGCATCCACCTGCTGTTCCCGGCGATACCGCTATTTGTCGCGGGCATCATCACCGCGTTCGCCGCCTTCGGGATCCTGTCCCTGCAGTCGCGCGGCTTCAGGGGTTTCGAGGCGTTGATCACAGTGCTGGTGGGCGTCATCGTCGTTGCCTTCGCTTTCGAGGCGGTGCTGTCGAGGCCCTCGTTGTCAGGGGTCGCCGGTGGCCTGCTGATCCCGCGCTTCGACGGCACCGAGAGCATCCTGCTGGGCGCCGGCATCCTCGGCGCGACCGTCATGCCGCACGTCATCTACCTGCACTCGGCGCTCACGCAGCGCCGCGTGGTGGGCGTGACCGACAAGCAGAAGCAAAAGATCTTTCGCTTCGAGCGTTGGGACGTCATCATCGCGATGGGCATCGCGGGTCTCATCAACATCGCGATGCTGACCGTCGCGGCCGCCGCCTTCCATGGCCGCACGATTGGACCGCTGCAGGGGCTCGACCAGGCCTTCAACGCGCTCGGCGGTACGCTCGACCACGGCGCGGACAAGGTGTTCGGCCTGGGCCTGCTGGCGTCGGGACTCTCTTCTTCGTCGGTCGGCACGCTGGCCGGTCAGATCGTGATGCAGGGTTTCATCCGCAGGCGCATCCCGCTGTTCCTGCGCCGCGCGATCACGATGGCGCCCGCGCTGGTCGTGATCGGCATCGGCGTCGACCCGTCGCGTGCCCTGGTGTTGAGCCAGGTGTTGCTGTCATTCGGAATCCCGTTTGCGCTGGTCCCGCTGCTGCTCTTCTGCCGCGACAGGAAGCTGATGGGGTCGCTCGTCAACCGTCCGATCACGACGGCCGTCGCCACCGCGGTGGTGACGGTGATCGTCAGCCTGAACGTATTCCTGATCTACCTACTGATCAGCGGCCGCTAACCTAGTCCCCTCTCCCGCTCCGCGGGAGAGGGTTAGGGTGAGGGTTGGTGCTCCAGCGCGTTGAGAATCCGCTCGAGCACATTGTTCATGTCGCTCGCGAGTTCACTATTCCAGAATCGAAGTACCCGCCAGCCGTTCTGGTTCAGCCACAACGTTCGCCTGACATCGCGCTCTTGTTGATGGTCGAATCCGTGGCTATCGCCGTCGGTCTCAACGATCAGCCGCGCGGACTTGCACGCGAAGTCCGCAATGAACGGCCCAACCGGAACCTGGCGCCGGAACTTGTAACCAAGAAATCGGCGATCGCGGAGGTTGTACCAAAGACGGCGCTCCGTATCGCTCAGGTTTTGACGTTGCTCGCGCGCGCGAGTTACGCGCAGTGCTCGGGGCATCGCACAAGCATTCACCCGTGCGAATGCAATTGCGATCCTTCTTAACAGCCCCTCACCCTGCCCTCTCCCGTGATACGGGAGAGGGGAGATTAGCTCTTGCTATCACCCTTCAATAGATCGCGCGCCCTTTGGTACTCATCGGCCGTGATCTCGCCCGCGGCGAAACGACGCGCCAGGATGTCGAGAGGAGACTCACGCGACTGCATGGCAGCCGGCGGTCCGTACGGGGGCATCGACGCGGGATGCGGCGTGGAATGGGTGGCCGCCCATACGACCAGCACGACCAAGCCGACGAGGACCAGCGGCCCGACGAAGAAGAGCAGGGCGAAGGCCGGATGGAACATCATCATCTGAACATGGTCAGGATACCCCGGGGCTGCCGAAATTGAAGCTCGGGGTCATGATCGGCTACTGGGGCTTCGGGATGACGGCCGCCGCCGGGCTCGAGATCGCCCAGGCCGCGGAGCGGCTCGGCTACGACTCGCTGTGGACCGCCGAGGCCTACGGCTCCGACGCGGCTACGCCCCTGGCCTGGCTGGCCGCAGGCACCTCGCGGATCAAGCTCGGCGCGGGCATCTTCCAGATCCCCGGGCGAAGCGCGGCCATGACCGCGATGACCGCGGCCACGATCGACAACCTCTCCAACGGGCGCCTGATCCTTGGCCTGGGCACGTCCGGGCCACAGGTCTCCGAAGGCTTCCACGGCGTGCGTTTCGGCAAGCAGCTGCAGCGCACGCGCGAGTACATGGCGGTCGTGCGCCTGGCCCTCGAACACCAGAAGGTCGAGTTCCACGGCGAGACGATCGACCTGCCATTGCCCGATGGCCCGGGCAAGGCGTTGAAGCTCAGCATCCGGCCCATCCAGCAGCGGATCCCGATCTACCTGGCCGCGATGGGCCCCAAGAACGTGGCGCTCGCGGGCGAGATCGCTGACGGCTGGCTGCCTCTCTTTTTCTCGCCTGAGCACACGGGTGCGCTCCGCGAGCCGCTGGAGGACGGTGCGCGGCGAGCCGGCCGCAGCCTCGAGGGGTTCCAGGTCTGCCCGACCGTGAACGTGATGATCACCGACGACATCGAGTCGGCGCGCAACGCCATGCGCCCGATGCTCGCGCTGTACGTCGGCGGCATGGGGTCGCGCGAGCAGAACTTCTACAACCGGCTGATCTCGACGTACGGCTTCGAGCGCGAGGCTCGCACCGTGCAGGACTTGTACCTCGAGGGCCGCCGGGTCGAGGCGATGGAGGCGCTGCCCGACGAGATGATCGACATGGTGAGCATCGTCGGGCCGCCCGCGAAGGCGAAAGAGAAGATCCGCGAGTTTCGAGACGCCGGTGTCGACACGCTGGTGGTGGCCGGCATGGCCGTTGACACCGCCGAGCGCATCGAGCAGATGCGGCTGGTGGCGGAGCTGGCGCAGGAGGTCGAGTCCGCATCAACCACGAGGACCTGAACCAGCCGCCACCTCTCGTCGACTACAACCTTTTCGAGGCCGACCGTCCGCTGCGCGAGGCAATGGAGCGAGAGGGCGCGTCGTGGGCACAGGACCTGGTTTCCGACCTCGGACACCTGGCCGGAACCGAGGAAGCGATCCGCTGGGGCTTTCAGGCCAACGCCAACCCTCCGCAGTTGCGCACGCACGACCGCTTCGGCAACCGCATCGACGAGGTCGAATTCCATCCCGCGTGGCACCAGCTGATGCAGGTCGCGATCCGTCACGGCCTTCACGCCCTGCCGTGGCGCATGCCGAGGGCCGGCGCCCACGTCGCGCGCGCTGCAGCGTTCTACGTCTGGTCGCAGGTCGAGGGCGGCCACGGCTGCCCGGTCTCGATGACTTACGCGGTGGTGCCCGCTCTGCGCAAGAGCCCGCACCTCGCCGAGACGTGGGAGCCGCTGATCACGTCGCTCGAGTACGACCCAGGCCTGCGCGTGCCATCGACGAAGCGCGGCGTGCTCTTCGGCATGGCGATGACGGAGCGCCAGGGCGGATCCGACGTGCGCGCGAATACGACTCGCGCCGAACCGGCGGGCACGGACGGCGAATACAGGATCACCGGCCACAAATGGTTCGTCTCGGCGCCGATGTGCGACGCGTTCCTAGTGCTCGCACAGGCGCCCGGCGGCCTGTCGTGCTTCTTGCTCGCGCGCGTGCTGCCCGATGGAACGCGCAACGGCTTCCACATCCAACGCTTGAAGGACAAGCTCGGCAATCGCTCGAACGCGTCGAGCGAGGTCGAGTTCGATGGCGCGCTTGCGGTGATCGTCGGCGAAGAGGGAAGAGGCGTGCGGACCATCATCGACATGGTCAACCACACGCGCCTCGATTGTGTGATCGGCTCGGCGTCCCTGATGCGGCAAGCCGTCGCGCAGGCGACGCATCACACAGCGCATCGCTCAGCCTTCGGCAGGCTGCTGAGCGAGCAGCCGCTGATGGTGAACGTGCTTGCGGACATCGCCGTCGAGTCCGAGGCGACGACGATGCTGATGATGCGGCTCGCCCGCGCGTTCGACGGGGACGGGCAGGACGCGCAATTTCGCCGGCTGGCCACGGCGGTCGCAAAGTACTGGTGCTGCAAGCGCGCGATCGGAGTGGTGGCAGAGGCGCTGGAGTGCCACGGAGGCAACGGCTACGTCGAGGAGTCGATCCTGCCGCGGCTGTACCGCGAGGCGCCCCTGAACTCCATCTGGGAAGGATCCGGCAACGTCAACGCGCTCGACGTGCTGCGTGCGATGAGCCGCGAGCCCGAGACGCTGGAAGCCTTTATGGCCGAGGTCGAGCCGGCTCGAGGCGCCGACCGGCGGCTGGACATCGCGATCGACGAGCTCAAGAAGGAGCTCGCGAACACGAACGACGTCGAGGCCCGGGCGAGACACATCGTGGAGCGCATGGCGGTGGCGCTGCAGGCCTCGCTGTTGGTTCGGTACGGCGACCCGGTCGTGGCGGAAGTGTTCTGCGGCTCACGCCTGACGGGCGGCAGCCACCAGTTCGGGACACTGCGCCCAAACCCAGCACTACGGGGAATCATCGAGAGATCCCTCCCCACCTAGTGGGGAGGTCAGGTGGGGGCGACGAGTAAGGATCTGTCGATCGGTAGCTCGCGCACGCGCACGCCGGTCGCGCGCGACACCGCGTTGGCCAGCGCCGCCGCGCCCGGTATCGCCGGCGGCTCGCCGACGCCCTTCGCGCCGAGCGGGCCCACCGGCGAAGGCACCTCGATCATGCGCACGTCGATCGCGGGCAGCTGGTCGACGCTCGGCAGCTCATAGTCGAGCAGGCTGCCTGTGCGCAGCTGCCCCTCGGCGTCGTACACGAGCTGCTCGCCCAACGCGCGGCCGACCGACTGCGCCACGCCACCGTGCACCTGCCCCTCGACCTCGGGCGGGTTGATCGCCCTACCGACGTCCTGGATCGCCGCGTACCCGGTCAACGCGAAAGCCCCGGTCTCGGGATCGGCCTTGACTCGCGCGATGTGCACCGTGAACTGGGGCGATCCGGTCTGCACCGCCGACCGCCCGCTCGACTGCACCGGGCGGAACGAGCCCCCGAACTCGGTGCTCAGGGTGACGAGCTGCGTGATCTCCACGAATCGGTCCGGCACGCCGCGCACCGCCACGCGGCCGTCGACGATCTCGAGATCCTCAGGCGCCGCTTCGAGCTGCTCGGTGGCGATCTCGAGCAGCTGCCGCCGGGCTTCGACCGCAGCCTCCTGCACCGCGCCGCCCAGGCTGTATGTCGTCTGGCTGCCCGCCGCCACCGCCCCATACGGCGCGACCCCCGTCTCGCCGGTCTCGATGCGTACCTTCTCGACCGGGTAGCCAAATGCGTCGGCGGCGATCATCGCCAGACCGGTCGTCGCCCCGCTGATGTCGGGCGTCCCGATCAGGATCGAAAGCGTCCCGTCGGGCTCGACGCGGCACCCGGCGGCCGATGGAGTGCGCGCACCGCCCCACGAGCCGGCAGCGATACCGACGGCCTCGCCCGCGCCAACAGGTGCGTTGTACAGCGGATGGCGCCGAGCCTCCTCGAGGCACTCGATGAACGCGATCCGCGGCCACGTGGCGCCCTGCCCGTCCTGATCGCCCTCGCGCGCAGCGTTGAGCAGTCGCAACGAGATCGGGTCCATGTCCAATTTCTGCGCAAGCTCGTCCATCGCCGACTCGAGCGCGAAGTACGTCTGCGGCGCACCCGGCGCTCGGTATGCGTCCACCGGCGTCTTGTTCGTCGAAACCTCGTAGCCGGTGATGTCCACCGCGGCCCACCGATACGTGCCTGCGAGGAAAGAGCCCGAGATGCCGGCATGCCAGCCCGCGGTCGCGCCGTTGTCGTAGCTGAACTTCGCGCGCAGCGCGGTGAGGCTCCCATCCTTCTTCGCACCGACCTCGAGATCGAAACGAGCCGCCGGCGCACCTTTGGCGAGCGCGAAGACCTGCCGCCGTGTCAGCACCAGCCGGAGCGGGCGATTCGCACGGATCGCGAGCAGGGCCAGCAGGCCTTCGAGCAGGCTGACCTTGCCGCCGAAGCCTCCGCCCACCGGCATGGGCACGACGCGAATCTTCTGTGCGGGAATGTCGAGCTTGGTCGCCAGCTCGTCGCGGAGTGCGAACGGACCCTGCGTCGGAGCCCACACCGTCAGCCCACCGCCTGGCTCGGGTCGCACCGTCGATACGTGCGGCTCCATCGCGGCGTGATGCACGGCAGCCACCGTATAGGTCGCCTTCACAGTCACGTCCGACGCCGCCATCGCGGCCGCGGCGTCTCCTCGCTTGGCCGATGCGACGGCGCTCACGTTGCGCGGCCGCTCCACGGGCTCGGACTCGTTTCCGGCGGCCGCGCCATGCATCGAGGCGTCGCCCTCGTCGGCTTCTTCCTGAACATCGAGCACGACGGGCGAGATCTCGCGCATGGCGGCAACGGCGTCCGCGACGGCCTCGATCTCTTCGAAGTCGACCTCCACCGCCGCTGCCCCATCGTGCGCGGCGGCCTCGCTGGTGGCGATCACAGCGGCCACGGGCTGTCCGGCGTAGAAAACGCGATCCGTGGCGAGTGGCTGGTCGGGGCCCGCGACGTCCTGCTCGGGAAGGTCGCCCGCGACGACCACGTCGACGACGCCCGGGACCGATCGCGCCGCGGAAGTTTCGATCGACCTGATGCGTGCGCTCGCCAGGTGGCTCAGCACGAGCTGCACGTGCAGCAACCCGGCGACGTCGAGATCCGCCGTGTAGCGGGTCGCGCCCACCACTTTCTCGCGGCCCTCGAGCCTACGCGTTGGGGTGCCGACTGCGCTCATCTAATCAATTGTCCTCGGGTCCTACAACCGGTATCAGTGCGCGAGAATTCGCGCCTGCGTCCAGTAGAGGTCGTAGAGGGCCGTCCCGCCGACGCCAACCACATATGGATGCACCAGGTACTGCTGCACGCCGTAAACCTGCGCCGCGTAGACGACGTCGCTGATGAGCACGTGGCCGGCGGCCTGGTAGTAGTTGATCGCGAGACCGACCGGCTTCGAGTCGCCGCCGGCGACCAGGGCGTCCAGGTTTGGGTTGGAGTAGCACGCGCCACCGGAGGGCGCGTGGGATACGAATAAGTAGTCGAACCAGTCCTGCGGGTTGTTGTAGTCGGCGCTCCAGCTCTGGCGAAACATCGCGTACGCGCAGCGCTGGTTGCGCTGGTCGAAGAAGGTCTGGCGGTCGACCTCGTTGCACGCGACCTTGACGCCGAGGTTCTTCTGCCACTGGCCCACCAGGTTCTGGCAGACCGCGAGGTTGAAGGGATTTGTGTCGTACGTGTAAGCGAGGTTCTTCACCTTGGCGCCGGTCGGGTCCCAGGCCATGTACTCGTTGCGCGCCGCAGCGGGGTCGAACTTCGCGTTGAGGTCGGCGCCGTCGCCGAGGTAGCCGGCGAGGCCCTTGCTGAGCACGCCGCCTGTGGCCGCCATGCACGTGGTGCCCGCCGAGCACACGGCATCGGCGAGCGCGTTGCGATCGATTGATGTCGCAAAGGCGTGGCGGCCCGCTTTCCCCGCGTCGCCGGCGAACGGACCGTTCGCCATGTTGAAGCCGACCCAGAAAGTCACGCCGGCCGGGACAACCATCAGCTGGTCGCGCAGCTTGGCGTCTTTCTGGTAGCGCGCGGCTGTCTCGGACGTCAGCGATTGGCGCCCGTAGCCGATGAGGCTGAACACGCCTGACTCGTACTTGGACACCTGCGTCGCCGCGTCGGGCACGATCTCGACGTGCACGCGCTTGAGCGCGCCGGTCGAGCCGCCGTACCAGTGCGCCACCGGCGCGAAGTCGAGCGACTGGCCGGGTGCGTGGGCGGTGAGCTTGAAAGGTCCGCTGCCGACGAGTGAGCTGGGCTGGGTGAACCAGACGTCCTCGCCGGCCGAGGCCACGACCTTCTGGTCGACCAGCCAGTACGGCCACAGACCGACCTCGGTGAGCCAGTAACCGGCGGCGGTGCTTAGCGCGACCACGACCGTGTAGGCGTCGGTCTTGGTCACGCCGGCGAGCTGCTTGGAGCGGCCCTGCGCGACCAGCTCGTAGCCGCGGATGGGGGAGAAAAGCGGCGCGAACTCGCCCTGCTTGGCAGCTGCCCGGGTCCAGCTGTAGATCACGTCGTCGGCGGTGATCGGGTCGCCGTTGGAGAAATGCGCGTCGTGGCGGAGGTGGAACGTGTACGTGAGGCCATCGGCAGAGATGTCCGGGAACGACGTCGCGATGTCAGGCACGAGGTGCAGGTGCTCGTCGAATCCATACAGGCCGGAGAAGACGTTGCGCAGGACGTCGACGTCGGCGGGCGAGGTGATCTGCGCGGGATCGAAGTCGGCGATCTCGTTGGAGATGGGGAAGCTCAGCGTCTGGTCGGCCGCGAGCTGCTCCGCCGGACCGCCTCCGCCGAGCGTGCACGACGCCTGGATGAGGCATGCCGCGAGTACGAACACGGCCGAGGCTCTGAGCCTCAGGGGACGAGCACCACCTTGCCAGTGCTCTTGCCGGCGCCGACGAGCGTCAGGCCGTGTGGCGCCTCCGCCAGCGGCAGCTTCTTCGAGATGTAGGGCTTGATGCGGCCTTCGTCGTACATCTTCAGGAGATCTTGCATCGCCGGGGCGATCAGCTCGGGTGCACGCCTCGTATAGAGGCCCCAGTGCAGGCCGACGATCGAGTAGTTCTTGATGAGCGCGTGGTTGAGCGCGGCCGTGGGGATTCGCCCCGACGTGAAGCCGACCACGACGATTCGGCCTTCGAAAGCCACGCATTTCGTGGAGCGGTCATAAACGTCGCCGCCGATGGGGTCGAAGATGACGTCGGCGCCGCGGCCGCCGGTGATGGACTTCACCTCTTCGGCGAAGTCGTGCGTCTTGTAGTTGATCGCGTGGTCCGCGCCGAGTTTTCGGCAAACTTCCAGCTTCTCGTCCGAACCGGCCGTCGCGATGACCCTCGCGCCAGCAGCCTTGCCGAGCTGGATCGCTGCGCTGCCGACCCCACCTGCCCCCGCATGGACGAGCAGGGTCTCGCCCGCCTGCAGGTTGGCGCGCCGGTGCAGGCCGAACCAGGCGGTCTGGTAGATGAGCGTGAAAGCGGCGCCGTCCTCGAAGGGCATGTCCTTGGGAATGCGCGTCACCGACTGCGGCATCGCGTCGGCCACCTGGGCGTACGCGCCCCGCGTGAGGCTGGTGTTGTCGACCAGCGCCATCACATGCTCGCCGGCGCTGAAACCGCTGTCCGGCGGCGCGCTGACCACCTCGCCGGAGATCTCGGCCCCCGGAACGAACGGCAGGGGAGGCTTGGACTGGTACTGGCCCGCGACCATCAGCGCATCGAAGAAGTTGATGCCGGTCGCCTTGACATTGATGCGAACGAGCCCGTCCGCGGGCTCGCCGACCTCGACGTCTTCGAAGTGCATCGAGTCGGGTCCGCCCAGCTCATGCACGACCCAGGCCTTCACTGGCCGAAGGCTACATCACACCGACTTGGGCGGATTCGAATGGGTACTCGCGCCGAGTACGGCGTCCTTTACTCCCGCTATGACCTGGACAAGCAGATAGCGCGACTTCGGGCTCGCGGTGTTCCAGGTCTGCGAGGGGCGGAGGTTTCAAGGAAAGGGAGGGGCGACCCAACCAGGCCGGCCCCTTCCTTGCCTCGGTCAATCGACTGCAGAGCGCCGGTCGAAACCCAAAACGCTGAAAATCTAATTCAGCCGGCGTAGCTCAGCCTGGTTAGAGCGGCGGTCTTTTAAACCGATGGTCCGGAGTTCGAATCTCCGCGCCGGCACCACCGATTCTTTGTAGAAGTCCGTCTCCAGTTCCGGTCGACCCTGGGCGTCGCCGGAGGTCCGACGACGCCAGGGTCCGGGGGTCTGGTCTAAGCGAAGTTCGGTTGCTCGGCGTGACGCGTGGCAGGGTCCACGCCCGCGAAGGTCAGGAAGTCGACGACCTTGAAGCCTGGTCCGGGGTTCTGCAGAGTCGGCGTCCAGCCTGGCTGGCTGTAGACCCAGGAGTTCGGGTCGCTCTTGAGCAGTCCGACCATGACTTCGCCGACGATCCTGCCACCAACCGGACCAAGGTGGAAACCGCCGGTCGACTTGCCGACGTCGGTGCAGGGCACCAGCCCGGCTTCCTTGATCGCGTAGTACCACAGCGGGGTGCTCTTCTCCAGGCCAAGGCCGTATGCCTTGAGCTCTGATAGATCGTTTGGGGTTAGCGGTTCGGCGTCCATCACCCGGGCGACGTCCTGGCCCGCGGGCATCGACCACGTGACCTGGCGCAGGAGGTTGCGTTGTGGCAACGCGATCGGCGCCTGATGAGTCGGAATCGTTCCCAGCGGCAGCTGGAAGAGGGGCGTCGAGATCTTGGCGTCGATCTGCTTGTTGCGCTTGATCTGACCATCGGCGAAGTCGAAGAACGTCTGCCAGCCGATGAACCTTCGCGGTGCGCGAAAGCCGCCGCGCAGGTCG
>Ga0070697_100002051_pt1 | contig 15435 bp, 16 predicted proteins | sample KBSK1501metaG_FD_65475 | JGI IMG/M metagenome (GOLD analysis project Ga0070697, IMG submission 65475) | Corn, switchgrass and miscanthus rhizosphere microbial communities from Kellogg Biological Station, Michigan, USA - KBS K1-50-1 metaG | ecosystem: Host-associated > Plants > Roots >...
GCGTCGCTCGCCGGGATGATCCCGCCGACCACGACGGGGATGTCCGCCGCCTTGAGCCGGCGCAGCCGGCGCAGCACGTCGGGCACCAGCTCGGCGTGCCCGCCGGACAGGATCGACAGGCCCACGCAGTGCACGTCCTCGGCGACGGCGGCGGCCGCGATCTGCCCGGGGGTCAGCCGGATGCCGGCGTAGATCACCTCGAACCCGGCGTCGCGGGCGCGGACGGCAATCTGCTCGACGCCGTTGGAGTGCCCGTCCAGGCCCGGCTTGCCGAGCAGCAGGCGCAGCCGCCCCGCCCCGATCTCGGCCGCGGTAGCGTGCGCCGCCAGCCGGACCGCCGCTAGATCCTCACCCGGCGCAGCGGGCACCGGCGCGCCGCCGACGCCGGTGGGGGCCCGGTACTCGCCGAACACCTCGCGCAGCGCGAAGGACCACTCACCGGTGGTGACGCCGGCCCGGGCGCAGGCCAGGGTCGCGTCCATCAGGTTGACGTCCGGGCGCGCCGCGTCGGCCCTGAGCCGGCCGAGAGCGGCCAGCACCGCGGCCTTGTCGCGCCGCTGGCACCAGTCCGCCAGATCCGCCCGCACCGTCGCCTCGTAGGCCGGGTCGACGTGGTGGACCGCTGTGTCGGTGTCCGCGGTGAGCGGGCTCGGCTCGGTGGCCTGGAAGCAGTTGACCCCCACCACCCGGTCCTCGCCGGACTCCATGCGTGCCCGCCGGGCCGCGTGCGCGGCGACCAGCCGGGTCTTGAGGTACCCCGACTCTACCGCCGGCACCATCCCGCCCAGCTCGGCCACCTCGGCCATCTCCGCCTCGGCGCCAGCGATCAGTTCCTCTGTCTTGGTCCCCACGACTTGGGACCCTTCGAATAGGTCGCCGTACTCCAGCAGGTCCGACTCGTAGGCGAGCACCTGCTGGATGCGCAGGCTCCACTGCTGGTCCCAGGGCCTGGGCAGGCCCAGCGCCTCGTTCCAGGCCGGGAGCTGGATGGCGCGGGCCCGGGCGTGCCTGGACAGGGTGACGGCCAGCATCTCCAGGACGATTCGCTGGACGTTGTTCTCCGGCTGCGCCTCGGTCAGGCCCAGCGAGTTGACCTGTACCCCGTAGCGGAAGCGGCGGCGGGCGGGGTCGGCGATCCCGTACCGGTCCCTGGTGATCATGTCCCAGAGCCGGGCGAAGGCCCGCATCTTGCACATCTCCTCGACGAAGCGGACGCCCGCGTTCACGAAGAAGGAGATCCGCCCGACGACCTCGCCCATCTGCTCAGCGGGGACCCGCTCCCGGACGGCGTCCAGGACGGCCGTCGCGGTGCTGAGCGCGTAGGCGATCTCCTGGACCGGGGTGGCTCCGGCCTCCTGCAGGTGGTAGCTGCACACGTTGATGGGGTTCCACTTGGGCATGCGGGCCACGGTGTAGGCGATCAGGTCGGTGGTCAGGCGCATAGAGGGCCCGGGCGGGAAAATGTACGTGCCGCGGGAGAGGTACTCCTTGATGATGTCGTTCTGCGTCGTGCCGGTCAGCTTGGCGATGTCCGCGCCCTGCTCCTCGGCGACGACCTGGTAGAGCGCCAGCAGCCACATGGCCGTGGCGTTGATCGTCATCGAGGTGTTCGTCCGCTCGAGCGGGATGCCGTCGAACAGGGCCCGCATGTCACCCAGGTGCCCGACGGGGACGCCGACCCGGCCGACCTCACCGCGGGCCAGGACGTGGTCGGCGTCGTAGCCGGTCTGGGTGGGCAGGTCGAACGCCACCGACAGGCCGGTCTGGGCCCGTTCACCCTTGGCCAGGTTCCGGCGGAACAGCGCGTTGGATTCCCGCGCGGACGAGTGCCCCGCGTAGGTCCGCATCAGCCAGGGTTTATCGCGGGAAGCCCACCCCGGCGACGCGGGGACGGGGCCGGGGGCGGAGGCCGGGGCGTGGAACCCCGGCCCGTTCGGATCGATCATGTTCTTACTCGTTCCGGAACCGGTTGATCTCGGCCAGGTACTTGTCCCGCAGCAGGTGGTCGCGCACCCCGAGCCCCTCGGCCGGGGCCAGGCACAGCACCGCGACCTTGCCGTGGTGCAGGTTCCGGTGCACGTCCAGGGCGGCCTGCCCGGTCTTCTCCAGCGGGTAGACCATGGACATGGTGGGGTGGATCATGCCCTTGGCGATCAGCCGGTTGGCCTGCCACGCCTCGCGGTAGTTGGCGAAGTGCGAGCCGATGATCCGCTTGAGGCTCATCCACAGGTAGCGGTTGTCGTACTCGTGCATGAACCCCGAGGTTGACGCGCAGGTCACGATGGTGCCGCCGCGGCGGGTCACGTACACCGAGGCGCCGAACGTCTCCCGGCCGGGGTGCTCGAAGACGATGTCCACGTCCTCGCCGCCGGTCAGCTCGCGGATCCTGGCCCCGAACCGCTTCCACTCCTTGGGGTCCTGGGTCTTCTCGTCCTTCCAGAACTGATAGCCCTCGGCGGCGCGGTTGATGATCAGCTCCGCGCCCATCGACCGGCAGAGCTCGGCTTTGTGCTCGCTGGAGACCACGCAGATCGGGATCGCCCCGCCGGCCAGCGCGTACTGGGTGGCGTAGGCGCCAAGGCCGCCGCTGGCGCCCCAGATCAGGACGTTGTGACCCTGCTTCATCGCGGCGCCGTTGTCCGAGACCAGCTGCCGGAAGGCGGTCGAGTTCACCAGCCCCGGCGTGGCGGCCTCCTCCCAGGTAAGGTGCTTCGGCTTGGGCATCAGCTGGTTGGTCTTGACGATGGCCAGCTCGGCCAGGCCGCCGAAGTTGGTCTCGAAACCCCAGATGCGCTGCTCCGGGTCGAGCATGGTGTCGTTGTGGCCGTCGGAGCTCTCCAGCTCCACGGACAGGCAGTGGGCGACGACCTCCTCGCCCGGCTTCCACACGTTCACACCGGGGCCGGTGCGCAGCACCACGCCCGACATGTCTGAGCCGACCACGTGATAGGGCAGGTCGTGCCGCGCGGTGAGCTGCGAGAGCTTTCCGTAACGGCGCAGGAAGGTGAAGGTGGACACCGGCGAGAAGATCGAGCTCCACACGGTGTTGTAGTTCACCGAGCTCGCCATGACCGCGACCAGGGCCTCGCCGAGGCCGAGCTCGGGGACCGGCACCTCCTCGACGTGCAGCGACTTGCGGGGATCCCGGTCGCGTGTGTCGAGCCCGTCGAACATGTGCTCCTCGTCCCGGTGCAGGGTGACGGCGCGGTAGGCCTCCGGCAACCGCAGCGCGGCGAAATCAGCGGGCTGGCTGCTCGGATCGAGGATCGCGTCGAGTATCTCTTTCATGGCCGCCTCCTGTTCATGGCCGCCTCCTGCCTCAGACTCGGCCTGCCGTCCGGGAGCGGCTACCGTCGATGGGCACCCGGCCGGGGGACCAAGGCCCTTTCCACCGGAGCCGCGACAGCAAGCGTCCGTCAGAGCCAGGAACATGCACCATGGCCGCCGGATGCGAAAATCTGCTGGTTTTTCCCGAATGGCCCGTAGTGCGAACTTTTCTCGGACGGCCGACGGCGCCGGGCCGCAGGTCATGATCCGCGCGTACGAGGTCGAGACGGTGACCGCGGCCGGCCAGCACCGCTACGTCGTGGCCATCGACATCAACGCCCCCAGCACAACTAGCGGCGCTCGCGCCGCGCGGATCAGGGCTGGAGCACGGCGTCCAGGAAGCCGATCACGTAGTCTTCCCAGGCCCGCGGCGCGGTGGCCAGGCCCCGGGTGTGCCCGGCGCCTGATACCACCCACACCTGTACGGCGGCGGGCGAGGCGGCCCGGAACCAGCGGCTTCGCCATGCTCCGGCGGATGCTGCGCGGCATCAAGGCACGCGCGGAATCCCGCGGTTAGGATCAGCGCGCCCTCGGCCTCAGGCTCTGGCGGTACCTTCAGACCCGGCGTCTGCCGTCCGGTCACTAGCACCGGCACCGCGCGCGCCCGGTGCGACCGCACCGCGTTCGGGCCCGCCGTCTGCAGCCGCCGTTGCGCCTCGTCCTCCGGGATGCCCCCTGGGCCGCTGCCCAGCCGGTCCAGGACGTCCTGGACCGGGAGTGCGGCGGTGGCGACGGCGGTCAGCGGGGACGGGCTGACCGCGCTTTGCCTGCGGCTGGTCACGGCGACTGTCACGGGCACCTCTCTGGAACATGGCTTTCTCCCATGCTCGGGGACCGTAGGTGCCCCGAGACAGGGCCTAACGTCACGGTCCCGGCGGACCTTTTCCCCGGGTGACGTCGCCTCCGGGCGCCCGACCATGGGCGTGTGAGTGGTTAGGAGGCTGGAGCCATGATTACCGACGACGCCGACCGTGAGCAGGTACTGCACGACAAGGCGATCAAGCAACTCAAGAAGCAGCGTGACTTTCGCAGTCATCTGCTCGTCTATGTCCTGGTCAACACCTTGCTGGTGGTGATCTGGATGATGACCGACCCGCACGGCTTCTTCTGGCCGGTGTTCCCCATCGCTGGATGGGGAATCGGCGTGATCATGAACGCCTGGGACGTCTACGGCCGCCAGGAGATCACCGAAGAGGACATCCACCGGGAGATGGACCGCCTAGGCAAGTAGCGGGAGCCCAGGATGAGCATGGCCGCCGTCGCGGCGACCGTGGCTGTCCGTGCTGGTCATGGGCGCTCCCGCCGTGTCCTTCCTGCTCGGATCCGGTGAACGGCTAGCAGCAGGACGCGCCGCGCCAGGCCCGGCGCCCCTCGCGGGCTGACCAGGCCGCGATGCCCAGCGCGATGACCGGATCGGCGGGCCAGGCACCGGGCCAGGCCGCTACGGCGGCCAGGCCGGCCAGCACGGCGGCGGCCTGCGCGGCGCAGGTCAGGTTCTGGGTGCCTTCCCCCGCGGTGGCACCCGAGGCGCCGGCCCAGGCGGTGCTTGGCCGCACCGAGCAGCGGCATGATGATCAAGCTGGCGGCGGTCAGCGCGATCCCCGTGACCGACGCTCTTTCCTGATGATGCCCGGCCAGGTCGGTGATGGCCTGGACGGTGATCCAGGGGGCCAGCAGCCAGAAGCTCACGGCGACCGCCCGGCCCGCGCGGCGCTCTAGCTGAACAGTCACGGGCGGACGGGATCCCAGACCGGCGTCAGGTGAAGATGATCTGGCCGCCGGCCGCCATGGCATAAAACTCGCCCACCGTGATGATGCCCTGGACCTGCTCGATCAGGTCGTCCTTGCTGATGCCGAACAGGTCGCAGGAGGCCTGGCAGCCGTAGAGCCCGGCGCCGCTGTCGGAGATCATCTCGATGAACTCGGGGATCGGCGGGATGTCGAGCTTGTCCATCTTGTGGCCCAGGTAGCTGGTCATCAGGCCGGGCATGCCGGGCAGGCTGCCGACGATGGTGGCCAGGTGCAGGCCGGGGTTGCCGACGGTCGCGACCTTGATGTGCTCGTGCCGCTTCTTCGTGATGGCGTCCAGGCCGAAGAAGGTGAAGAACAAGTTGGCCTCGATGCCCTCGGCCCGGGCCCCGTTGGCCATAATGAGCGCCGGGTAGATCCCCTCCAGGGAGCCCTTCGACACGATGATCGAGATCTTCTCGATGGCGCTATCCATGATTATGTCCTTTCAGATGCAGCCGCGCGGCTTGGGGATGCCGGCGATCTTGGCGGCGACCTTGGCGGGCCCCTTGGGGAACAGCTGATAGAGCTCCTTGACCGTCACGCCGGAGGTCTTGCCGAGGACGCGCACGGTGGGGCCGGTGCCCTTGGCCTGGTACTGGGCGCGCATGAACCTGATGACCTGCCAATGCCGCGGCGTCAGCTCGGCGATGCCCTCGGACCTGGCGATCTGCGGGGCCATCTCCTCGGTCCACTGGCCCGGGTCGGTGAGGAATCCCTCGTCGTTGACTGATACGTCGTGGCCGGCGTAGGTGGCGGTGGGCATGACCGGTACCTCCTGATCGGGATCATCCGTGGCCGGCCGGGTCGGCCGGGCGGTTCTTGCCCCGGGCCGGCATGGCCGGGCTGATGCCGGGGATGTCGCGGCCGGGGAGCAGGCCGTGCCAGTAGAGCGGCTGGAAGGCCAGCTTGCCGAGGTGGTTCAGGCGGGACGGCCGAAGCAGCGGCAGCCCCAGGCGGCTGGGGTAATGCCCGGTCAGCGGCTCGGTGTCGTAGTTGAAGTCGATCAGCAGCGCCCGGCCGCCGCCGGTTTCGATGAAGCAGTTGGTGTGCCCGTCGAAGGAGGCGGCCAGCGCCTCCCCGGCCAGGAACCGGCGCACGTTGCCGGCCAGCACCTCGCCTTCGAAATGCGCGACGGACCCGGCCTTGGACGCGGGCGCGTCGGTGGCGTCGCCAAGGGCGAAGACGTTCGGCTTGACCTTGGCCTGCAGGGTGTGCGGGTCGACCGGGATGAAACCGAGCTCGTCGCCGAGGCCGGGCGAGCGGCCGACGTAGTTGGCGCCGCCGTGCAGCGGGACGATCACGGCCAGGTCGAAGGGCACCTCGCGGTCGTCAAAGGAGACCAGCCGGCCTCCCTCGCCCGGTTCCCCCGTGGCCTGCACGGTCCCGGTGCTGAACTCGGTCACCAGCTCGATGCCCTTAGCGGCGAGCAGGCCGCCGAGGTGGCGGCTGGCCACCGGCTTGGTGAACGCACCGTCCAGCGGGGTGACGTAGGTGAGGTCCACCCGGTCCCTGATGCCGCGGCGGCGGAAGTAGTCGTCGGCGAGGAAGCAGAACTCCAGCGGCGCCACCGGGCACTTGATCGGCATGTCCACGATGCCGACGACCAGGTGGCCGCCGGCGAACCGGTCCAGCGCCCGGCGCAGCGACTCGGCGCCCTCGGGGGTATAGAAGGTGAAAACGTCCCTCTGCCATACGGGCCCGGTCAGCCCGTCGGTCTCTTCCGGCAACAATTGCGCACCGGTGGCCACGATCAGGACGTCATAGCCCAGCGCGTTCCCGTTCTGGAGGTACACCCGGTCCTTCTCGACGTCGACGTAGTCGATCCTGGCCTGGCAGTGGCTGATGCCAGAGCGGAGCTGCCGCCAGCGCGGGCGGGTTAGCCGCCGCGCCTCGGCCCGGCCGAACGGGACGAACAGCAGCCCGGGCTGGTACACGTGGGCGTCGTCGCGGTCCACCACGACAATCTCGGCGGCCTCCGGCCGGTAGGCCCGCCGCAGCCGGTTCGCGAGCAGCGTCCCGCCGGTGCCGCCGCCGAGGATGACGATCCGTTTCATACCGTCAATCTCGCGCGGGAGCACCCATATGGTCAGAGGCGTTGGTCCCGGGAACCGGTGACGATCCTCCCGGATCGCTGCCAGCGCCAGGCGAGCAGGATCTCGGCGAGCCCCGGACGGCCAGGTAGGGCAGATGGTCCCGGCCATCCGGTCCGATGGACCCCGGTGGCCTTGGGCACGCCGGCCTGTGACGTTCGGCTCTGGCCGGCTCGCTGCCCGCTACTTAGGGTGACGGCAGGAGGTGGCAGAGATGTTTGCTCCCGCGTATCCGGTCCGCGTCGACGGCGCGCTCGACCGGCATCTTTCCCGGTGGCTGTGGCTGGTGAAGTGGTTCCTGGCCATCCCCCACTACGTCGTCCTGGCCTTCCTGTGGCTGGCGTTCGCCGTGCTGAGCCTGGTCGCATTCTTCGAGATCCTGTTCACCGGCCGGTACCCGAGGGCGATCTTCGACTTCAACGTCGGGGTGCTCCGCTGGACCTGGCGGGTGCAGTACTACTCCTACGGTGCCCTGGCGACCGACCGCTATCCGCCGTTCAGCCTGCGCGACGATCCCGCCTACCCGGCCCGGCTGCAGGTCGAGTACCCGCAGCGGCCGTCCCGCGGTCTGGTCCTGGTCAAGTGGTGGCTGCTGGCCATCCCGCACTACCTCGTCGTCGGCCTGTTCGTCGGCGGGACGTACGCGGCCTGGCACGGCGGCGGGCTGATCGGCGTCCTCGTGCTGATCGCGGCGGTCGTCGTGGCCGTCACCGGAAGCTACCCGGAGCCGGTGTTCGACTTCGTGCTCGGGATGAACCGGTGGGTGCTGCGGGTCGCCGCGTACGCCGCGCTGATGACCGACCGCTACCCGCCGTTCCGGCTCGACATGGGCGGCACCGACCCCGGCAGCACGCTCAGCCTGGACACCATGCCCGAACCCTGCGACGTCCGCTGACAGGAGATGAGCGAGATGACCGGACAGGAAAACGCTGGCACGGCGCGGCGGACACGCCCCGTGCCCGCCGTCGTGACCCCGCTGACCAAGGTGAATCTGGCCCTTCCCTTCTCCAAGATCACCGTCGAGGAGCCGGGCGAGGACCTCGCCGAGCTCGCGTCCGTCGTGGCGGCCCTGGCCGCCGTGATGGAGCGGACCGCGGACGACCCGTTCCTGCCCGAGCTGCGAAAGCGCGCCGAGACCCTCGCGGCCCGGCTGCGCTGAGACACCGGAGGTGTGACATGACCTTCATCGAGGGCGAGATCACCATCGCCCGCCCGGCCGCGGCGGTGTTCGACTTCGCGGCCGACCAGCGGAACGAGCCGCGGTACAACCCGCGGATGGTCCGCGCGGAGAAGGTCACCGGCGGCCCGGTCAGGAAGGGGACGGTGTTCCGCTCGGCTGTGCGGGCCGCGGGGCGGCCCACCGAGATGCGCTCCAAGCTGACCGGCTACCACCGGCCCGGCTGGCTGGCCTCCCGCACCACCATGGCGCAGGCGGACATCGCCGGGACGCTGACCTTCGCGCCGGTGCCCGGCGGGACGAGGATGCGGTGGGCGTGGGTCGTCCGGCCGAAGGGCGCGAGCCGGCTGCTGACCCCGGTGATCAGCCGGATCGGACGGCGCCAGGAGCGGGCGATCTGGACCGGCATGAAGCGGTACCTGGAAGCCCACCCGCAGCGGGCGAGGGACGAGCACCATCCCGATGAACACGTGCGGCGTCAGCAGTTCGCGGACGCGCAGGATCGTGACGCCCTCGGCCGCCAGCAGCACCAGCAGCAGCAGCACGACCGCGTTGGTCGCCGTCAGGCGGGCGTTGGCAGCCACGCCCGCATCGGCCCGGCGCTCTGCCCTTCGCACTGGCCGTTGCTCGGCCTGGCCGGGCCGCCAGATTCCGTCGTGTCCCTCCGCACTCACGGTGCGGAGGGTACGAGGAGGACGTGACGGCTACATGAAGGATCGCGGCCGGGGGCGTGAGCTCACGGCAGAGGGGCGATCAGCGGGGCGGATAGTTCGTGGCGGAGGGCGGCGGCTAGGGCGGGGGCGTCGGGCATGCGGGCAGGGTCGGACAGGATGGTGATGCGCAGCGTTCCGGCGTAGGACGCTGCCGCGAACGTGACGGTGACGTTCCCGGTGGTGGACGGGATCGGGATGATCGCCTGCACCGCGGCGCCGCCGAACGTGAGCGGGTTTTCCGGGCCGTGCAGGTTGGTGACGAAGGTCTGGACGACCCGCTGGTGGCTGGCGAACCAGCGCAGCAGGCCGGTGCGGGCCAGCAGCAGGAACGCGGGTACGAACAGGGCGGCCGACGCGCCGCGGGCACGCGACTTGCGCTCGCGGGTGATCTCGGCCGTCCGGGTTACCCGAGCGCCGAAGTCGCCGGTGACGGGCACGGTGACCGGCATGATGCCGATCTGGTTGCCGAGCTCGCCGCCGGTGGCCGCCCGCCGCGCGGCCACCGGGACCGTGATGGTGACCTCGCCGAGTTGCTCGCCGCGCGCGGCCAGCAGGGTTCGCAGCGCCCCGGCGACGGCGGCGAGCACCACGTCGTTGACGGTGCCGCCGTGCGCGTGTCCCAGGTCGCGGATGGCGGCTAGGTCGACGGCGACGACATCGAGCCGCCGCCGCGGCCCGACCGGCCGGTTGAGCGATGTCGCCGGCCGCCGGCGCGGTGGCCGGGCACCCCCCAGTTCTGCCATCCCCTCGCGGATCCGACGCAGGCCACGCGCCTGGCGCGGCGCGCCAGGCCCGGCACGCGCCGCCCGCCGCAGGCGGCCTCGCCAGGCATCGGCGGCCAGTTCCCGCGCTCGCGGCGCCGGTGCCGGGAACCGGTCCGCTCGCGCCTGTGCCGTCTTGGCGGCCTGGTCGACCAGCGTGCCGAGCACCGCCAGCCCAGCGATGCCGTCCGCCAGCACGTGGTCCATGACGACGAGCAGCCCGGTGCCGCCGTCGGCCAGCCCGGTGACGAACGTGGCCGACCAGAGCGGCCGGGACCGGGGCATGGGCTCGCGGAGCTGAGCCGCTGCAAGATCGAGCAGCGCCCGCTCGTCCCCTGGCGGCGGGCAGCACACCTGCCGGACGTGCTCGTTGATATCGAACGCCGGATCGTCGGCCCAGTACGGCCGCCCGCATCCAGGCGGCGCCCAGTAGAGGCGCTGCCGCAGCCTCGGCACCGCGCGGATCCGCTCGCCGAGCACCCGCCGCGCCTCAGCGACGGTAAACCCCGGCGCGGCGCCGAGCACCAAGACGGCCCCGATGTGCCCGGCAGCTCGCCCGTCGCCCGTAGCGAACTGCATCAGGTCTGCAGCGCTGGCCCGGTCAGGAGAGGGCGGCACCGCCACTTCACCGCGGGGTGAGGGTGATGACCGACCAGCCGTATTCACGGGCCGCATCTTTGAGTTCAAGGGCCGTGGGCGCTCGTCCGCCGGGCAGTGAGATGCCGAGCTGGCGCTGTGCCTTCTTCTGGCCGATGCGGTCGATCATGGCCCGGTAGCTGACCGCCACCGAAGCCGGGTCCTCGTCCAGCAGCGCATGCATGGGCCGCAGGCACCCGTGCCGCGTCACCTCGACGTCGGCTCCACCGCGCAGGTTGACCCGCCACCTGGCCACGGTGACGACGGCGAGCCTTCCTTCCATGTCCACGTAGCCAACCGGGATGTCGTACCGGCGGCCGGTCTTGCGGCCGGTGAGGTGCAGCACCAGGAAGGAATCGTCAAGCACCCCGTGCAGCGGCGAGCCAAGGAGCATACGCACCAGCGGATTGCCCATCTTGACCAGGGTGGGCGGCGGCACGGATCGTTTCACGGTGCTGGTCATCGCGCAACACCTCCTGCCTGTCACCGTGCCCCCACGCGGACCGGTGCGCTAGGGGCTTTGGTCACCCAGTACGTGCGCGACAAGACGGTTTGCCATCCTGGCCTACGCCGCCTGCTCGCGGGCCAGGTTCTCGGCGCGCTCCTTGATGCCGAGCAGCATCTTGCGCTCCATGATCAGGCTTCCGGGCTCCATGACCAGCATGCCGAACAGGCGGGCCGGCCATGCCCCCATCGCCGCGATCCGGTTCCGGCTGATCAGCCTGGTGTGCCCGTCCTCGGCGGACAGCGCGAAGATCCACACCCAGTTCCCGTCGGCGAACCGGAGCGTGAACGTCCGCTCGGGGTCGAGGACGGCGACCCGCATGGCCGGCCGGCCGGGACCCAGCGGGAACTCGTCGCCGACCTTGACGCCCTGGTACTGCGGCAGGATCCGGCGCGTGCTGTGCATGTCCAGGCCGAACAGGTTCTCGATCCAGTCGTAGGTGTAGACGCCGCCGCGCCCGCTGCCCATCTGCACCAGCCACGGCCAGATCGCGGCGGGCGGCGTGTCGATCGTGATCGCGCGCGTAGCCACGATGCCGGCCCGGGGCAGCAGGTCGTCACCGGGCAGCTTTCTCGACACCTCGTCGGGCCGGGCGCCCCAGGTCAGGCACTGGCGCCGGAAGAAAACGGGATAGGCCCCCAGCCCGGCGGCCAGGGTCGCGACCCCGAAGGCCGTGGCTCGTGTGCGCTTGCTCATGGTCTGCCTCCTCCTACGGTTTCCGCGTCGTCGCCGAGCGACAGGTACGCCTCGTCCTCCTGCATCGTGTGCAGCCGGAGGATCGCGTGCAGCCCATACAGGACGCCGCGGAGATCGGCGACGTCCGTCTCGTCGGGGACCTGGTCGCCGATGTCCGCGATGAGCCGACCGAGGCGGGCGATCTGGTAGGCGATCTCGGCGTGCGCCCTGCTCATGGTCGCGGTCGGATCGGCCCCGCCGAGCAGCCGGTTCAGCGCCGGGTACAGGTCCGCCTCCTCGGCGCTCTCGTGCGCCCAGATCTCGCCGGTGAGCAGGGCGTGCGCCTGGCGGACCCGGGTCATCGCGGCGGGCGCGGCGAGCGGGTCGGTGGTGAGCGCGTCGGCGGCGGTCCGCAGCTGCTCGATGTCCCCCCGGATGACCTGGTGCTCGGCGCGGAACCGCTGGGTGAGGGCGGCGTCCGCGGGGGCAAGCGGCGCGGCGGCGACCGGCCGCAGCGCGCGCAGCGCGTTGAGGATGACGGCCACGTCGATGCCCTCCTGCAGCAGCGCGCCCCACACCGGGGGGAGGAACCCGGCCGCGGCGACGCCCATCGCGGCCAGCGACATGCCCATCCCGGCCAGCACGCTCTGCAAGGCGATCCGCCTGGTCCGCCGGGCCAGCGCCGCCGCCTCACCGAGGCGGCTAAGGTGGTCGACGGTCAGCACCGCGTCGGCGGCCTCGGACGAGGCGGTTGATCCCCGGGCGCCCATGGCTACGCCGACGTCTGCCAGGGCCAGGGCAGGTGCGTCGTTGATCCCGTCACCGGTCATGATGACGGCCGCGCGCCGCTGCTCCCGGCGCACCGCGTCCAGCTTGGCCTCTGGCGTCAGCTCCGCGAGCACCTCGTCGACCCCGGTCAGCGCGCCGACGGCGCTGGCCGCCTCGGCCCGGTCACCGGTGGCGAGCACGATCCTGGTGATGCCGCCGCGGCGCAGCGCGCGGATCGTCTGGCGGGCGTCCGGCCGGATCCGGTCCTCGAGCAGGAGCGCGCCCGCGGGCGTGCCGTCGACGGCAACGAACACGGTGAGCGCGCCGTCCAGCCAGGCCCGCCGGCGCACCGCCCTCACCCACGGCGGCATGCCGCCGACCCCGGCCCAGTCGGCCCGGCCGAGCCTGACCCGGCGGCCCGCGACCGTCCCCGCGATGCCCTGGCCCGGCTGCTCGGTCACGTCCGCGGGCTGGGCGAGCGGGCAGCCGCGTTCGGCCGCCGCGCGGACGACCGCGGTCGCCAGGACGTGCCCGGAGGCCTGATCCAGCGAGGCGGCGAGGACCAGGATCTCCTCCGGCGCCAGCGCCCCGGCGGGCACGATGGCCGTCACGGCGGGCTGGCCGGCGGTGAGCGTCCCGGTCTTGTCCAGCAGCACGGTGGTGCACCGGGCCAGCCGCTCGAGCACCCCGCCGTTCTTCACCACGATCCCGCGGCGCGCCGCCGCCGACAAGCCGGAGACCAGGGCGACCGGCGCGGCCAGGATGAGCGGGCAGGGCGTGGCGACGACCAGGACGGCCACCGCGCGGGTCGCGCCGCCCATCGCCCACGCCGCCGCGGCCACGGCCAGGCTCAGCGGCAGGAACCACATGGCGTACCGGTCGGCGAGCCGGACGAACGGCGCCTGCGCGCTCTCCGCCTCGCTGACCAGGCGGACGATGCCCGCGTAGGTGCTGTCCGCCGCGCTGGTCGTGGCCCGCAGGTCGAACGGCCCGGCCGCGTTGACGGTGCCGCTGCGCAGCTCGTCACCCCGGGCGTGCTGGACCGGCAAGGCTTCCCCGGTGAGCGCGGATTCGTCCAGCACCGCGACATCGGCGGCCAGCGCGCCGTCCACGGGGACGACGTCGCCCGCCGCGACGAGCAGCAGGTCACCGGCCACGACCTCATCGAGGGGCACGGTCTGCAGCGATCCGTCCCGGTAGCGCCGGGCGGTGCGCGGCGCCCGGGCCAGCAGGGCGCTCAGGTCGTGCCGCGCCCGGTCGGCGGCCCAGTCCTCCAGCGCGCGCCCGCTGGCCAGCATGACGCTGATCACCGCCGCGGCGAGCAGTTCGTCCACCGCTATCGCCCCGGCCAGTGCCAGCAGGGCGATCACGTCCACGCTGAGCCGGCCACGGGCGATGCCGGCCGCCGCCACCCAGCAGGCGTAGGCCACCCCGCAGGCCGCTACGCCGAGCCAGAGCAGGTCGGCGGCCTGGCCGGCTCCGGCCAGCCTGGCCGCTCCGCCCGCGGCCAGCCCCGCCGCCGTCACCAGGAACAGGAGCAGCGCGACTCGCCGGGCCAGCCACGCCCGCGCGCCGCGGGCCACGGATGCTGTCATGCCTCCAGCCTCGCCGCCCTGGACGGCGACGACAGCGGCCGAAGGTCCTCCTGGCCGGGACGTTGGCCCCTCCCGCCGGGTGCTGCCGCTAGGGGAGCGTGCGGATGGGAGGCAACGATGGACACTCGCACGGATGCCGCGGTCCCCAGGCCGGTCAGCGCCGGCCCGGAGATGGACGCGCTCGGCCGGTTCTACCAGGACGTCACCTGGAAGGGCGTCATCCACGAGGGCGGGATGGGCCTGGGCACGCCCGCGATGACCGGGATAGGGCACAGCACCAGCCAGGTCATCCAGGACGGACGCTGGATCGTGGTGGACTCGGAGCAGGATCAGTTCCTCGAGGACGGCACGCTGGTGCTGAAGTGGCAGCTGCACTGGGTGTCCGGCTGGGATCCCGAACACGGCGAGTACCGGGCCGTAATGGCCGACAACTACGGTCACGCGGACGTGTACCGCGGGCGTGTCGAGGGCGACCGCCTGATCTTCGAATCGATCCGGGACGCCGGGCCCCGGCTGCGCTTCACCTGGGATGCCTCGGTCTCGGGCGTCATCACCTGGCGGAACGAGATGGCCGCGGCGGACGGGTCATGGTTCCTCATCGAGGAATACGAGATGGTTCCGGCGTAGCCCTGGCCGCCACGGTCAGGCCGGCCGACCATCCGGGAGCACGGCCGCCGGCCGGCGGCCGGATCGGGCCGGCCTGGTGGCCGCTGCGCACGAGCAGCCAGGAGATCAGCGAGTTCGAGTTCCACATCTCGCCCGCACGCAACTCATCGCGGCCCCAGGTGACGGCGGGGAAGGCGGGCACCAGGTCCAGCAGCCGCCCGGCCCGGCCGGCGTCGGTGTCCACGCTCCGCGGGCTGCCGACGGCCTCGGCGATGTCCGGGATTACCCCGTCCCGCCAGCGCCGGATCTCGTAGCGGAAGAACCGCGAGCGCCCGAGCCATGGCAGGCCCACGGGGCCCTCGGCGACCACGCCACGGGCTTGTTCCCGGTGGCCCCATGCCGGGGCCATCTCGATCGCGTAGCACGCGCCGTCGAGGCGCACCATCAGGGCCGAGTGGTACAGGCCGGCTGGCCGGCGACGCTGGCGGTGCGCGACGACGGCCTCGAAGACACGGCCGTTGGCGCGCACGCAGCCCGAGGTATCGCCGGCCCCGAGCGGCAGCCAGTACAGCTCCACCCGGGCGGCATCCCGACGCGGGTCCGTCACCTGACGATCAGGACCGGGCGGTCGGTGAGGTGAATCACCTTGTGCGCCGTGCTGCCCAGGACCAGGCCCGCCAGGTCGCCGCGGCCGCGCGAGCCCATCACGATGACATCGACGCCGTGCTCGATCGCGTCGTCGACGATGCTCCGCGCGGCATAGCCGAATATCGTGGTCCCGACGTGGCCGT
>Ga0070697_100002052_pt1 | contig 15435 bp, 10 predicted proteins | sample KBSK1501metaG_FD_65475 | JGI IMG/M metagenome (GOLD analysis project Ga0070697, IMG submission 65475) | Corn, switchgrass and miscanthus rhizosphere microbial communities from Kellogg Biological Station, Michigan, USA - KBS K1-50-1 metaG | ecosystem: Host-associated > Plants > Roots >...
CGCGGCGTAGGTTTTGTCGGTCGGCTCTTCGGCAGCCGCAAGCGCTAGCGCGTAGAAGATCTGCGCCTCCTGATCGTCGGAATATTTCGACGCGAGAACTTCCATCGCATCTCGATAGGCGAGCAAACGCGCTTGCTGTGGCGTGCTCTCGAAGTTGCTGTACAGACTGGCGACGGCTGTGACGTACGCTCGTTCGCGCTCCGTTTTTGCGCCAGCGGCTTTGCCCCGGTCGGCGCTCTCGCGTCCCGCCTGCAGCTGGCCAGAGTCCTTCATGCCAGCCGCGAACGGATTGCTCCACTGGCTGAGTGCGATTCCCCAGTGCGCGATTCCGCAAGTCGGATCACTTTTGAGCGCTGCGTTGAATCCTTGAATGGCGTGATTGAATTGGAAGGAGTGCAGCAGCGCCACCGCTCGATCGAATTCCTTCTGCGCCTCTGCATTGCACGACGTGGCAAAGTGCACCGCGCCTAGCTTTTCGCCTTTTCCATGCTGGTGCTCCTGTGCGCCACCACTCGCCGCAAGCAGGGCCATGGCGTATCCGGCAAAGACTCTCCTCGTGAACATTTGCTCCCCCTACCGCCGGATTATAGGCGTGGGAGCTCCGGGACGGAATCCCTATCGCAGGACGACTCTAGCGCGAACTCGTCGATCCCGACCTGACGCGATTTTATTTTGGTGAATTTCGCGGGAAGGAGTTTTTCAACAGCCACAGCGTTTACGCTCGCAACCGAACTGGGTGGCAGATTTCGAGCGCATCACGGGCCAAATGGAAGTTAGCCCGCTCGATGCCCGGCCGCAATTCCACTAAGCGCTCCAGAAGTCCCGCTTCGGAAATTAGTTATTCGCTGCATCGCCTTCGATTGACGCGACGGAAGTCCGGCCTCATGGTTTCGCAGACTTTTGATAACGCAAATTCTGGCATCGCGGAATTTGACGAACTGAGGCTGGCACCCTGCAAGAAGGAGGTTTTTCGGAGAACCGATGCGTCTTATATACTTATTAATTACTCCGTGTTACACTTTAAGTAAATGGTCGGGGCGAAAGGATTTGAACCTTCAACCTCCAACCGACCAGAGCCGTCAAGACTAATGATGCGAACGCGTTTGTTCAGACGCCCACGGCGCAAATCCCTCATCTGAAGCCGTGCTTCAGACGCGCCTGGTGGGATGCTCGCCCGCAAAATCTACTTATGCAGCAATGCCGGCCAGTTGAGTAGCAAACTGATCGAGCTGGATTCGGCCCGAGCTGGCGTCACTGCCACTAGGCGCTGACCGTCCGCGCTCACGTCGAACAAAGGCGCCGGTGTGTCTGCGAGATTAAGCTGGTAGAGTGGACGCAGCGACTTCACCTGCAGCGATTGCGCGCCCAGATTCAACTCCGCTTTCATCAGTTGGTTGCCGGTGCTCAAAAAGAAGAGATCCCCTTCTTATCCCAGCGAACGTCCCATCCACCGCCCTGGGACATCTGGTATTTTGTAGGATCTCCCGCGACCCTGTTTTTCTGTGCACGCGTCGAGGACGGCTCTCTATGGCTAAAGATGCTCGATCGAGGCAATCGATGTGTCGGTGCACCTCTATTGCGGTCGGTGATTTGCCTGAAGCACTCTGCACGGTGCTAGATGCTGCGGTCCAAGCTTCAGAAATGTAAGCCGCTTTCGGGAGTTGACTCGAAATCCTCCTCCACACTCGTTTCTTTACCTGTAAGCCAGAAGTAAGAAATCAGATTTCGCATAGTTCACTTTCTGCCAGGTTGCGAAACCTTCCTGCAATCGTACGTGTGAAGAGCAAGGGTTCCATTGGACACTCAGAATGTCGTAAAGCCCCGCCATCTTCGCCTTCCAAGCGAAAGGGGCGATGTTCTTTTCCCATGCGCGGCTCGCCGCGGAGGCCGAGAGGACTAACAGCAAAGCTGTGCTCATAGCTAAATTTGAGCCTCAAGGTACCCACTCGTTGTGATAGGCGCCTGTCACCTTGCCTTCTATGCTCACTGCTGAAAGTTGAAACGACACTGAAGTGCGGGCAGGTCGGCGGTTGTAAGGAAGTTGTCGGCCAACTTGCACGTCAGAGAAAACAAAACTGGAGGAATCGAAAATGCGAATTAACTTGAAATGGATGATTGTAGCCCTTGCAGTAATTGCGCTTCTTGGGACCGGATCGGTCTTTGCTTCTCCGCCGGCTCCATCACCTGAATCACCGGCCTACTTGTCAGGGCGGGCTTCAACACTCCTCGCCCAAATCCAAGCGGAAGGCGGGGGCTCAGCCGCAATGCGGAGACCTTGGGGACCTTCGCCCGGAACCCCCATTATAGCTGGCAAAGTCATGCTAACTACCTGGAAGGAGTTAAGCGCCACATCAACGCGGTGGGAGAACGCACTGCCGAACTGCAACGCATCCGTCACGCCGTGCTTCCTTGGCAACAGCTGGCCATCACCGAGGTGACTTCTCACGCGGCGCAGGTGGCGGCCAGCACCGAGGCGGCCATCCTTCACCTGAAAGAAAATCGATGGCTCTTCGCCTCAGAATACAGAGACCACCTGACGACGATTGCGGACTGCTCGGGGGACATGAAGCAGACGGTCGACAAGTTCCTCGACTACGAGAAAGCCCAGCAGAAATTCCAACAACTGCAAAAGGAGTTGGAGCTTGCGGGTGACTGATGCCGAGGAGCTGTTGATCAGGTGGGTGGGGGGACCGAGCATTCCCTGAGACCGGGTGAGAGCAACCTGCGCTATTCCGAGAGAGGTCGTCACGGTTCCCCAACTTCACGATCATCACAGCTACTGGCTAGCCAACAAGATATTGGAAGTTGCGAGCGGACCCACTCGCTTCGCATTCAAAAGCTCCGCCGTGCTTTCGGTGATGAACGGAGCCATCATCATGGGATATGCGCCTGGATAATTCGCTTGGTACTCTCGCAGCTGTTCCGCAGCTTCCCGGACATATCGTGGTTCCCCTTGCGATTTGCACTCGGCGATAATCGTGATTGGTTTTCCGCGAATCTCGGCGAGTTTGACATACAATCTTCCCGAAGTCCGAAATCAAAAAGCACCCATCGATCCGCTGAAGCAGGGATTTCATGTGTGGGTAATTCAAGTCGAAAAAAGATCTGCCAAGGAATCGTTGAATAAGACTCAAAACAGGGAGGACTGATGAATCGCGGCGAGTTTCGCGATCTTGGGCACAGAGTGGTGGACCTACTGGCCGACTATTTGGAGCACATCGAAGAGAAACCGGTATTCCCGAACGTAGAACCAAAGATGCTGACAGAGCTTTTTGCCGAGCCACTACCGCAGGATCCCAGTCCCGCAGGGAAGGTTCTCGGCGAGTTGGAGGAGAAGCTTTTTCCTTATTGCACCCACGTTGGGCACCCCGGCTATATGGGACTAATTACTCCATCGCCCAATCCAATCGGCATCATTGGAGACTTCATTTGTTCCGCTCTCAACCAAAACATCGGGGCCTTCACCATTGGACCTGCCGCTGTCGCAATGGAGCGCCGCACCGTGCGGTGGCTAACCGAGCTGGTCGGCTATGGGGAGAACGCTGGCGGCAACCTTACCAGTGGCGGCATGATGGCCAACTTCATCGGACTGAAGTTGGCGCGGGATTCCGTTTCGGGGGACCGGATACAGCAAGAGGGAGTTCAGGAACGCTGGGCCGTGTACACGTCGGAGGAACGCCACGTTTCGGTGGATAAGGCCGTTGACGCGGTTGGACTGGGACGAGCAGCGCTGCGCGCGTTGCCGACCGACTGTGAATTTCGTGTACGACTGGACGCGCTGGAGTCAGCTATTGCCGAAGATCGTAAACGAGGCATACGGCCGATGTGCATTGTGGGCATCTTCGGCAGCACGAACACAGGGGCAATCGATCCGGTGCGCGAACTTCGGGCAATTGCAGATCGGGAAGGTATTTGGCTTCACACCGACGCTGCGTATGGAGGTGGCATGTTGCTGTCACACACATGGCCCATGTGTGATCAGGGGTTGGAGCTCGCGGACTCTGTCACGATTGATCCTCACAAGTGGTTCTACGCCCCGTTGGATGCGGGAGCTATCCTGGTTAAGGATGATCGCCGATTGACGGCATCCTTTGGACTTAAGCCATCGTATTTGACGGACGAATTCGATCGTACAAATGAGCGATACCAATACTACGTTCACAGCTTCGAGCAGTCGCGACGTTTTCGTGGGCTGAAGGTGTGGATGAGTTTTAAACGCTATGGAGCAAAGCAGATTGGGGAATGGATCGACAATAATGTTCGCCAAGCCAAACACCTTTATTCTTTGGTCGTGAAACATCCGGAGTTCGAACCAGCGAGTGAGCCACCGTTGTCCGCGATCTGTATTCGATTTCGTGGCGCAGATCTGGATGAGGCGCAATCCAAGGAGCTACATGCAGAGGTGGCGAAGCGAGTGGAACAGGGTGGGAAATTCTGGTTCTCTACCACGGAACTGAAGGGAAAGATATGGTTTCGAATTTGTCCCGTGAACTTTCGCACCCGTACCGAACACATGGACCAACTGCTGACAATCCTCGACTTGGAATGCCATTCGGTGTTGCAAAGCATGAGGACTGGCAAGTAGCAGAACAAGTGATCCATCGAGGTCTGCCATACAATTAATTCTGGGACTGTCGCTCTCTCCAGACTGTCCAGAAACGGCGTTGCCGGGAAACCACAGTCAGGTCTTGGGCGAATCGTCGGCCACCCGGAAGTAACCGCCGCAAAACGCAGGAGCCCCTCGAATCGAGCACCATTTCGAATCTGTGGTGATCGTCGCACAGCTGACTTTTTCTCTTCTGCTTCACCTGCCCAGATGTCTCGGCTGGTAGCACGCCGATCTTCCTAGTTCCGTAGGCCAGCCTTTTTCTGCCGCTCATTTTTCTGGGCACTGATTCAGGCTATTTCCTGCGTCCGGCGGCTTCACGTCTTCTGCTTTCCCGGTTCCTTCCTTACGCCACATGTGACTTGAACCATCGTTTTGGCCATTTCGGATGCATCGGTTGGCCGGGAGTGCAGAATCGGAAAATTTCCCACCGCGGGCGCATACGGTTCGCGTAGGCGATGAAGTGAGTCTACGGGGCCAGTGAGAAATTCACCATGATGCTGGTGTCGACTTCAATAGGTTCACCATTGAGGAGTGTGGGGGTATAACGCCACTGGCCGACGGCTTCGACGGCGGAGCGAGCGAGATCGGGATCGACTTGGCTGTTCATGACACGGAGGGAAAGAGGCTTACCATCCTGGCTAATGATCGCATGGAGGATGACGGTGCCGCTGACACTGGCCGACCTGGCTGATTCGGGATAGACGGGCTGAACTTTCGTAATGAGATGGGGAGCTTCAATATCACCACCGACGCGAATGCGCGACGGTTTGCCGGTGGCACCGGAAGGTAGAGGCTTCGCAGTCCCGTTGGGGACGACCTCGACTTCTTCCGCGATTGCGCCGATTTGCAAGGTAATGCTTTGCGAGAAATCCCGGCCGGATTCGAGAGTGACTTGCAGAAGGCGAAATGGGTCGAAGCCGCGCTTTATGACTTTTAGTTCGTATTCGCCCGCCGGGAGTTCTTTGAAGCTGAAGTTCCCGTCGCGATCGGAGATGGTCATAGTGATCATATCAATTGTGTCGCCAGCGTGATTGGACATGATGATGGTGGCGTTAGCAACGCCGGTGCCGCTGGGATCGTGGATAGAGCCGCTGACTTTGCCGGAGAGATTCTGCGCGGTGAGGCGCAGAGCGGCCAGGGGAAGCAGAAGCGTAAGAGCGAGAAACGGAACGAGGAATTTCGTTCTCGCGGACAGAGTACGGCGATTGATAGACGGATTCAGCATAGCGGCGAATCTCCTTTCAAGATTGGATGGACGCGCGATGGCTAGAGTGGTGGACCAGGCGCGGCCGGAGTTTTCAAGCGTCCTTGCCAGATCGAGAAGTTGGCTGGCGTAGTGGGCAGGCGCGATTCCGGAGCGCAGGACGGCGTCATCGGAGGCGCGTTCGCTTTCCTGGCGCAGGCGCGCGGCGGCCAGCCAAACGAGAGGATGGAACCAGTAGAAGCAGCGAGCAACTTCGGCGCAAATCTGCAGGAACCAGTCGTGGCGGGCGATATGCGCGAGCTCATGAGAAAGCACGATGCGGCAGCGGTCCTCAGTCCAAAGCGTAGCGCCGGAAGGCAGCACGATGACGGGGCGAAAGATTCCCCAAGTGAGCGGCATGGCGAGAGTACTGCTGCATTGCAGAAGGCGGACGGAACCGGCGAGTTTGTGGAATTGGGAGAGTTCCAATACGATGCGCATCCAATCCTCGTCGAAGATGGGTTTCGCGTGCGCTGAGACCCAAGCGAGGCGCGCCAGACCTGCTACAAGCCTCACAAGGACCAGCGAAAAACCCAACGCCCAAACGATAAGAGCGGCGATGGCAAGTTTGTTGAAGGCCGGCGAGGCGGCTACGGCGTCAACAAAGACGGAAGGAATTGCGTAAGAGCTGGAGCTTGCTGCGTTTCCATGCGCAGGGCTCCATAGAGCGGCTGCGCTGCCGAGTGTAGCGGAGTGCCACGCGGGAAGCAGCAGCGCGAGGAAAGGAAGCGCGAGCGAGGCGAGAATAGCGGCTGCCCACACATGGTGCCGCAAGGCGGCGGAACCCCGACGCAGGGCGATTACCATTATCCATGCACAGGCGAGAAGAATAGTGGCTTTGCCGCAGCAGGCGATTAAAAGGGTGAGTGCGGGTTCGGAATTGGCGAGCGTGCTCATGCTCAGCTCTCCTTTCGGCCTTTCGCAATGAGGCGGGCCAGGCGATCGAACTCTTCCGGGGAGATGCGGGCGACTTCACCGCCGAGAAGCGCGGCCACGACTTTTTCCGCGGAGCCGTCGAAAAACGTTTCGACAAGATGGCGAAGAGCGGAGCGGCGTGCCACGTCGCGCGGCACGGCGGGAACGTAAACGTAGCGCAGGCCGTGCTCCTCATGGCGAACGTGCCCCTTTTCTTCGAGCACGCGGAGTTGGGCGCGGACGGTGGAGTAGCTGGGCTTATCGGCGAGTTTCGACAAGACCTGGCCGACCGAGGCGCGCTCCAGCTTATAGAGGATGTCCATGATTTGGCGCTCGCGGCGGGAGAAGGCGTTTGGCTTGGGCTTTCGCGTCATGTGCTATTTTTCCAGCAGTTATGCTAGAAAACTAGCAGGCAGGCATTTTCGTGTCAAGAGAATTCCCCGGAATTAGATAGTTATTCGAATAGATGGCTCCGCCCGGGCGGGGCTTACTGTTGCTCTCAAAGTTAAGACTGACGTGGCGCTCCTCCTCCTCTTGACAATCAGTAGGAGAGGCGTATTCTTCCTCCTGAACCCCAGGAGGAACGCGTCGATGGCGGACAAGTCGAGTGATCTCGTCCAAGGCACTCTGGACATGCTCATTCTGAAAACCCTGGCGCTCGAACCCACGCATGGGTATGGGATCTCAATTCGAATCGAGCAACTAAGTAAGGGCGTTTTCCGCGTCAATGCAGGTTCGCTTTTTGTCGCCGTTCAGCGCCTGCAGCGTGCAGGACTGATTCGGGGCGAATGGAGAGCCACGGAAAACAGCAGGCGCGCAAAGTATTACGTCGCAACGGAACAGGGACGAAAGAGGCTCAACAGCGAAACACGAGAATGGGGAAGGCAGGTTGCCGCCATCGCCAGAATCTTGGAGGCGTCGTAAAGGGACTATGTCTTTACTACGAAGCATAGCGGACGGACTCCGATCACTGTTCCGAAAGGAGCAGGTCAGCCAGGAGCTGGACGAAGAACTAAACGGCTTCCTGGAGATGGCCACCGAGGAGAAGATGAAACATGGCATGACGCGCACCGATGCCCTTCGCGCTGTACGCCTGGAGCGGGACAGCCTCGAAGTGACCAAGGAAGTTGTCCGCGATGCCCGATGGGAATCTGTTCTGGAAACGTGTTGGCAGGACGTCCGCGTTGGAGTCCGCACGCTATGCAAGTCACCCAGCTTCACCACGGTTGTCGTACTTACGTTGGCGCTAGGTATAGGAGCGAACACTGCAATCTTCACACTCATTGATGCAGTGATGCGGAAGCCGTTGCCCGTACCAAAGCCCATGGAGCTCTATCGGCTTGGCGATAACAATAATTGCTGTGTGATGGTCGGCACCCAGGATGGTGGTAGTTTTGTTCTCTATTCTTATCCCCTTTACGAGCACCTTCGCGACCGCACGCCTGAATTTACCGACCTTGCCGCCTTTGAGTCCTATTTGTCGGATTTGAGCATTCGTCGCCCTGGCGATTCCGCCGCCGAGCCTTACAAGGGCGAGTTCGTCTCAGGGAATTACTTCGCGATGTTCGGTATCCGCGCTTTCGCCGGTCGACTTCTCGAACCACCGGATAACTCATCAGGCGCGGCTCGGGTCGCGGTGATGAACTATCAGACGTGGCAGCAGCACTTCGGCCTAGATCCATTGGTGATCGGCTCGACGCTCAATATCAACGGCGTCCCTTACACGATTGCGGGTGTGACTCCGCCGCGATTCTACGGCGACACTCTCCGTAGCGATCCTCCTGACTTCTGGCTGCCCTTGGTCGCTGAGCCGAATGCCCGCTTGCATAACGCTAACCTCGACTGGCTTTATCTGCTCGGACGACTGAGACCCGAGTTCGCGCCGGAGCATGTCCAGGTCCGGCTCACTGTCGAATTGCAAGAATGGCTCAGCAGCCACCGGGAAGTTATCCCCGAACGAGATTGGAAAGACATTGCTCGCCAGCACGTGCGCCTGATGCCGGCAGCACATGGTGTCGCGCAACTGCAGACGAACTATGCAACAGGCCTTCGGTTATTGGTGACACTTTCCGCCTTGCTCCTGTTGATCGCGTGCGCGAATATCGCCAATCTTTTGTTGGCACGCGGCTCGGCCAACCGTTCGCAGACCGCAGTCCGGTTGGCGCTAGGCGCGCCGCGAAGCCGGTTGATTAAGCAGATGTTCACCGAGAGTATTCTGCTCGCGCTGGCGGGCGGGGCGGCCGGGCTCTACATAGCCTATGCCGGAACGCATGCGATTCTACTACTTGCTTTTCGAGGGGCTCACTATATTCCTATTGACGCCCGGCCTTCCCTATCCGCACTGGGCTTTGCCTTATTCCTATCGCTTGCTACAGGTATAGTGTTCGGGATCGCGCCAGCCTGGATGGCGACGCGGTCCGATCCTGCCTCTGCTCTGCGCGGCGCAGGCCGTTCCACAAGCGATCGGTCTTCGATTGCTCAGAGACCTCTTGTGATCGTGCAGTTCGCATTCTCGATTGTGCTCTTAATCGGAGCTGGTCTGGTCACTCAAAGCCTGCGCAACCTCGAACATCAGAATTTCGGATTCGTGACCGAAGGCCGCCTGATCGTGAATATCGATCCGTCGCTGGCCGGCTATACACCCGATAAGCTCTACGGACTCTATCAGCGCCTTCAGGACACGCTGCCGCAAATACCCGGCGTCTTAAGCGCTAGCCTGTCAGGTTACAGTCCGTTGGGCGGCAACAACTGGAACGAACGCGTGTACATTGAGGGAAAGCCGCCGGACTATCGTTGGACAGCGCCATCCTGGGATCGCGTCGGACCCCTTTATTTCGAGACCATCGGCACACGCTTGCTGCAAGGACGAACTATCGATGAACGCGACACGCCCGCTGGCCGACACGTTGCGGTCATCAACGAGACATTCGCGCTAAGATTTTTCCCGAACGAGAATCCCATCAGCCAACACTTCGGGATGGGGGACGCGAATCACAGCGGCGATTATGAAATCGTTGGCATTGTCGAAGACGCAAAGTACCAAGACACGCGTAGCCCTGCGTATGCCACATTCTTCTTGCCGCTGCTTCAAACCCCATCCGGGGAGCAGCTTCGTGGATGGGTCGGTGCTATCGAGTTGCATGTTGCGGGCAAACCGGAAAATCTTGAGTCAGGCGTCCGTAAAACACTTGCGGACGTCGATCCCAATTTGACCGTCCTTAACATGGTGAGCTTTGGCGAGCAGGTAGCGCGCAACTTTAATCAGGAACGACTCATCGCGCGACTCGCGGAGCTGTTCGGTCTTCTCGCACTCATCCTGGCGTGCGTTGGGTTGTACGGCGTAACAGCCTATGCCGTCGCGCGACGAACTAACGAGATCGGCATCCGCATGGCGCTCGGCGCCGACCGCAGAAGTATCCTCGGCCTAGTGCTGCGCAATGCGCTGACCCAACTCGCATTGGGTCTGGCAATCGGTGTACCGGTCGCGCTAGCGGCAGGCCGCGTCCTTGCGGGCCAGCTGTACGGCGTCAAAAGCTATGACCCGATGATCCTCGGACTGGCTGCTATGATTCTCGCTGCTTGCGCGCTTCTGGCTGCATCGGTTCCGGCGCGACGCGCGACGCGCGTCGATCCCATCGTGGCCTTGCATTACGAGTAGTTCGCGATGATTCTTGGCCCGAGTCCTGTTCCTCATCCAAATTGTCACTGATTTCAAGTAAGTGGCCCTTTTTCTCCCGCTCATTTTTCTGGGCGGTTCATCGATGCCCCCACGAAGTTATGCTTCGCAGGGTCGCGGAACCCGCATTCCGAGTTCAAATCGAGACCGAGAGAATTCGCCGCTTAAGCGTTCCTCATCAATAATTTACGAAAGGCAAGAGGCCGAACGTTGGGACACTACTGGTCCTACTTATATGTTAAGTGGAATAGCTTCGGACTGAGGTTTGCGCCGACGTTTCCGACATTAGGGCATGGTTTGTGTGTCATGGCCACTCCCGAACGGAGGCCTGCGACGCCGTAGGCGGCGCGCTTAGGCCGGAGAAGAGGGAGTGGCCACGGAGCGGTTGAGGCGCGGACGCTCGGTTCTCCTTGACAGTCTAGGAGACTGGAAATATAGTCCTAGATTATCTAGGAGAAGGTGTTTCCATGGACGAACAACTCAATCTTCTGCAAGGCACTCTGGACATGCTAATCCTCAAGGCTGTTTCGCTCGGTCCGCTGCATGGCTACGGCGTACTGCTGCGCATCCAGCAGATTTCGAAAAGCCGGCTGGAGATTCAACAAGGCTCTCTGTATCCCGCTCTGTACCGCCTGGAACATCAGGGCTGGATCACCAGCGAATGGGGCGAGTCGGAAAACAACCGTAAGGCGAAGTATTACCGTCTCACTGTGGCGGGAAAGCGCAAATTCCAGAGCGAAGCCGAAAAGTGGAATCGCATGGCGGATGTTATCGCGGGAATCCTGCGAACCACAACGGAGGAACTATGACTCTCTGGAGTCGCCTTCGCTGCTGGTTGGCGGAAATTTTGCACCGCTCTCGTACAGAGAGCGAAATGGACGCGGAGCTGCGGTTCCACATGGAAGCGTATGCCGAGGACTTACTCCGGAGCGGTGTGCCTCGCCAGGACGCGCTGCGGCGGGCACGTATGGAATTTGGTGGCATCGAGCAAACCAAAGAACAGTGCCGGGAAGCGCGGGGAGTCGACTGGATCGACGACATCGCAAAAGACTTTCGTCATGCTCTCCGCCAGTTGCGACTATCCCTCGGTTTCACCTTGGCGGTCACCCTGACCCTCGCTCTCGGCATCGGTGCCACCACGGCGATCTTCACGTTGGTTGAGGCAGTTTTGCTGAAATCTTTGCCCGTCTCCGATCCAGCTCAACTCTACCGCTTGGGCAAGGATCCGGATTGTTGCGTGCGGCTGGGTTTCAGTCGTCCCACCGAGTATGCAATCGTTTCCAACGAACTCTACGAATACCTTCGCGCAAACACGAAAGACTTTGAAGAATTGGCGGCGTTCCAAGCCGGTGGGACCTTCCTTGGGGTTCGGCCCGCGCACAGCGCAAGCCCCGCAGAAACCTATTTCGGTGAGTTTGTCTCCGGCAATTATTTTTCTATGTTCGGTCTGAACGCTTATGCGGGACGTGTACTCTCCGTCGCGGATGATACCCCCGCCGCTCCGCCCTCCGCGGTCATGAGCTATCGGGTGTGGAAGCGGATCTACGGGCTAGACCCCTCGGTGATTGGCAGCGTCTTTAGCATCAACGACAAGCCGTTCACGATCGTAGGAGTCGCTCCCCCGGACTTTTATGGCGACACACTGAGCAACGTGCCTTCTGACTTTTACCTGCCTCTGGCAATGGAGCCCTTCGTGAAAGACGACGGCTCGCTCCTCAAACTGAGCTCCGCAGGATGGCTGAATGTGATCGGGCGCATCCGGCCCGGCACCAACGTTGCTTCCACCGAAGCGCAAATGCGCGTCGAACTCCAGCAGTGGCTGCGGTCCCACTGGGGCGAGATGACCGCCAGCGAGCGCTTGGATCTTGCGAAGCAGACCCTCAACCTTGGCCCCGGTGGTGCCGGCATCACAACGATGCGCCAGCAGTACGGCGACTGGCTCCACATCCTGATGTTGGTCTCCAGCTTTGTTCTGCTCATTGTCTGCGCCAATGTCGCAAACCTCTTGCTGATGCGCGGCATGGAGCGCCGCCAGCAGACCTCTCTGAGAATTGCCCTTGGCGCACGCCCGACACGATTGGTCAGGCAGGCCCTCACCGAGAGCATTCTCCTGTCCTTAATAGGCGGTGCTGTGGGGCTGGTCGTTGCCTTCCTGAGTACTCGAATGATCCTCCATTTTGCGTTTGACACCACCACGCAGGTGCCCATCAGCGCTGCTCCGTCTCTCCCGGTTCTGCTCTTCGCCTTCGGGGTTTCCTTGATCACCGGCATGATCTTCGGTATCGGTCCTGCCTGGTTGGCCACCCGAGTTGACCCCATCGAAGCATTGCGCGGCGCTAACCGCGCGACGCGTGATGCCGGCTCACTTCCTCGCAAGGCTCTTGTGATCCTCCAGGCAGCTCTGTCCGTTGTGCTCCTGTCCGCATCCGGGTTGCTCCTTCAGACCTTGCGTAATCTCCAGCATGAGAACTTCGGTTTCGATCGGAACTATCGCACGGTAATTCATATCGATCCCGTGCTCGCAGGCTACAAACCCACACAACTCCCAGCGCTCTACAGCGGCATACACGATTCGCTCACCTCTCTTGCCGGCGTTGCTTCCGTCTCATTCGCCTTATACTCACCGATGAGCGGCGACGGTTGGAGCGAAGCCATCTATGTCGAAGGCAAGCCCGAGCCCGGTCCGGGCGCGGATGCAGGCTCCGGCTGGACTCGCGTTTCTCCCGGCTTCTTTGAAGCAATCGGTAACTCCATCCTCAGAGGGCGCGCCTTCGACGATCACGATTCCGATCGTTCCCGACACGTCGCCCTGATCAATGAAGCTTTCGCGCGCAAGTTTTTCAACAACGAGGACCCCCTTGGCAAGCATTTTGGAAAGGCGAGGGGCTCTGCCGGCGACTATGAAATCGTTGGCGTGGCCAAAGACGCCCGATACGCTGACTTCGACTTCACCAAGCCACCGGGCGCATTCTTCTTTCTCCCTCAATCACAGTCGTCGGGATATAGCGACACAAACGCAGCCTCTACCGAACTGCGTTCCCATTACCTGCACGATATCGTGGTTCGTATGCAGCCCGGTGCGGCGTTGGCGGTCGAGCAAGTGCGCCGCGCCCTCGCATCCGTCGCCCCGAATCTCCCTGTCGGCAGGATTCAGAGCTTAGACCAGCAAGTCGAGAACAATTTCAGCCAGCAGAACTTGATTGCCCAATTGACTTCGCTCTTCGGCATCTTGGCTCTCGTCTTGGCCTCAATCGGTATCTACGGAATTACCTCTTACAACGTGGCGCGCCGCACAAATGAGATCGGTGTGCGGATGACCCTCGGAGCGGATCGAATGCACGTCGTGCGATTAGTTCTGCGCGGGGCCTTCCTCCAAGTCGTCCTCGGTTTAACGCTGGGGATTCCGCTAGCCATTGCCGGAGGACGCTTGCTGGGGTCTCAGCTCTACCAGGTGCCAGCTGGGGATCCGGCAGCGCCCGCAATTGCCGTCGGGCTGCTTGCGTTCTGCGCGCTGGTCGCATCGCTCGTTCCAGCGCAAAGGGCAGCGTCCTTCGACCCGGTGAAGTGCTTGCGCACGGAATGACACAACTCGCTATACGGCGGTGACTGTCGCGGGCCACTCGCAACGAGAGTCCTACTCACTTGGCTCAAGGGTGCGTTTCGAAGGCATCACTGACTTTTGATCCGTTTTTCCGGCCGCGGTTTGCTGATGTGATTCCGCTCCTCACACCGATTTTTGCTGAGTCCAGTAGGCCGCCTTTTTTTGCCGCTCATTTTCTCGGTCACTGCTTCGGGCTAATTCCTGCGTCCGGCAGCTTCGCGTCTTCTGCTTTCACGGCTCCTCCCGAGAAGAAGTGCGGGTCCCTCCCATAAAGCAGCCGCTCGCTTGGGGAGCAGCCGCCGCTCGCTTTTGGGTGCCTCAGGAAAATGGGCCAAGAAAAAGGAGAAAATTCAGTTATGTCTTACCTATATGTATGTTAAGTGGAATAGCTTCGGGCTGCGGTTCGCTTGCCGACGCTCGCGTCATTAGAGCATGGTCTGTATCTCGTTGGCCACTCCCGTAACGGAGGCCTGCGATGCCGTAGGCGGCGCGTTTAGGCCGCAGTGGAGGGAGTGGCCAGCGTGGGCTTTTGAGGAAAGCAGATTGTTAAACTTGAACCCGGTTATGCGTATGGTCAGAGCATATCTCTCTCGTTTCGTACCTTCTATCTCTGCTTCTTGTAATTCCGGATACAATCGATTACATGGAACCCAATTCGCAAAGGGTCTCGCGGGTCGCTTTTGTTTATCTGTGGTCCATCTTGTTTTGGATGGGTCTTGCCTCTCTGGCTGCAGGGGAAGATAAGGTCCACTTCTGGGAGAGGGGGCTCCACACATCTTACTGGACTGCACTGCTTGTCGAGGGCGGATTTCTACTGTCCGCGGCGCTGTTGACGCCTCCCATTTTCGCGATAGTTCACCGCTATCCGATCGCCAAACCGATTCGGTTTGGTCGCGTAGCTGGGTATGTTCTTGGCATCGCGCTGTACATCATCGCCTGCGTGAGCCTCCGTTGGATTTTAGTGCCGCCTTGGAATGTTCCTGCTCAGAAGTTCGAACAACGCTCGTTGCACGCATTGGTTACGGGTTTTTACGTTTTTGCCGAGATAATCTGGAACTTCATCATTGTTCTGGCAGCCGCGCATGCATACGAGTACTTTAAGCGGGCGAGGGACCAGGAACTTGAATTGCAGCAGGCGCTTGCCACCAGCGAGCTCCAAGCCCTAAAGAGTCAGCTTCATCCGCATTTCTTATTCAATACGCTCCAGGGAATCTCAGCTCTGATTGACACAGAGAAAGAGCGCGCCAAAACGATGGTTCTCAAGGTCTCTAACTTGCTTCGGACTGCTTTGCAGTGTGCGAGCTCCGATGTCATTAGCCTCGATGAAGAATTGAAGTTTGTCGACGATTACCTCGGCGTGGAGAAAATGCGTTTGGAAGACCGACTTGAAG
>Ga0070697_100002053_pt1 | contig 15432 bp, 12 predicted proteins | sample KBSK1501metaG_FD_65475 | JGI IMG/M metagenome (GOLD analysis project Ga0070697, IMG submission 65475) | Corn, switchgrass and miscanthus rhizosphere microbial communities from Kellogg Biological Station, Michigan, USA - KBS K1-50-1 metaG | ecosystem: Host-associated > Plants > Roots >...
CCGCCGAATATCACGGGCTCACTGCACCTGGGCCACGCCCAGCGAACGGCGGTCGAGGACCTGCTTGTCCGCCACGCCCGGATGCTGGGACGCCCGGCGCTCTTCCTGCCGGGGTTGGATCACGCCAGCATCGCGGCCCAGTTCGTCCTCGACGGCATCCTCGCTCGCGAGGGCGAGTCGCGGCAGAGCCTGGGTCGCGAGCGCTACCTCGAGCGGATGCGCGCATTCGTCGCGGAGACGCGCGAGGTGATGCTGTCGCAGCAGCGCCGCGTCGGCGGCTCGTTCGACTGGAGCCGGCTGCGGTACACCATGGACGACGTCTCCGCACATGCGGTTCGCGAGGCGTTCGCGCGGCTGTATCGCGACGGCCTGGCGTATCGGACCGAGGCACTCATCAACTGGTGCCCCGGTTGCCGGACCAGCGTCAGCGACCTCGAGGTCGTGTCGACACCGGAGAAGGGCACGCTCTGGACGGTTGCGTACCACGTGGTCGACCCGGCCACGGGCCGCCCGTCGCCGGACCGCACGATCGCGGTCGCCACGACGCGACCCGAAACGATCCTCGGCGACACCGCCGTCGCCGTTCACCCGGACGACCCGCGCTACGCGGACCTGGTGGGAGCGCTCGTTCGGATTCCGTTCGTCGAGCGCGACGTCCCGGTGATCGCGGACCCCGCCGTCGATCGCGCCTTCGGGACCGGCGCCGTCAAGATCACCCCGGGCCACGATCGCGCCGATCACGAGATCGGTCAGCGCCACGGCCTGCCCGCCATCAGCGTGCTCGACGACGCGGCCGCCATCACCAACACCGGGACGCCGTACGACGGCCTCGACCGCTACGAGGCCCGCAGCCGGATCGTGGCCGACCTCGAGGCGCGCAGGGACCTCGTCGCCGCGAAGCCGCACGACATGATCATCGGTCGCTGCCAGCGCTCCGGCGACGTCATCGAGCCGCGGCTCAAGGTCCAGTGGTTCATCAGGACGGGGCCGCTCGCGGCGGCCGCCCTCGAGGCGACGAGGAGCGGGCGGGTCACGATCCTGCCGGAGCGCTTCGAGAAGACCTGGGAGAACTGGCTGACCGGCATCCACGACTGGAACGTCAGCCGGCAGCTGTGGTGGGGCCATCGCATCCCGGCCTGGTACTGCCCGGACGGCCACATCACCGTCAGCGCCGAGGCCGGCGGACCCGGCACGTGCGACGTCTGTGGCCGGCCGGCGGGCGAGCTGCAGCAGGAATCGGACATCTTCGACACGTGGTTCAGCTCGGGGCTGTGGCCGTTCTCGACCCTGGGCTGGCCCGACGACACTTCGGACTACCGGCGCTTCTACCCCACGTCGGTGATGGAGACCGGCTACGACATCATCTTCTTCTGGGTCGCCCGGATGGTGATGCTCGGCATCCAGCTGACCGGCCGCGAGCCGTTCCACACGGTCTACCTGTCGGGCCTGATCCGCGACCCGCAGGGCCAGAAGATGTCGAAGACGAAGGGCAACGTGCTCGACCCGCTGGGCGTCATCGACGAGTCCGGCGCGGACGCGCTGCGGTTCGCGCTGATCCATGGCACGACGCCGGGCAACGACCAGAAATTCGGGACGACGAAGCTGGAGAACGCCCGGAACTTCGCCAACAAGCTGTGGAATGCGACCCGGTTCGTGGTGGGCGCGCGACCGGCGTCAATCGGGCCGAATGCGGAGCGGGCATTGCCCGACCAGCGACACCTCGGCCCGGCCGAGCGCTGGCTGCTGTCGCGCGTCGCCGGGACGACCGAGGCCGTCGACGCGGCGCTCGCCGGGTACGCGCTCGGCGAGGTCACCCGCCTGCTCTACGAGGCGATCTGGAGCGAGTTCTGCGACTGGGGCCTCGAGCTCGCCAAGGTCCGCCTCAGCGACGAGGCGACGCCCGCCGCCGAGCGGGAGGCCACGTGGTGGACGCTCGTCGAGGCGCTCGACACGTACCTCAGACTGCTCCATCCGGTGATGCCGTTCGTGACCGAGGCGCTCTGGGCGTCCATCCCGCATCGCGCCTCGGACCCGGAGCTCCTGATCGTCGCCCGCTGGCCCGGGGTGGGGGAGCCGGACCTCGCCGCCGAAGCCGAGGTCGACGCGATCATCGAGCTGGTCCGCGGCGTCCGCAACGCCCGCGCCGAGGCGAATGTCGAGGCCGCCACCTGGCTGCCGCTCCACGTCTGGATCCCGCAGCGCCTCGGCCCGACGTTCGAGCAGCTCCGGCCGGCGATCGCGCGGCTGGCGCGGGCGCGACCGGTGACACGGCAGGTCACGCCTGAGGCACTGCACGCCGGCGCGCCGGACGGCCTGACCGTGCTGGCGGGCGAAATCGAAGCGGTCGTCGCACGGGGTTCCGGTGCCGCGCCGGACACGGGGCTCGACGCCGTGCGGCTCGAAAAGGAGCTGGCAGAGGCGGAGGCCCGCCTCGCCGCCGCCCGCGACCGGCTGTCGAACGAGGCGTTCCTGTCGCGCGCGCCCGCGGCGATCGTGGAGGGCGCGCGGGCCAGCGAGGCCGAGCTGGCCGAGACGGTCGAGCGTCTGCGCGATCGTCTCGGCCGCTAGGTTCGGCGGCTCAACCCTTGACTGCGCCGCCGGTGATGCCGCGCACGAAGTAGCGCTGGAGGGCGAAGAACACCGCCAGCGGCAGCGCCATCGAGATGAACGCGGCCGGGCCCAGCAGCTCCCAGCCGGCTCCCTGCGAGCTGACGAGGTTGGAGATTTGCACGGTCATCGGAAGGTTCTCCGGACGTACCGCCCCCAGGTAGATATACGCCACGAGCAGGTCGTTCCAGACGAACAGGAACTGGAAGATCGCCAGCGCCGCGATGGCGGGAATGGTCATCGGCAGCGCGAGCCGGAAGAACGCGGTGACCGGGCTCGCCCCGTCGATGTAGGCGGACTCGAACACTTCCTTCGGCAATGAGCCCATGAAGTTGCGAAGCAGGTAGATGGCGAACGGCAGGCCGTAGCCGGTGTGCGCCAGCCAAACCGACAGGAACTGGCCCGCGATTCCCAGGTTGCCGAATACCTGAAGGATCGGGATGAACGTCGTCTGGAGCGGTACGACGAGCAGTCCGACAACCGCCACGAAGAGCAGATTGCGGCCAGGAAAGTTCATCCAGCTGAAGGCGTAGGCCGCGAACGCTGCGACGAAGATCGGGATGATCGTCGCCGGGATCGTGATGAACAGGCTGTTGATGAAACCACTTGCGATGTCCGTCTCTGAAAACACCGCGGCGTAGCTGTCGAGGGTCAGCCCCTTGGGTGGGAAGAGGGACGTCCACCAGCCGGATGTCGCGATGTCGCTTGAGTTGCGCAGCGAGTTCACGAGCAGGCCGATCGTTGGCAGCAGCCAAACGATCATCAGGACCGCCAGGACGACGTGGACGCCGTAGCGACCGGCGGTCCGCCGCAGTCGCCCGGTCGACGTTCGTTCGGCTGGGATCTGCACAATCGCCGGTGTCGCGGTCATCGGAGTGCCTCCTGCGCCCGGAAGCGACTGATGTTCACGCCCATCACCGGGATGATCGCCAACAGGAGGATGACCGCCAGCGCGCTGCCGTGGCCGAAATTACCGAAGATGAACGACTCCTTGATCATCTGGCTGGCGATGACCTGGGTGCCGAAGTTGCCGTTGGTCATGACGTAGACGATGTCGAACGCCTTGAGGGCGGTGATGACGATCGTCGTCGAGACCACCGCGATCGTCGGCAGCAGGAGGGGGAAGACAATGAAGCGGAAGACTTTCCACTCGGTCGCGCCGTCGACCCGGGCCGCCTCGAGCAGCTCGGTGCTGATGCCCTTGAGGGCAGCGGACAGGATGACCATGGCGAAGCCGGTCCACATCCAGGCCATGACGATGACGAGGAAGATCGTGTTCAAGCCGAGTGTCTCGACCTGCAGGAATGAGATGGGGCCCAGACCGAATGCCGAGAGGATTCCGTTCAGCGTGCCGGTCTGTGCCGACCCGGCCGACTGGTAGTCGAACATGAACCGCCAGATGACGGCGGCCGCGGTCATGCTGATCGCGAGCGGTACGAAGATCACCGACTTGGCGATGGATTCGTAGCGAACGCGGTCGACCAGGACTGCGATGAGCAGGCCCAGGCCAACGGTGAACAGCGTCAAGAACACGACCCACATGAGGCTGTTCCGGAGGGAAATCAGGGCGTCCGGCGAGCCGAAGAACCAGCTGTAGTTCTCGAGACCCACCCACGCCCCCGCGACGGCGCCCTGGAAGCTGCGGAGGATCGTCAGGATCGTCGGGAAGATGAGGAACGCGAAGAGGAACAGCAGGGCGGGCAGGAGCCACAGCCAGGGACGAATGGCGGATCGTCGGCGGTCTGGCGCGAAGCGGAGGACCAGCTCGGTCAGGTAGATGTACCCGACCAGCACCCCCGGCACGCCGATGACGACGGCGAGGGCGGTTCCAAGTCGCTCATCCATGCGCTGCCCTCCTGATCAGCGTCACTGGGGAGCGGTTGCCCGCTCCCCAGGTCTGCTGCGGTTCTACGAGGCGTACGCCGTTGTCTGGGTCTTGTCCAGGTCGGCGAGGACCGAGTCGAGCGACGAGGGATCCTTCGTCACCTTCAGCATGGCCGTCCAGAACGCGTCGTTCATCGCCTTCGGCATCAGGTCCGATGCGTCGAAGACGAAGCTCTTCGCGCTCGTCAGCAGATCGGCAGATCGCTTGCTGATGTCGTCGGGATAGCTCTTCGCATTCTTGTTGGCCGAGAGCGCGCCACCGGCCTTGACCCAGATGTCCTGGGCGGGCGCGGTGACGAGGTACTTCATCAGCGACTGGGCCTCTGGCGTGTCGTGGAACATGCCGAAGAGGTCACCGGCGCCTTCGACGGCCCCGGAGAACTGCGTGTTGACGTCGGGGAACGGGAAGAAGTTGTAGTCCGTTCCGGCCTTCTTGCCCTTGAAGGCGCCGAGGCCGGTGATGAAGCTCGCCTGGTGGAAGACCTCGCAGCCGGGCGGGTTGGCGAACAGCGGGTCGCCGCCGCCGCTGAAGTCCTTGGTTGGATCGACCGCCTCGGTCGGATCCTTGATGTTGGCGACCACGTCGGTCAGGTAGGTCTGGAAGGCCGTCTTGATCTCGGGCGAGGTCCACTTCGTCTTGCCCGCCCACCAGCTGTTGTACACATCGGGGCCGGCCTGGCGGAGGACGAGGTCCTCGATCCAGTCCGTTCCGGGCCAGCCGGAGGCCGCGCCGCTGCCGAGCCGCAGGCACCAGATCGCGGCCGCGTTGCCCTTGTTGGCGACTGCCTGGGTCTTCAGCTCGTCCCACGTCTTCGGCGGCGAGGCCGAGTAGTCATGGAGCGCCGGGTTGTACCAGATCAGGCCCTTCACGGCGGCCTTGATGAAGACCCCGGACAGCTTGCCGTTGACGGTTCCAAGCGCAACCAGCGCCGGTGCCGTCTCGGCCTTGTACGTGGCGACGTCGAGCACCGCGTCGAGTGGCTTGAGCGCGCCGGCCTTGGAGAACTCGGCCATCTGGCCCGGGCCGGGAAGGCCGGCGAGGTCGGGCAGCACGCCGGACGCGACGCCGGTCGTCAGGACCGTGTTGATGTCGCGCGTCCCGGTGTACTTGACCTTGTTGCCGGTCGACTGCTCCCACGGCGCGACCATGGCGAGGAAGTTCTTCTGCTCGTCGCCGCCCCAGGTGCCGATGACCGTGACCGATTTGCCGCTTCCGGACGTGCCGCCCGAGCAGGCCCCGGCGATCAGCGCAACGGCACCAAACGCTACAAGGAGCCTCCGGGTCGTTCCATGCCGCATGGTTTCTCCTTTCTCGGGCCGGCCCTCACCGGTCATCCGAACCTGACTTGTAGCGCCGACGCTAGTGTGCTCGGCGCGCAACGGTAGCCGAGCGCGGGAGTCCAGTCGAGGACCGGACGACGAGCTCGGTTGGGAGGAGCGTGCGCCGCGGCGCGGCGGGATTCGCGATTCGGTCGAGCAACGCCGTGGCGACGGCGTGACCCAGTTCGTAGGCCGGCAAGCGGACCGTGGTGAGCGGCGGATCGAGGAAGCCCGCCAATGGAATGTCGTCGAAGCCAACGACCGAAATGTCCTCTGGCACGCGCAGGCGCGCGGCACGCAGTGCACCGAGCGCGCCGAAGGCGACGACGTCGCTGGCGATGAAGACGGCGTCGAGCGGGCCGCGATCGAGCAGCTCCGCCATGGCCCGATGACCGCTCTGTGGGTCGAACGCGGCCTCGACGACCCACTCGGGACGCGGCTCGATGTTCGCCGCGCGGAGTGCCGCGCGATAGCCCGCGAGACGGTCGCTGGCCGCGGTGTAGGCGAGCGGCGCGTTGGTGATGCAGCCGATGCGCCGGTGGCCCAGCGAGATCAGGTGCTCCACTGCGCCCTTTGCCCCGGCCCGGTTGTCGACGTCGACACTCGTCACGTCGAGGTCGGGCAGCGAGCCCTGGAGGACGACCGGGAATCGGTCGCGCACGATGTCACGCAGGTCTGGATCGTCGACCCGCGGCCCGGAGACGACGAGCCCGTCGGTGCGACCAGATCGCAGCAGGTCGGCGTAGCGGCCGCCCTTCGGCTCGAGCGCCTCGAGAATGACGCGGTAGCCGCCGAGTCGGGCCGCCGCGGTCATCCCGCGCAGCGTCTCGGCCAGCAAGGCATCGCCGGCAACCTGCTCGGGTGACTGGCGCAGCACGAGGCCGATGGTCTGGCTCGTGCCGCCGGCCAGCTGGCGGGCGGGGGCGTGGGGGTGGTAGCCGAGTTGGCGGGCGGCGTCGATGACCCGCTCGCGCGTCGCGGCGCTGATCGCGTCGTCGCGGCCGTTGAGCACGAACGACACGGTCGTGCGTGAAACTCCGGCCCGCGCGGCGACGTCGGCGCTGGTTGGCCGCCTGGGAATCATCGGGCGATACGGCCCCTTGAAGTTGCCGCACGGGTTGACCGGAATCCCGCCGGTCCTCCACACTAACCCGCGTCAGTAACGCGTATTAATACCGCCCGCGGCGGTCCCGTCAAGCGGATTGTCGCGATTGCCAGGAGTCCGTCATGTCGATCGACTCCATCACTCCGGCGGGCCTGCTGAAAACCTCGCCGCCGGCAATCGAGCGGACCGGACCGCGACCCGTCGTCGGGGCTGCCTTCGGTGACGACTGGTGGCGGCGCGGCGTCGTTTACCAGGTCTATCCGCGCAGCTTCGCCGATTCGACCGGCGACGGCGTCGGCGACCTGGCCGGCATCATTGCCCACCTCGACCATCTCAACGACGGCAGTCCGCGGTCGCTGGGCGTCGACGCCATCTGGCTGTCGCCGATCTATCCGTCGCCCGGCCTCGACCTGGGCTACGACGTCGCCGATCACGCCGGCATCGATCCGCTGTTCGGGACGCACGACGATTTCAATCGACTCGTCGACGAGGCCCACGCGCGCGGCATTCGGGTGATCCTCGACCTCGTCATGAACCACACGAGCAACCTGCATCCGTGGTTCATCGAGTCGCGCCTGGGCCGGGACAACCCCAAGTCCGATTGGTACATCTGGCGCGATCCACGGCCGGGGACCGGTTGGCCCGGCCGCCGCGCCCGGCCCAATAACTGGGTGTCGTATTTCGGCGGTCCGGCCTGGACCTGGGACCCGCGGCGTGGACAGTTCTACCTGCACACGTTCCTGCCCGAGCAGCCCGACCTCAACTGGCGCAACCCCGAGGTTCGGGCGGCCATGCTCAACATGGTCCGTGGCTGGCTGGACCGCGGTGTCGACGGCTTCCGGCTCGACGTCTTCAACGCCTTCTTCAAGCACGTCGAGCTGCCGTCCAATCCCCGCAAGGTGCTGGGCCGGCGGGCCTACGACCGGCAGCGCCATGCCTACGACAAGGACCAGCCCGAGCTGCAGGAGTTCCTGGCCGAGTTCCGGGCGATCGTCGACGAAGGCCGCGGCCGGATGACCGTTGGCGAGCTGTTCGCCGCGGATCCACGCAAGGCGGGCGCGTATGCCGCCGAGCGCCACCTCGTGTTCGACTTCCACCTCATCGAGCAACCGTGGCGCGCCGACGCCTTCGCCGAGGCGACCGCCGAACGGGAGGCGATCTTCGGCGAGGGCGGTTGGCCGACGGTGGTCCTGTCGAACCACGACCAGTCGCGCCACGTGTCGCGCTTCGCCGACGATGCCCCCGCGCCCGTCGCCGACGCCATCGCCAAAGCCGCCGCGGTGCTCGAGCTGACGCTGCGCGGCACGCCATTCCTGTACTACGGCGAGGAGATCGGGTTGCGCGACGTGCCGATCCCGCGGGCCGAGATCGTCGATCCGCCGGCCCGCCGCGGCGGCCCGATCGCGCGAGCCATCGCGGCGTGGTGGAACCGCGACCAGGCGCGCGCGCCAATGCCGTGGAGCGACGCGCCGAACGGCGGCTTCTCGAGCCACCGGCCGTGGCTGCGGATGGCGCCCGACGCCGCGACCCGCAACGTCGCCCGCCAATCGGCGGATCCGAACTCCGTCCTGTCCCTCTACCGCCGCCTGATCTGGCTTCGTCGCGGGCACCCGGCGCTCCAGGTGGGCACGTACCGTCGCCTGCCCGCGTCGCGCGACACGTTCGCCTATGTCCGGGCAACCGAGACGGAGACGCTGGCGGTGGCCGTCAATTTCGGGCGGGGACCGGGCTGGGCGGCGGCTGGGGGCCACCCCGGCGGCACGGGCTGGCGTCGCCTGCTGGGGACCCATGAGGCGCCCGGCGAGAGCCTCGCCAACGGGAGCCGGCTGGAGCTTCGACCGTACGAGGCCGTCGTCCTGGGCCCGGCCTGAGCTTCGGCGAGGGCGCCAGACGGGTGGGGTCCAGCGTCGGGTCGGCGATGGTACCGGTCCCGTCGGCCCTCGATCCGCTGCTACGATAGCCGCCCTTCACCGTCACGTTCGGAGAGTGCTTCGTGCCCCTCGATTTCCTGAAGCGCCGAGGCGACCAGGCCACGGCGCCCGCCGGCAGGCCGCCGTTCGGTGGCGGGCCCGTGCTGCCCGAAGAGGTCATCGCCCAGGAATTCCAGCTCAAGCTCTATTACGCGGGCAAGAGCACCGAGGGCGTCCGGATGAAGGCCGGGCCACGGACCCTGGCCGAGCTGCCGGGGATGCTGTCCGGGCTGGCGAAGAGCGAGATCGAAGTCGTCGATCCGCTGCCCATCGAGTACAGCCAGGCCACGCCGGTCATCGCCCGTCCCACCCAGGCCATGCAGTGGCTGAACGCCCATCACGAGCATTCGCCGGTGACCCGTCACGCCCTCGTCGTGCTCGAGTCGATCGACGCGATCGACCTCGCCTTCGACACGTTCGTCTGCGCGTTGCTCGACGGCCACGTCGATACGGCCGGCTACCCGGAGTACAACGCGGTCGTCGGTGGCGTCGCGTCGCACTGGGATGAGGCGACCGGCGACATGATCTGTCGAGCGGTCGTCGGCTGGGGTGGCCGGGGCGCGCGCGGCGACACCGACCGAAACGGCTCGCGCATCCTGACCAGCCTGCTGACGAACATCCTGGCCAGCCACAATGCGCAGGGGTTGGCGACCGTCGAGCGGCCCGTGCCGGCCGCCGGGCGCGGTGGTCTCGTCTGCACGCACTGTGGGTTCGTGTCGGCCCACGAGCGGGCGTTCTACTGTCCGAAGTGCGGCATGCGGCTGCTGCGAGGCTGACGTCGTCGCGACGATGCCAATCTACGAATATCACTGCAGGGCCTGCGGCCACCGAACCGAAATCCTGCACGGGATCAACGACCCCGGACCGCAGTTCTGTCCGGCCTGCGGCGCCGAGGGCAAGCTGCGCAAGGCGATCACGGCGCCGTCGATCGTGTTCAAGGGGTCGGGCTGGGCCAAGAAGGACCGGCGGCCCGCGCCGGCGAGCTCGAAGAAGTCGAGCGGCAGCGACGGCGATGCCGCCTCGACGCCGGCCAGGTCCGGCAGTTCGGCCTCCAGCGACACGGGCGCGTCGTCCGACGGCAAGACATCGACGACGTCCGGGTCGGATTCCACGAAATCATCCCGGACGACCGATTCGGGCGGGGACTGATCGGCATGCCGGCCGCGTCGGACTGGATCACGCTCGCCGAAGCCGCGCAGATCCTCGAGGCCGCCAACGTCCACTTCCGGCCGGCGACGATCGGGGCATGGGCGCGGACGGGCCGGCTCCAGAGCATCAAGCTGGGGGGCCGGCGCTTCGTCCGGCGCGGCCAGGTGCGCGCCCTCGTTGCCGGGCCTCGGCGCGTCCGGGCGGACCAGCTGCCGGCCGGCCTCTTCGCGGAGCTTGACTGACGAAGCCGCCACTGGAAGCCGCTTGACCCCGCCTCCGCGTTGGCAGGCGCTGGCGAGCCGCGTGCTGGACTGGTCGCCGGTCCGGACGGCGAGGCGGGTTCTCGACGCATACGGCGCGGCCGGTGGCGGACTCCTGGCCGGGGGACTGGCCTACAGCGCCCTGTTTGCGCTGCTCCCGTCGCTGCTGCTGCTGACCGGAATCGTGGGCTTCGTCGTCCACGACCCCGAACGGCGGATCGCCATCGTCCGCGGGATCGGCCAGGCCCTACCGCCGTTGGAGGGAATCGTGTCGGCCAGCCTCGACCAGATCACGGAGAACGCCGCCGGCCTCGGGACCGTGGGACTCATCGGCCTGGCCTGGGGCGCGAGCCACTTCTACGGCTCGCTCGACGACGCCTTCGCGAGGATCTTCCAGGACGAACGGCGGCGCGGATTCGTCGTCCGAACCCTGCGCGGCCTGCTGTCGGTCGTCCTGCTCGTGACGGTCTTCATCGCGGCGCTCGTGCTGACCGGCATCGCGTCGTACCTGGCGGCGCAGGCCGCGAGCCGCTTCGGTGGCGACAGCCAGGGGTTCTGGCAGTTCGCGTCGCCGGTCCTGGCTGGCGCCGTATTCATCTCGGCGACGGCGGCAATCTATCGGCTCGTGCCGGCCAGGCCCACGCCGTGGCGGGCCGTCGGACCGCCGGCCGTCGTGGCCGGGCTGGCATTGACCCTGCTGACCCAGCTCTTCAGCTACATCGCCCCGCGCCTGATCGGGATCGGCAGCGTCTACGTCACCTTCGTGGCGATATTCGCGGCAATGGTCTGGCTGTCGATCGGTTTCCAGATCCTGCTGCTGGGAGCGGCCTGGGCGCGGGACCGGATGGCAGCCGCGAGTCGCGACCGGCCGGAGCCGGCCGAGGAGTAGGTCAGCCGCCCTGGCGGGTGCCGCAGCGGCGGCAGAAGCGCGCAGTGGCCGAGAGTGACAGTCCGCACGAGACGCAGGGCTGGACGCCCGCGGGCGCCGTCGGGCTGCCCGGCGCCGAGACGACGTCGCGACTCGAGGCGGCCCAGACCTCGTCCACGTTCCGCTCGGCGCCACCGCGATTGGCGAGGAAGGCGAGGTTGTCGACGGCCGGCTCGTTGGGCCACTCCGGTTTGGGCTGCGCGCGGCCGGCCTGGGCGGAGGGCGTGGGCTGGATGGGCTGGCGGGGTTCGGGGCGCCGCGGCGTCGGGGGCATCGCGGGTGGCGTGATCTGCCAGGTTGGCACCTCGACGCGGTCGTCGGCGCGCGGCGTCCGGTGGCGCGGGTTGCGATCCGGGCCACCGCTGCGGGGGGACGGGCGGCGCTCGGGCTCCGGCTCCCACGCCGGCGCGATCGGCTCTTCCGGTTCGGCTTCGGCTTCTGGTTCGGCCGCCGCCACCGGCTCCGGTTCCTCGACGAACGGCTCCGGCTTCGGCTCGGGCTCGACCGCGACTGTTTCGACGTCCTTGTGCGCCGCGGCCGCCGCGGCTCGCTTGCGGGCGATCTCGGCGTCGATCTGGGCAGCGCGTTCCAGACGACCCGCCTCGAAGGCATCGAGCACGTCATCGAGGTTCTGCCCGGGGCGGAACTGACCAACGACCGGAGGAGCGTCGGTTGCCGGCGCGGCAGGCGCATCCTCGGCAGGCGTCGCAGTCCCGGCGACCGGGGCCTCGTCGGCGTCGGGCGCCGCGGCCGGCGTCGGCTCGGCTTCGACAACGTCGTCTCGGCCCGCGACCATGCGCAGTCGTTCGGCCAGCGACGGGATGTCCGGCCAGGCTTCGGGGACGACGAGGTCGTCATCGACGGGACGCGGCTCGGCGTCCGTGGCGTTCGGCTGAGGCTCCGCCGCGGCCGGCTCCTCGAAAAGCCGCTTCGTGGGCTTGGTCGGCTCCGGCGCGGGGGCGGCGTTCTCGAACCGCCGCAGGTCCGTCGTCGGCCAGGCGAGCGCATCAACCGACTTCTTCGCGGCTGCCTTGGCGGCGCGTCCGCTGCGGCCCTTGGTGATGCCGATCGTCGTCGGGGTCTGATCGCCGAGGACGTCGCCGCCCACCAGCGGAGCGCAGGTCAGGCAGCGGCCGTCAGCCTCGTTCCAGCAGTTCGAGCAGGTGTACTGCCGGCACGACATGCAGAAGTTGAAGGTCTGGTGGAAGGCGTCCAGCTGCTGCGAGGTGGACTCGCCCTCGGCCTCGCTCCGTGCCGCTGCCAGGGCCTCGTCGAGCGAGGAGTCATCGTCCATGACGAAGTTCTTGAGGCCCTTCGACAGGACCTTGAACTTGCCGAGCCGCTTGGCGGCGATAGGGGCGGCCGATTCGAACGTGTAGCGGGTGCCACAGCGTTCGCAGAACGACTCAGTGAGGATCTCGGCCATCGGGCCCCCGGGCGGACTCGCGAAACGTGCTCGGACACGGGGCGCCCGAACGGGATCGAGAGTATAGCTGAGCGATTCGGGCGGCCCCCATCCGCAGGTACCCCGCCCTGCGGCCCGAAGGTCCCGCGCTGCGACCGTGGTTGGAAAGGGCCGGAGCAGGGGAGTCCCGAAGGGGGCCTCTGCTAGACTCCCGCCCCGACAATGCGTTCCCTGACCACCCTCGAGCGGTTCTTCGAGCAACTCTTCGAGCGACCCGCGGCTCGGCTCTTCAAGCCGCGCCTCCAGCCCGTCCAGCTGCAGCGCCGGATCGAGCGGGCGCTGGAGACGGACAGGATGTCCGGGGCGGACCGGACCCTCGTCCCAAACCGCTTTCGGGTCCACCTCAATCCGGACGACCTGGCTGCATTCGGCGAGCTGACGTCGACGCTGGCGACCGACCTCGCCGAAGGGGCGCTGGCGTTTGCCAGGACGCACCACTACACGCTCGTCGACCGGCCGCGCGTCGATCTCGTCGCGGACCCGGCGGTCGGCAAGGGCGAGATCCGGGTCCACGCCCGGTTCGCCGAACGTGAGTCGGGCGGTCGCGTCGCGGCCGCCGAAGCGCCGAGCGAGGCGAGACCAGTCGCGCCGTCCGAACCCGTACGGAGTCCCGCCCTCCAAGGCCCGGCGCCGTTGCCCGCGCCGGATCCGCGCTTCATCAGCCAGACGATGGTCTTCGCGGCGCCGGTGGTCGATGCGCCGGCAGCGCGGCTGCGCGAGGTTCGTCCCAATGGCACCGAGCGGGAGATCGAGCTCGACGGCGCACCGTTGACGATCGGCCGGGCGAGCGACAACGGCCTCGTCATCCATGACACCCGCGTTTCGCGCCACCACGCGCGGCTGCAGGCGCGACGCGGCGCGCTCGTCTTCACCGACCTCGCCAGCACGAACGGCTCGCGCGTCAACGGGAGTCGCGTCGCGGAGGTCGCGCTGGGGGAGGGCGATCGGATCGAGATCGGCGACACCGTCCTGGTGGTCGAGTCCGTCGGCGGTCGCTGAGGGGCCGCTCCGTGGATGCCTTCGCGGCCAGCTTGTGGCTGCTGCGCTTCCTCTTCCTTGGCCTGCTCTATCTCTTCCTGTTCGCCGTCGTCCGGGTCCTCGTTCGCGACCTGCGCGCCGCCGCCCGAGAGCCCGGCACCGAGCTGGGCCGGCTGCACGTCCTCGCGTCGCCCGAGGGCGAGCCACCGCCCGGCGCCGTGTTCGGGCTCGATGCCGTGACGACGATCGGGCGGGACGTCAACAATGCGATCGTCGTCGAGGATCAGTTCGCATCCGCGGAGCACGCGGTCCTGACGTTCCGCGGCAGGACGTGGTACGTCGAGGATCTCGCCAGCACGAACGGGACCTACGTCAACGGCAGCCGCATCGAGGGCCTCGCGCCGATCGGCTTCGGCGACGAGATCCAGATCGGCCAGGTTCGCGTCCGCCTCGAGCGCGTGCGGCGGTGACCGCCGCGCCGTCGCGGGCCGAGATTCAACTGCCCGCGATTCTTGCCGGCATCCGGCCACATGCGCGCTGGCGCGAGCTCGTCCTCCTGGCGATCGCGACCCTCACGCTGACGGTCGGCAGCGTGTCGCTTGGCGCGACGTTGCGCGCGCGCGACGCGGGAAGCGGTGGCGGGATTCCCGATGCTGCCTTCGCCCCGTACGGCGCGACGCTGCTGGCGATCTACATCGTCGCGTTGCTCCTCGCCCATGCCGTCCTCGTCCTGTCCGGCCGTCGGAGCGACCAGGTCCTGCTGCCGACCGTGGGGCTCCTCGGCGGGATCAGCCTGCTGCTGATGGAGCGGCTGCCGCAGGACCTCGCGGGCCAGTTTGGTGGCCTCGCCCAGACCCAGCTCGTCTGGCTGATCCTGGCGATGACGGTGCTGACGATCATCGCCGTCGTCGTCCGTTCGGACGCCTGGTTGCGGCTCTACAAGTACACCTGGGCCGCCGCCGGCATCGCGCTGCTGCTGCTGACGTTCGTGTTCGGTCGCGACGTTGGCGGGGCGCGCCTGACGCTCGACCTGGGACCGGTCAGCGGGCAGCCTTCGGAGCTCCTCAAGGTCATCCTCGTCGTGTTCCTCGCCGGCTACCTGTCGGAGAACCGGCCGCTGCTCGTCGAGCAGTCGACGTCCCTTGGTCCCATTCGGCTGCCGCCGTTGCCGTACCTCGCGCCGATGGCCGCGATGTGGGCGATCGCATTGGGCATCGTCGTCATCCAGCGCGACCTGGGTGCGGCGCTGCTGTTCTTCGCGGTCTTCCTGCTGCTGCTGTACATCACGACCGCGCGGGCGAGTTTCGTGGCGCTGGGGATGGTCCTGTTCGTCCTTGGCAGCGCGCTCATGTATCGGTTGTTCGCGCACGTCCAGCAGCGCGTCGACATCTGGATCGATCCGTTCAAGGACCCGTCGGGCGCCGGTTACCAGGTGGTCCAGGCGCTCTATGCCTTCGCCCGCGGCGGAATCCTGGGGACGGGCCTGGGCAATGGCCTGCCGACCGTCGGCGGGCGGTTGCCGATTCCGGAGATCCACACCGACTTTCCGTTCGCCGCGCTTGGCGAGGAGCTGGGCCTCATCGGGATCCTGGCGATCCTGGGCCTCTACCTCGTCGTCATCGTCCGCGGCCTGCGCATCGCGGCGTCCGCCGCCGACGATTTCCGCGCATTGCTCGCCGCCGGCCTGTCGCTGGTGGTCGGCGTGCAGGCATTCATCATCGCCGCCGGCAACCTCAAGCTGATCCCGCTGACCGGAATCACGCTGC
>Ga0070697_100002054_pt1 | contig 15431 bp, 10 predicted proteins | sample KBSK1501metaG_FD_65475 | JGI IMG/M metagenome (GOLD analysis project Ga0070697, IMG submission 65475) | Corn, switchgrass and miscanthus rhizosphere microbial communities from Kellogg Biological Station, Michigan, USA - KBS K1-50-1 metaG | ecosystem: Host-associated > Plants > Roots >...
GCGTCTTCGGCCGGGGCCACGAAGCCCTCGCCCGGGCCACCGGGACCGGCGGCGCGGGCGTCGTGACGGACGACGGCGATGCCGTCTTTCTCCGCCTTCCGGATCCGCTGGCGGGTCGACTTGGCGATCCCCTTGAAGACCTCGTCGTCGCCCGCCCCCGGGCCTAGCGGGAGCGTGAGCCGGTGGCGCGACGGCTGGATCTCGTCGATGGGCTGATAGCCGGCGCGACGGAGCCACGATCGCCACGCCCCATCGTCGGCGGGCACCTCGGGATCGACGGCCACGACGTCGATCCCCTCCCCCGCCAGCGTCTTCGTGGCCGCCCAGAGCGCGGGGCCAAGCTCGTCCGACGCGACGACAGGCGCCGGGCCGCGCGGGATGTAGGCGCTCGCGCCGCCCAGCAACGGCCACGGTCGCGTCAGGGCGAGGATCCGCAGCCCGCCGCTCGACAGGAAGAGCGGCCGCCAGCCGCTCGCTCGCCGCTGTTCGGCCCACGCCCGCGACTGGTAGACGTGACCGCCGGGCCGGTCGACGGCCAGCTCGTCCCAGTCGGCCGACGGCTCCTCGGCGACCGTCGCCGTTTCGGACGGGGGCCCGCTCATTCGGCGTCGCCGCCGAAGGCCGCCGCGGAACCGTTCGTGCCGAGGCCGCGCCGGCGGCGCGCGATCCAGACCCGGCCGCGCTGGGCCGTCTCGTACGTCAGCCGGCCAATCGGGTCGAGGACGAGGTCCCACGCCCCGATGTAGTGCACCTCGCGACCGCCGAAGCCGGTCTTGAAATGGGCGATGCCGCCAGTGGCGAGGCCCCACAGGTCGTAGCTCGTGGCACCGCGCTCCTTCGAGCTGCGGATCGCCTCCCACTTGAGCAGGTAGTTGGCGCGGCTGTCGGCCCCTGCCTGGGTCATGCCGCCGTACGGCTCGACCACCCGCGGCCCGGCGCGGACGAGGAACAGCGTCGCCTGCGGCTCGCCCTCGGCCGTCTCCGCGAAGAGCAGCCGCGCGTTGCCGGCCGGCCGAAACGCCGCCCACACGTCGCGGTAGGCAGATTCGGTGCGGATCAGGAAGCCCGCCCGCTGGGCCGTCTCGCGGTAGATGCCGTAGAAGTCGCCAAGGCGGTCGCCCTCGGCGTCGACGACACGAATGCCGGCGTTGCGCGCCCGGTTGACGTACTGGCGCCACTTCTTGCGCAGGTCGGCCTGCAGCGTTTCCTCGTCGGCGCGCAGGTCGATGATCCGGGTCGAGTTCGGCTGGATTGGCGCCGCCGCGCGCCAGCCGGCGTCACACAAAGCGCGTCGCAGCTCACCGTCGCGGTCGTGCGGCCCGCCAGCCTCGATCTCCGGGTCGATCCGGATGTGTGAAACGCGGCCGGCTGTCCGCGGCAGGTCGCGACGCAGCGCGCCGGTGAACGCCTCGATCGACGCCCTCGTCCACGTCGTCGCGACGGGACCCCGCGGCGCGTAGGCGAATGCCCATGGCAGTGGAGCGGGTCGGCGAACCAGCACCTGGGCGCCGATGCGGCCGCCTGGCGCGTCGCGCTCGTCGATCCGCACCGCCGACCAGCCGTTGACGGCCTTGACCGCGGCCCAGCCGCTCAGCTGCAGGTAGGAGCCCGGGTCCGCTGCAGCGACGAATGCATCCCATGCCCCGGCGTCGGCGGCCGGCGCGGCCGGCGCTCCGTCGCCATGGGGATTGGCGGTCCCGTGCGTCGCGGTGGCCGTCACGGCCGGCGTCCGGCCCCGCGGCGGACGAGGTCGACCATGACCCCGACGATAGTCGGCAGCTCCGGGATCCGCAAGGCAAGGCTGACCGCGAGGTAGGCAAGCGCGAACACGGCGCCGACGGCGATTCCCTCGGCCGTCAGCGCAAGGCGCCCGGGTGTTCGCCCGATCCGCGTTTCGATCGCACCCATCACGAGCAGCCCGACCGCGACGGCGACGGCTGTCCCGAGCGCCGCCTCCACGCCGACACGAACGAGCCCCACGACGTCGAGCTCGTCGAGCCGCCGCTTGAGCAGCCACACGAGGAGGACCGCCTCGACCCACGCCGCGACGGCGATCGCGAGGGCGAGTCCAGGCAACCCGAAGGGACCGACGAACACGAACGCGAGGCTCGAGTTGATGACGACCGCCAGGATCGCCGCCGCAACGGGTGTGCGGGTGTCCTGGCGGGCATAGAAGGCCCGGGCGAGGATCGCGATGAGCGCGTGCGCGGCGAGGCCAATCACGAAGAACAGGAGCGTGCTCGACGTCTCCTCGACGGCTTTACGGTCGAACGCCGGGAAGAGCACCTCGACGATCGGCACCCGCAGCACCGCGAGCAGCCCACCGATGGGCAGCATCGTGTAGACGAGCAGCCGCAGCGCGCGCGTGAGGAGCGACGTGTACTCCGCGACGTTGCCGAGCGCGACCTCGCGCGACAACGACGGGAAGACGACCGTCCCGAGCGGCACGCCGATGACGCCGATCGGGATCTGCATCAGCGTGAAGGCGACGTTGTAGGCGGTGATCGCGCCGGCACCCAGCGTCGACGCGAGCGACGTCATGACCACGAACGTCACCTGCCCCGCGCCGAGGCCCAGCGCCCGGGGGGCCATCAGCCAGAGGGCCGTGCGGGCCTGCGGTTCGGCGGTGTCGATTCGTGGGCTATAGCCGAAGCCGAGCCGGATGACGCTCCACAGCTGCACGAGCAGGTGGCCCAGCGATCCGCAAACGACCCCGATCGCGAGGCCCTCGACGCCGAATGCGGGCGCCAGCACGAGTGTCGCGACGATGATCGCGACGTTGTAGACGACCGGGGCAACGGCCGCGGCGGCGAATCGCCCGGCCGCGTTGAGCACGCTCGTCGCGACCGATCCGAGGGCCAGGAAGATCGGGCTGAGCAGCATCAGCCGGGTCAGCTCGACGGTGCGGTCGATCTCCGGTCCCTTGAAACCCGGGGTAATGGCGGGGACGACGAGCGGGGCGAGGACGAACAGCAGGGCAGCCAGGACGAGCAGGCCGACCAGCATCAGGTTCGTGACCGTCGACACGACGCGCCACGCGCGCGCCTCTTCGCCGGTCGCGAGCAGGCCCGAGACGATCGGGATCAGCGCCGACCCCAGGGCGCCGGCCGCGACCAGCTGGAAGATCAGGTCCGGGATCCGGAATGCCGCAAAGAAGCTGTCGAGCTCGGGGCCGGCGGCGAACGTGTTGGCGATGACGACCAGCCGAACCCAGCCCAGGAGGCGCGAGGCGAGGAACGTCACCGAGACGATCAGGCCGGCGTGGGCGAGACGTCGCCCCACGGTCACGCGTCGTGGTCCGCGGCGGTTTCGACGAGGTCCGTACGGCGAGCGCGGGGATGGGCCTCGCGATAGGCCGCCTGGAGGCGTCCCGGCGAGACGTGCGTGTAGACCTGGGTAGTCGCCAGGCTCTCGTGGCCCAGCAGCTCCTGGACGACCCGCAGGTCCGCGCCGCCGTCGAGCAGGTGGGTCGCGAACGAGTGACGCAGCGTATGCGGCGACACGCCCTGGGGCAGCCCGGCGGCGCGCCGCAAGCCGTCCAGCTTGAAGCGCAGCCCGCGGGCCCCGAGCGGCTCGCCGTGATGGTTGAGGAACAGTTCGCGCGGCGCGACAGCCGCCGACTCGACGGCCGCCGGATTGCGTTCGAGGAGCACAGGACGGCCCTCGTCGAGCCACGCGCGCAGCGCGGCGACGGCCGGCCGGCCAAGCAGCCCGACGCGCTCCTTGCGTCCCTTGCCGATCACCCGGAGCTCGCCGCGGCGCAGGTCGAGCGATCCCAGGTCGGCGGCAGCGAGCTCGCTGATCCGAAGGCCCGCGGCGTAGGCGACTTCGACGATCGCCCGGTCCCGAAGCGCGAGAGCCAGCTCGAGCTCTCTCCGCGGGGAGCCCAGGGCCGATGCCCGGCGCAGCTGGTCGTCGACGACCCCCAGCAGCCGCTCGACCTGTTCGATCTCGAGGACCCGCGGCAGCCGGCGGGGTAGCCGTGGCGTCGCGATCGCGCCCCAGGGGTCGCCCGGAGCGAGACCCTCGCGGACGGTGAACCGATGGAACGCGCGGATCGCGGCCAGGCGTTGGGCGACCGAACTTCGCGCCACTGCGGCGCTCAGCGTGGCGAGATAGGCACGCAGCTCAGCACGCGACGGTGCGCGCCAGTCGATCCGTCGTTCGGCCAACCAGTCCAGGTACCGCTCGACGGCGGCGCCATACGCGCGCCGGGTGTGCGGGGAGGCGTTGCGCGCCTCGAGCGACGCGAGGAAGCGGACGAGGGCCGGGTCCCGCGGCTGACCGCTGCGGCGGGCCTCGCTCACGCCTCCGGCGCGGACCGGGCGCGCGGCCGACGGGCGACCGTCCGCGTCCCGGACCTGGCGCCGCGACTGCCGTTCGTCCCGTTGCGCCGACCGCCCCGAAACGGACGCGCCAGCGCTGCCGGGTTCGGCGGGCCGCCACTGAGCTGCCGTCCCACCAGGTCGCCTTCGGGTAGCTCGATCGACGCCCCACACTTCAGGCAGATGCCGGTGTCGGCCTTCCTGCCGACCGGGCCGCCGTCGGCGTCGTGGATCGCCCCGACCGGTTCGAAGTTCGTGGTGTAGTCGCAGCGCGGATAGTTCGAGCAGCCCCAGAAGACACTCCCGGTCCGCCGGGCGCGACGGGCGACGAGCCGGCCGTCGCCGTTCTTGGGACACTCGACGTCGAAGGGCAACGCGTCCGGGGGCGGCGGTCCCTCCTTGCGGATGTAGTCGCAGTCCGGGTAGCGCGAGCAGCCGACGAAGGCGCCGAAGCGACCGCGGCGGCTGACGAGGGTCCCCTCGCCGCACTTCGGACAGACCTCCCCCTCGCCCTCGAGCGGCGGTGATTCCTCGCCCGGCAGGGGCCGCGTCTCCTTGTGTTCGGGATAGAGCGAGCAGGCGAGGAAGCGGCCGTTGCGGCCGAGCCGGATCACCATCGGGTGGCCTTCCGAGCAGACCTCGTCGGTAGGCTCGGTGGTGAAATCCTTGCGCTTGAGCTCGCGGCGCTTTTCCGCGACGCGCGCGGCGAGCGGGCCATAGAACGCCCGAAGCAAGGGGATCCACTCGCGCTCGCCGCGGGCGATCTCGTCGAGCTCCTCCTCCATCCGGGCGGTGAATTCCGGATCCACGTAGTCGCCGAAGTGCTCGACGAGGAGGTCCGTGACGATCTCGCCGATGAGCTCGGGATGGAGCCGTCGCTCGTCGACCCGGACGTAGCCGCGATCGAGGATCGTCGAGATGGTCGCGGCGTACGTCGACGGCCGCCCGATCCCCTTCTCCTCGAGGGCCTTGATGAGTGTCGCCTCCGTGAACCGCGGCGGCGGCTCCGTGAAGTGCTGCGTCGCCGTGACGTCCTCGACGGTCGTCCGCGCGCCCTCGGCGAGGAGGGGCAGCTGGCGCTCCTCCTCGTCCTCCTCGCGGCCGTCGTCCCGGCCCTCCGTATAGACGCGCGAAAACCCGTCGAACAGCGTCCTTGTCGCGCTCGCCCGAAGCTGGTACGGCTCCGCGTCCAGCTCGATCGTCGTCGTCTCCATCTCCTTGGCCGCCATCTGCGACGCGATCGCACGCTGCCAGACGAGCCGATACAGCCGCAGCTCCTCCGGCTTGAGACCGGCCGCGAGCGAGTCGGGATCGCGCCGGAAGCTCGTCGGCCGAATTGATTCGTGCGCCTCCTGGGCGCCCTTCACCTTGGTCCTGTAGACCCGCCCCTTCGGCATCGTGTACGGCTCGCCCCAGCGCGCGCCGATGACCTCGCGCGCCTCGCCCATGGCGATGCCGGCGATCGCGGTCGAGTCCGTGCGCATGTAGGTGATCACGCCGACATGGCCGTCAGGCGTGTCGACGCCCTCGTAGAGCCGCTGGGCGATCGACATCGTCCTCTTGGGGCTGAACCCCAGCTTGCGGCTCGCCTCCTGCTGGAGCGTCGACGTCGTGAACGGCGGCGCCGGACTTCGCTTGAGCGGTCGCTTCGTGATCGACCGGACGATCGGCGTCCGGCGCCTGAGCGCAAGGGCGTGCTGCTCCGCGGTCTCGCCGTCGCCGATCTCGATGGGCTTGCCGTCGATCCGCACGACGTCGGCCGAAAACGTCACACCATTCTCCGCGGCGAGGAGCGCCTCGAGCGTCCAGTACTCGCGCGTCTCGAACGCGCGGATCTCGCGCTCGCGCTCGACGACGAACCGGACGGCGACCGACTGGACGCGGCCCGCCGACAGCCCGCCGCGGACCTTCCGCGACAGCAGCGGGCTCAGCGTGTAGCCGACCAGCCGATCGACGATGCGGCGAGTCTGCTGGGCATCGACGAGGTTCGCGTCGATGTCGCGGGGATGGGCGAACGCCTCGAGGATCGCGCGCTCTGTGATCTCGCTGAAGGTGACTCGGCGGGTCTTCTCGCGCGGCACGCCCGCGGCCTCCGCGACATGCCAGGCGATCGCCTCGCCTTCGCGATCGAGGTCTGTCGCGAGATAGACGATGTCCGAGCGCTTGGCTTCGCGAGCGATGGCGTCGACGTACTTGCGGCGATCGTCGCTGATGACGTATTCGGGTGCGAAGTCGTGGTCGACGTCGACGCCGAACTTGCCCTTGCCGGGATTCTCCGGGAGGTCGCGCACGTGTCCGTACGAGGCGAGGACCCGGTAGTCGTCTCCCAGGTACCGTTCGATCGTTCGAGCCTTCGCCGGCGACTCGACGATGACGAGGTGCTTCGGCATTCGGGCGGGAGTGTAGCACCGGCTCCTTCGCCCCCAATTACCCCCGGCTTCGCACGAAACCGGGCACCGGACGCGCCTGGGACGGGGCCGAAACCCCCTTTAGATGTCCCGGACTCGGCGCAGGAAGTCCTCGTCGATCTCGAGTTCCGGCTCCGGTTCGGCCGGCTTCTCGGCCGGTCGGGCGTCCCGCTCCTGGCGCCGGCCCGAGGAGTCGCGCGGAGCATCCGCCTCCCCGGCTCGTGCCGCGTCGGGCACCTCGATGAAGCGGATCTGGGCATAGGGGAAGACGAAGACCGACTCCATCCGATCGATGAAGACCGGCCTGGTGCCATTCATCGTCCGGACGTTGGTGCATACGAAGGCGACGTCCGACGGCAGGGGCAGCGCTTCGACGTCGGCCAGCAGCGGCTGCTCGTTCATGAGATGGATGACGACGTTCCTGATCACGGCTCCCCCACCCCGGTCAACGCGGGTGGTAGAAGTCAATGACGAGGCGGACCCGCCCGCCGGCCACCCAGACGCCCAGACCGACCCGGTCGTATTTGGCGTTCATCAGGTTCACGTAGTGGCCGCCGTTGTACGGCTTCTCGGACTGGAAGAAGAGGTGCGAGCCCAGGACCGCGGTCATCGGATTGCCCGAACGGCAGCCCAGGTTCTCCGCCCAGATATAGCTCGTGTAGCCCGCGCGACGCAGCCGGTCGCCCGGCGTCCCGCCGATGAAGTGGTTGCAGAGACCCCGGGTCGCGAGCAGCCGCGCGTACGGCCGGGTGACGGCGGACGAGATGCCCTCGTCGATCCACAGCGGCGCGACGGCCCGGCCGCCCGGGCTGCTGCATGCGCCGGCGGAAGTCACCCAGCCGCCGGTTCGGGTGCAGTTCATCAGCGTCAGGTAGTAGGCCTCGACCGCCGCCCAGGTCCCTCCCCCGACGGACCCGCCGGGTGGCATCGGGGTCGCCGCCGCAGGAACCGTGCTCGCACTGACGGTCCCGCGCGTCGTGAACGTGCCCGAAACCGCCGCCGCGAGTCGGGCGCCGGTCGCGGCGCTCGCCGTTTCGGCGACGGTCATCACGACCCGCTGGCCAAGGCGGAATGGCTTCGCCGGGTGGAACACGAGAACCGTGTCGCGGTCGGCGAACTGGATGGTTCCCTTCACGACGGCACCGTCGGCGGTAACGCTGATGGCCGCCCTGGTCGAGGTTCGGTCCATCGGCTCGCTGAAGCGGACCGATACGTCGACGGCCGTGGCCACGCCGCCCGTTCCGTCGCGCGGCCGGAAGCGGACAACCGTCGGCGCGTCGGCGGTCCGCACCGACAGCGTCGCCGGGGCAACGGATGCGCCCTCCTCGTCCCGCACGCTCGATGCCAGCGACACCTGGTAGGTCGCGTTCGGCAGGAGCGGCGATGCAGGCGTGAAGACGTAACGGATGACGCCGCGCCGGCCCAGGCGGGCGACCGATCCACTGACCGGTGGGTCGAGGCGCACGCCGTCTGCGAGCGTCGCCGCGTCGACGGCGCCGTCGAAGACGATCTCAAAGCTCGTATCGGGAGCGGCCCGGGCGCCGACCAGCTTCGTCACGTTGATGGTGGCGGCTGTGCTTGCGCGGGTGAGGAAAGCGGCCTCCAGCGGGGCGGACATGGGAGCCCCACTTGCCGCGAGCGCGCCGGCATCGACCGTGATCGTATGAACGGTCCCGGCCTGCCACGTGGCCGTAGGGCTGACCGACAGCACCGTCCCGGTCTCGTCCCAGACCAGGTCCACGGACGTCGCCGGGACCACGTGAACCAGGCCGGCCACGCTGACACGGTTCATCGGGGTCGTGAACGAGATGGCGATCGTCGCGTCGAGTGGCTGGCCGACGCGCAGGTCTGTGCGGATCGCGGCATCGGCGACGGGAAGGATCGCGCTGGGTGGAATCGCATTGGTCCCGGAGGGTGCCGACAGGGCCAGCACGCCGAACCCGGCAAACGCGAATGCTGTGATCGCGACCCGAATCGGGGAGCCAACCCGGCCATATGCGGCGGATGCGGCGCGGACCGGCGCGGTGATCGGGACCGCCAGCGCGGTGGCGAGCTTTCGCAATAGACAGTCTTCCTGGCTTTCGCTGGGGGACGACGCCTTCGTCGGCTGTCTGCCGCTCGAGAAGCGTGACGGGCGGCAGCCGGAAGGGTAGCACGGAGGCAACACCCCGAGAAGGACCGCCAGGGCCCTCAAACCTCTCCGGACCTGCCTCGCCGAAATGGCACGGGCGCTGCCCGGAGGTTGGGTCGTGGGGTTCGCCGGCCGCGCCGCCGGGGGATCGCCGAGGCAAGACCACCCACCGGCCGGTAGCGACCATAGGCGCCGGCGACGAGCTCGCGAGACTCGAGCAACGTCAGTGCGGCCAGCACGCCCGCGATGGTCAGGCCCGTCGCCGCGACCAGCTCGTCGGCGGTCGTCCGGCCGGCCAGCAGCGCCGTCGCGATGCGGCGCGGCCCAGGGTCGAGCCCGACCAGTACGGCGGCCACCGACTTCGCCACCGGGACCGACGGGGCGCCGCTCAGCTCGTCGACCAGCTCGAGATCCGCGATCAGCTGCGGGATCCCCGCGACGATCCGCGCCTGGCCGGCGAACTCGCGGAGGAACGAGAGGCAGCCCGCCGATGACGGACTGTCGATCGACCCGGGCACGAGGAAGCATTCGCGGCCCTGCTCGAGCGCCCAGTTGGCCGTGATCAACGCGCCGCTGCTCGCGCCTGCCTCGACGACGACGGTCGCGTCGGACAGGCCGCTGATGATCCGGTTACGCCGCGGAAAGAGCCCGGGCAGTGGCTCGGTCCCCGGCGGAAACTCCGACACGAGGGCGCCGCCCGCGGCCACGATCGCCGCCGCGAGCCTGCGATGCGCGGTGGGATAGAGGTGATTGTGGCCGCCACCGAGGACGGCGACGGTGGCGCGCCCGTCCTGGACGACCGCGGCATGCGCCGCGCCGTCGATCCCCACCGCAAGGCCGGAGACGACGACGGCGCCGGCACGGGCGATGGCCGCTCCCAGGCGGCTCGCCGTCAATCGGCCATGCTCCGTGGGCCGCCTGGTCCCGACGATCGCGATCGCGTGCCGCGCCGCGAGCGCCGCTGCGTCGCCGCGGATGTAGAGCACGTGTGGCGGGAGCTCGATGGAGCGCAGGCGCCCGGGGTAATCCGGATCGTCGATCGTCATGATCTCGACGCCGCTCGACATGAGCGTGTCGAGGACGGCCGACGCCCGGCCCGCGACCTCGACGACGTCGCCGGCTACCTCGTCGGGCATCGCGTGAGTCGTGCCGTCGGCGTCAGCATTGGCAGCGACGAGGACGCGGACCGCGTCCGGACGCGCGGCGATCTCGAGGACGTTCCGCGCGCTGCCAAGGCGGGCGAGCAGCCTGGCGAGGGTTGCCGGGCCCAGTCCCTCGACCGTTGAGAGGACGATCAATGCCTCGCGCTCGGGGAGCCTCGGCGCCATCGCCCGCTGGGCCACTCCGAGTGGACCATTGATCCCCACGCCCAGCACCCTAGATCGCCATTCGCTGCGAGACGCGGCTGGCCGGTGACCGGAAGCGCGCCGCCTCGTCGAGGTGCTCCGGCGCGACGCGGGCCGCTCCCGCCAGGTCGGCGATCGTGCGGGCCACCCGGAGCAGGCGCTCGGTCCCCCGCCCGGACAGGCGCTCCAGCTCCGATAGCTCGATCGCCCGGCGCTCGCCCAGCTCGTCGAGTGCGCACGCGGCGCGTAGCGCCCGACCCGACACTCGTCCGTTGAGCCTGCCGGGCGGCCGGGCCAGCTGCATGGCCCGTGCCGCGGCGATGCGCCCGGCGACCGTCGCCGAATCCTCCGGGGCATGGGCGGTCACGAGCGCCGCCGCGGGGATCCGCGGCATGACGATCCACAGGTCGATCCGGTCGCGCAGCGGACCGGAGATGCGGCTCGCGTAGCGTTCGGGAACATTGGGCGGACAGCTGCAGCCCTGGCCGTCCGTGCCCGACTGGCCGCACGGACAGGGGTTCATCGCCGCGACGAGCTGGAAGCGTGCCGGGAACGTCGTCGCCCGACCCACTCGCGCGATGGCGACGCGGCCCTCCTCCAGAGGCTCGCGAAGCGCCTCGAGCACGTCGCGCCCGAACTCCGGCAGCTCGTCGAGGAACAGGACGCCGTGATCGGCGAGGGTCACCTCGCCCGGCGACATCCGCGGTCCGCCGCCCACCATCGCGGCGTACGAGATGGTGTGGTGCGGGGTGCGGAAAGGCGGTCGCCGAACGAGGCTTCGGACTGGTCCCTCGCCCGACGCCGACGCGACGACCGTCGCCGCGAGTGCCGCCTGGTCGTCGAGCGGCGGCAGCAGCCCGGGAATGGTCCGGGCGAGGAGCGTCTTGCCGGTTCCCGGCGGTCCGACGAGCAGCAACCCGTGGCCACCGGCCAGGGCGACCTCGAGCCCGCGGCGGGCCTCGAGCTGGCCGCGCACCTCGCCGAGGTCCGGCACCGCCCGATCCGGCATCGCCGTCGGCGACCGAACGCCGTCGAGCTCGCCGCCCGCGGCATCGACCCGCGCTGGCGACGCCGGCGAGCGCCTGGAACGAGGCGAACGGACGATGTCGACGGCTTCGGCCAGCGTCGCGACCGGCACGACGTCGATGCCCGCCACGAGTCGTGCTTCGTCGATCGTGTCTGCCGGCACGACAGCGCGCCGTACGCCGCGCCGCGCCAGTGCGGCGACCATCGGCAGGATGCCCGGCACCGAGCGGACCTCGCCGCCCAGCGACAGCTCGCCGACCAGGGCGAGCCGACCGCGCGCCGGGCGGACCTGGTCCGAGCCCAGCAGGATCCCCACGGCGATGGCGAGGTCGAGCGAGGCCCCGGCCTTGCGCAGATCGGCCGGGGCGAGGTTGACGGTGATCCGTCGCGGCGGATGGACGAACCCGGCGTTGCGGAGCGCACCCCGGACGCGCTCGCGCGCCTCCTGGAGCGCCACGTCCGCCAGGCCGACGATCGTGAACCCCGGCAGCCCCGGCGCGACGTCCACCTCGACGCGAATGACGCGCCCGTCGAGCCCATGGAGGGTTGCGGAGAGGACGGTCGCCAGCACGACCCCGACGCTAGCGGGCGGGCCTTATCCCTCGGTCATCGGTCGCTTGGCTGCCGCTCAACGGGCAGTCGCCTAGCGCGCCGCCACCGGCATGGCGGCGCCGGCGGGCGCCCCCTTGTCGACGATCTTGGCGAAGTCGAGCAACGACCGACCAAGCAGCGAGTCCGCCTTCGTGAACATGAACGGGGCGCCCGAGTTGAGCGAGCTGATCGCGCCGCGGTACTCGTTGACGATCTGGTGGTCGATGGTCCGCTTGAGGGCACCCTCGGCGTTCTTGACGCTGATCCCCGTGAAGGCGTTCGAGCGGTTGAGGACCAGCTGGAGCTTCGACTTCTCGTAGCCCAGATGGCCGATCGTCTCGAGCACGAGTCGGACGTTCTTGAGGCACGACAGGTCCGCGGTCATCACCACGAACAGGACCTCGGCGTGCTCGATGATGCCCAGGTTGACGTCGTCGAGGCGCTTGTCGATGTCGACAAGGACGTAGTCGTAGAGCCCCCGCAGGATGTCGAGGATCTGCGGCATATGCTCCGGCGTGACGAGCTCGGCGGTTTCGGGCGACGGCGGTGCGAGCAGCAGGTCGACGCCGGAATCGTGCTTGACGAGGACCTGCTTGACCAGGTCCTGGTCGATCGACGGCGCGCTGACGATGTCGACGATGCTGCGCCGGTCGAGGCCCAGGTCGAGGAAGACACGGTGATCACCGAACTGGAGGTTGCCGTCGACCAGGCAGACCTTCCGGCCGAGCTCGCGATGGAGCGCGATCGCGGCGTTGATCGCGATCGTCGTCGTGCCCACGCCGCCCTTCGCCCCGTAAAAGGCAAAGACCCGGCCCAGCGGCGGCCGGCCCACGAGCGAATCGCGTGGCGCGAAGCGCGCCAGGAGGCTCTTGATCCGGGCGAGCAGCTCGGCGGGATGGAACGGCTTGATCAGGTAGTCGTCGGCGCCGGCGCGCAGTCCGCGGACCTTCTGCTCGACCTCCCGTTCGGCCGTCAGCATGATGATCGGGACGTGGCCGCTCGCGCCTTCCTCCTGCCGGATCTTGGTCGCGACCTGGTAGCCGTCGAGCTTCGGGAGCATGACGTCGAGGAGGATCAGCGACGGATTCTCGGCGCCCCAGAGCCGGAAACCTTCGGCGCCATCGGACGCCGTGACGACCTCGAAGCCCTCCTGCCTCAGCGTGTACTGGAGCAGGCGCTGGACGTTGGGATCGTCGTCGACGACCAGGATCTTGGCCGCCATCAGTCGGTCTCTCTCCTCTGCCTGGGAACGGGCGGACGCGAGGCGACCACGCCGGCGCGAGTATAGCCGCCGGGCTCATCGCCCCGAGGAGGTGGGACCGACTCGATCGGCGGCGCGGACCCCGGCTAGCCCCCCTTCGCCGGCGTCGTACCGCCGTCCGCCATCCCACGCTCGACGAAGCCGGCGAACGGCTCGACGAGGCGGGTGAATTCGGTCGGGATGACGAACTTCGTGGCCGGGCTCGCGCCGAGGGCCTTGAGGGCGTCGAGGTACTGCAGGGCCATCGTCTTCTGGTCCACGCCCGAGGCGGCCTGGAAGATCCGGGTCAGCGCCTGGCTGAAGCCCTCGGCCCGCAGGATGGCCGCCTGCCGATCGCCTTCGGCCTTGAGGATCTCGGACTGCTTCTGGCCCTCGGCGACGTTGATCGCCGCCTGCCGGGTGCCCTCGGATTCGGTGATGACCGCCCGCCGCGTCCGCTCGGCGGACAGCTGGCGGTTCATGGCGTCCTGGACGTCGCGAGGCGGGGTGATCTCGCGAATCTCGACCGTCGTGACCTTGCCACCCCAGCGCTCGGTGACCTCATCGAGCTTGACCCGCAGGACCTCGTTGATCTGCTCGCGCTTGGACAGGACCTCGTCGAGCAGGATGTCGCCGATGACGGCCCGTAGCGTCGTCGTAGCGACGCCCTGCAGGGCGCCCGGGAAGTTGACGACGTTGACGACGCTCTTGAGCGGGTCGCTGATCCGCCAGTAGATCAGGAAGTCGACGTTGATCGGGGCGTTGTCCTTGGTGATCGTCGTCTGGCTGGGGACCTCGATGAACTGCTCCCGCACGTCGACCTTCACGGGCCGGTCGATGATCGGGATCAGGAACCGCAGGCCCGGGTCGCGGACCATCGACGCGTTCGTCCGACCCAGCCGGAACACGACCATCTTCTCGTACTGCTGAACGACTCGGATCGAGAGGTAGACGATCACCAGTGCGACGACGATGAGGAACGCCGCAACGGCGGCGGTGACGGGAAGTTCCACGCTGTCCTCCGACTCCTAGGCGACTGACGGTTGGGGATCTGGTTCGACGAGGACCGTCAGGCCGTCGACACCGACGATCCTGACAGGGGTGCCGCGGTCGAGCGTTCGGTCACCCGTGGCGCGGGCGGTCCATTCCTCGCCGGCGGCGTAGACCGATCCGACGGGCTCGAGCGGGCGCCGAACGACGGCCAACGTGCCGCTCGGGAGGGCGGCGCCGACCATCCCGGGACTCGCCGTCATCATCCGCGTCCGCATGACCGCGAAGACGATGAGGAAGACGAAGGCGGCCGCTGTCAGCGTCATGACCGCGATGAGCTGCGGGGCAACCTGAACGACGGGGGCGAATGGATCGCCAGGCTCCGTGTAGAGCGCAGACGCGCCCAGCACGAAGCAGATGAGGCCGCCTACCGCGAGGAGGCCGTGGCTGGTCACCGTGGTTTCGAGGGCGAACAGCACCACGGCCAGGATCACCAGCAGGAGACCCGCCGCATTGAGCGGCAGGCTGCCGAAGCCGATGAACGCGAGGATCACTGCGAGGCCGCCCAGGATCCCGGTCACGAAGTTCGGGTTCATCAGCTCGTAGAGGAGACCCAGGGAGCCGACGCTGAACAGCAGGGCGGCGATGTTCGGGTCGGACAGCAGGTGCAGGAACGACTGGAACGGGTTCATCGCGAGCTCGCGGGTCGTCGCGCCGGTCAGGTCGAGCGTCCGTGTCGTGCCGTTGACGTCGACCTGCTTGCCGTTGGCGAATGCGATGACCTCGTCGAGAGAGGCCGCGATGCCGTCGACGACGTGCTGCTGGACGGCGACGGTCGCCGGGGCCGAAACGGCCTTGTCGACCGCGGAGACGGCCCACTCGACGTTGCGGTGGCGGGCCTGGGCGATCGACGTGATCTTGGCGATCGCGTCGTTCTTGACCTTCTGGCCGAGCGTTCCCGGGATGTCCTCGCCCCCGGCCCCCACCGGCGAGGCGGCCCCGATGTTCGTGCCGGGGGCCATCAGGGCGATGTTCGCGGCGAGGGTGATGAACGTACCGGCGCTCGCGGCACGGCCGCCCGCGGGAGCAACCCATACGATCGTCGGGATGTCCGCCTCGAGCAACGCGCCGACGATGTCGTTCGTGGCCTGGAGATCGCCGCCCGGCGTGTTGAGCCTGATGACGACGGCGGCGTCACCGTCGCGCGCGGCGCGGGCGATGCCGTCGGCGAGATACCCGGCGAAGACGTTGTCGACGATGCCCGTGGCCGGCAGGACCGACACGCGCGGCGTCCCAATGGCCGCGAGGTTCCCGGCGAACAGGCCGAACAGGCCAAGGGCGGCGCAGGCGCCGAAGACTGACCGGGCGAGGTGA
>Ga0070697_100002056_pt1 | contig 15429 bp, 14 predicted proteins | sample KBSK1501metaG_FD_65475 | JGI IMG/M metagenome (GOLD analysis project Ga0070697, IMG submission 65475) | Corn, switchgrass and miscanthus rhizosphere microbial communities from Kellogg Biological Station, Michigan, USA - KBS K1-50-1 metaG | ecosystem: Host-associated > Plants > Roots >...
CGGCGGTTCGGGTCTTTCTTTGGAATAGGCCTCGTCAAACGTTGGAGGTAGTCTTTGCTGAACTTGAGTTTTGGCACCGTTACCCTCCTATTACACGACATCTCTAGGCTTTGAGGACTATGGTCTACTAGCTTCCTAATGCGTGGAGTGTCAACGCGACATAACAATAACATTGGTTCCCGCCCGAACACCGCAAAGGAGACAAATTCTTGAAATCTTTCACACCCCATCTCGATCCATGATGAAATAATTTGATAGCCTCCGGGACGAAACCCGATCATCAGGCTCTCGAATCTTCGGTAGTTCGCGCAACATCCTCCCCTATGATGAACATGTTCTTGGAGTTTCTCGAAGTTCCAGGTAACGTCCTGCTTATCCAAGGAGCGCCCGGCACTGGAAAGACAACTCTCGCATTTGAGATACTGAATGCTATTGGGGACTCGCACAGGGTCTATGCGTCCAGCAGGGTCTCACCAGTCAAACTGCGCATCCAGTTTCCCTGGATCGATGAGGTAATCGATTCTATGTCCGGACGATCCTCGAAGGCAAGCTGGAATGACGAATTCCACGACCTCCGAGGCTCCGATACCGACAGTGTCCTCTCGAAGATCATACGACTGAAACAAGCCAAACAGAAATCGATCCTTGTCGTAGATAGTTGGGAGGGGGCGTTGAGAAATGCGACGCCTGAAGGCCGAAAAATGCTCGAGTCAGCCGTCATGTCCGAACTAGATTCGACAAAAGCAAGTGTGATTCTCGTCAGTGAGGCCGAACGAGCCGACAACCTCGGCTATCTAGTGGACGGAGTCGTAACCCTCGAACAGAACGAGCTAGAAGGAAGGAGAATCAGGTCCCTCGGAATAGACAAGCTAAGAGGATTCAGAGTCCAGAGCCAACACTTTCCATTCACCCTAGAAAAGGGAAGATTCACCTTCTTAGACGAAGAATACGAAAACGGCCCACCCACCCTAGTGAGAAGTCCAGAAAAAGTAACACACACAGCAACACATTATTCCACAGGGAGTAGGGAGCTCGACCAGTTAGTGGGTGGCGGAGTCCGGAAAGGCGCCTTCTTCATGATTGACACAGACAGCAATGTTTCCCCGCAGTCCCTGAGGTTGCTAGTCAACATGATCCGTTCTAATTTCATCAACCAAGGCGGCGCATGCTTCAGTGTTTCAACCGGGACCTTCAGCTCGGAATCCTCGGCAGAGGCACTAAGACCATACATCGGCGACAAGGCCCTCGGAGAGAGGGTTCGAATAGTGGAGTTCAACTCGCAGCTTCCTTCGAAGACTTGGAGGCTGAAGTTGAGGGGCCAGCTGATGAGCGATTTGGCCGAGTTCTACAGAGCGTGGAACTCCCTGAAGGAAACGTCTACCGGGATGATGCTAACTATGAACTTCGACAAGCTCGTGCAGGTCTACGGAGAAGAGCTGACACTTCCGGGATTTACCGAGATAGGAGAAGGCCTGCGGGACGAAGGAGCCTTCAGCATCGGCATATCCTCACGTCCCACCAAGGTGCGTGATGAGTTTCTCAGACAAGCCGACTACCACATAAAGATCCAAAGCTGGAACGGTCACTTATTGATCTACGGCGTAAAGCCTTTCACGCATATTCACGGGGCCACTTTCAACTTCGACAAGGGATATCCGTCCCTCGACCTCATTGAGATCGTCTGAGCTTTCGGAAGGCCCACGATCGGTGGGCTAGAATTTCGATTTAGTGTAATCCCATGTCGAGAAGAAGTGCGGGGTTATTTCGACTAAGACTTCTTCGCCCTTTCTTACCTGGTCTACCATGTTCTTCGCCATGCTGCTGGTGAGATCGCCTAGATACTTCGCTATGATCTTCTCCGATAATGGTAATGCCTTCCCCATGTCCTTTACGATGATGGCGGTTCCTTTTCCTTTCACTCCCGTATTGGGCATCGCGTCGGTATCGACCGAAAAGTAGACTGTCTTGTTTTGTTTCATATTTCGGACCTTCACTGCGTCCTTGTAGCTCATGAGGTAGAGCTTGTTGTTCACATAATCGTACCATACTGGGTGTATGTTGGGTTCGCCCTTCGAGTTAGTAGTCCCCAGTCGGAGTGGCGTTTTACTGCTGGCTAGAAATGCATCAAGCTCAGACCGGTCCATTCCCGGAGCCATCGGCATAGCCCTGTAGATTCTTACTGCTGCCAAGATACCATAGAGCAGCTGGGGTTCATACTTGTCCCTTTGCAGGGCGTTTTTTCTTTCACGGTTAATCCCGGACCCGCGCTACAACTCGAATCTCATTCTAACAGAATTGACATTTTTATTGCTGGACTGGGACGCAGTAGAAAAAGTCGGGTCGCCTTTTCTACCTCTCAATAGTATCAGTGTTACATGAGCGATCTGTCGTACAAGCTGGCTGAACTACGACCAGCCCTACGCCCTGTCGCAGAGTCGGCGGCATGGGTGGCCAGCTTCGTCATCGCCAACGCGATAAGCCAAGAACCAGTGTACTTTTTGATCCTCCTACTCGTTCTAGGTTCGGATGTACTCGACACTTCTGACAAGAGCAAGGGACTCTTCCGAGACTTCATCGCGGGAAGCGTCACCGCAATCCTTTCCTTGGCTCTCAACGATCAGTTAGGCCTAGCTGTCGGAGGGGTCGTCGCGGTCACGGCAGTCGCTAGGCTAATGCACAAACACGTGTAAACCGTGAATTTTCAGTTTCTCGCTCTTATTCTTTGCCGATAGGATGCGACAGCAGGGGATAAGCATAAAACGGCCCAGAGCTATCTCCGGTAGTCTAGAGATACCATGGGCAAAGTGATGATCTCTTTATCGTCCGAAGCGGAACAACTGGTTCGACAAGAAGTTGACAAGGTCTACTATGGAAGGACCGGGGGATTCAGCATATTTTTCGAACGTCTCGTCCGAACATATTTCAATGGAAACAAGAAAGCCCCATCCGACCGCAAGCAATCGAAATAACAAGGCCCTCCTTCCAAGAAAGTACATCGAGCCCACTACGCCAGTTACTAAGCTGAGACTTCAATTCCTAGACCAGTTTCCGAAGATCATAGGATGATCCGGCCGAGGATGTCTTGATCCGTTATTGGTCAACCAAAGCATTTTGAATCATTGAGTTGAGGCAAGCGGCAGGGGCGGTGGTCCAGACCACCCAAGTGGGGACAGCTTGGTCTAAGAGAGCTGGCAGGGCAACTCCCAGTTCGAGGAAATACTGGTCTCGGGCACCAGTGATCGTGGGTTCAAATCCCACCCGCCCCACCATAAATGCGACCCTGTTGGGTTGAGCCGTTTAGGTGAATTCCTTTCTCTCAAACAGAAGAAGGCCAATTATTGCGGTAACGACGAAGTAACCGACCAGGATCGCGATTCCCTCTGGGATGCCCACAGCAAAGATCTTAGTCTCATTTCTTCCACCGAATGCTCCTCTTACGCTCTGAGTTGTAGGATACGGATCCGTTAGTACATTGCCGATTATCCCTGAACCGTAGGTGATGATGAACCAGGGTTCGATCTGGGCGAGGCCTGAGACTATTAATTGGATGAGCGAGAAGGCGAAGAGAAAGAGAATCGCGGTTACAAGAATGGACATTGAACTAGATTTGAAGAGCGAGCTGAAGAAGAAGGTGAACCCGAGCACAGCGACTAAATAGAGTACTGAGAAAATGAGTGACTCACCGTACTGGTATGGTATGTTTGCGCCAAAGTAGTAGATGCCATTACCGATGGCGATTGCTGCATAGACTGCGAGTATGATGAGGGATGCTGTTAACGCAGCGATCCATTTGCCGACATAGATTGAGGATCGTCGCAAGGGATTTCCGACCAAGAAATAGCCTGTCTTGTTCTGGAACTCTCCGGAGATTGCGTCTCCTCCGAAAAATATTCCTGATAATATGACCACTAAAGTGACCGAATTGCCCCACCAGAAGGAGTAGAACCCTAGGGCGTCAGATGCAAAGCTGCTGACCCCATAGTATGCCACTACCGCTGTAAGAATGGAGCTTATGATTAGCCCGATTATCAGAAGGATGAAGAACCTTCGTGATCTGAAATAGTTCAAGAGTTCGTATTTTGCCATCACTCCCATTTGGGCAATGCTGCTCGGCAGATTTTGAAGGATTACTGGACCTGCTTTTAGAGATGGTTTGCTCATGTTTCTGTCACAGCGTTGCCTTGATCAGATTCAGGTACGTGTCTTCGAGAGCCGAGGAGGACGGATGGAAGCTGACCAGACCTATCTTCAGGGCCACAAGGTCTGAAAGGAGTTTTTCTTGGCTGTCTAGGTTACCGGAGAATTTTATCCGCAAGCTCTTCATCTCCAGTTTTTCGGCTGACACCACTCCCGCGAGAGAGGATATGTTCCTGCTTACGGTCTGATCATCAATGTCTCTTGATAGTCCTACGTCGATGATGACCTGGCCTCCATCAACTCCAGAGAATCGTGATACGACATTGCTGAGCTTATCGTAGACCAGTAGTTTTCCATGGTCTATCATCGCGACCTCGTCGCAGATGTCCGAGACCTCGTTTAGCAGGTGTGAGCTCATGAAAATCAGCCTATTCTTTTGTTTAAGCGTCTTTACGATCTCCCTAACCTCTGACATTCCTCTAGGGTCGAGGCCGGTGCTAGGTTCGTCAAGCATGAGAATCTCGGGGTCGGAGAGGAGGGCTGCGGATATGTTGATTCGTTGTTTCATTCCTTTGGAGAATTTTCCGACTTTTTTGTCCAGCCATTCTTCCATCTTTACTTCTGCAACTACCTCTTCGATCTTCTTCTTCCTTTCCGAACGGGGCATTCCTCTAATTTCCGCGACCATAGAGAGCGCCTCTCGAGGAGTTAGAGCGGGGTAGATCTCGGGGCTTTCGATAAGCGATCCGACGGAGGCGAGAGCCTTCTTCTTGTTCTCGTGTACTGAAATTCCGTTGATTAGTGCCTTGCCCTCGGTTGCTCTGATCATGTCGGTGAAGAGCTTCAGGGTGGTTGTTTTTCCGGCTCCGTTTGGCCCCAGGAAGCCAACGCATTTCGAGCCCTCAATCTTGAGGTTGAGATTGGATAGCGCGGAAAACGAGCCGTACCGTTTTGACAGGTTTACGGCTTCAATAGATGGGCTAGACATAACTTGAATCTCCTAAGACGTCAGTCCCAGATTCAAGAGCATTCCAAGAGCATCCAATGTTTCACGAGGTAAATATTGATGACAACTTGAAAATCCCCATTATTAGACACTTTTCCTAGCGCTTGAAAGCGCCAGCAAGGCTGAGGCATCCGTTTCTAGCATGCCGAACAAGGATTTCCCTTGGTTTCAAAGTTTAAAGGAACGACAGGCTCCCAAACGTTCCGAGCACCTGTTAGGATTGACCAGTACCATTAATCCTCACTCGGATGATTATGAGGTAAAGCTGACACCGGAGCACGAGAGTCTTCGACACACAATTCGTGACTTTGCAGAGAAACGAATCCGGCCTCTTGCCGCGGAAATAGATCGGAAGAACCATATTCCGCGTGATCTTATCGATGACATTGCAAAGCTTGGCGTGACGGGTATCACCTTCAAGGAAGAGTATGGCGGGCTCGGCGCTGACATGTTATCCATGGTTATTGCGCTTGAGGAGCTTGCCCGAGTTAATGCTGCCTGTTCGACGGTTTTTGTTGCTAGCCATCTTGTCTCGGAGCCTTTGAGCGAGTGGGGAACTGAGGAACAGAAGAAACGCTACCTTCCCCCTATGGTCTCGGGAGAAAAGATCGGGGCTCATGCTATGACTGAGCCTGGTGCTGGGTCAGATGTTGCTGGTATCAAGACTACCGCTAAGCTTCATGGGACTCACTGGGAGATCTCTGGACGGAAGACGTTCATAACAAATGGCGAGATAGCAGATCTCTACCTTGTCTTTGCTCGGACCAGCCCATCGCCTAGCAGGCAGGAACGACACAAGGGCCTCAGCGCGTTCTTGGTCGAAAGGGGAGCAGAGGGATTCCAGGTCGCTAGCAAGATCGAAACCATCGGATTGCGGGGGTCACAGCCATCCGAGTTGGTTCTCGATCGCGTAAAAGTTCCCAAAGACAATTTGCTAGGAAAAGAAGGCGAGGGATTCTATGTCGGAGTAAAAACGTACGATCGGGGAAGAATTGACGTCGCGGCGCAGGGCGTGGGAATATGCCAAGCTGCATACGAGGCTGCGGTGAGTTATGCCCAGACGCGTACAAGTTTTGATAAGCCGCTGGTTGAGTTCCAGCAAGTGCAGTACAAGATCGCTGAGATGGCAATGGGGCTTCATACAGCTCGGCTGTTGACCTACTGGGCAGCTTCCCAGAAAGACCAGGGAAGGGATTTCGTCAAGGCATCATCTATCGCCAAGGTCACATCAACAGAAGCCGCGGAGAAACTATCACTGCTTGCAATGATGATACATGGTGGATATGGAGTTGCCACTGAGTATCCTGTCGAGCGTTTTCTAAGGGACTCGCAGATCATCAAGACTTACGAGGGAACGAACGACATTCAGCGATTGACTATCGCGAAACAGTGTTTGAGAGAACTGAAAGCCTAGCCGCAACTGGGCGATTCGTGGTCTAGCCTCTGAAGTTCATTCTCTCCGGCCTCGGAAACTGGTGGAACGGATGGAGTCTTGCGGACCATGCTGTGCCGCTCGCTGACAAACTCGGCTTCTGGGGGGCGGTGATCCCGGATCATTACATGTGGGCCGAGGCATATGGAGCGGCCCAGAAGGATTCGACTGTCGAAAGCTGGATCGCGCTTTCCTATCTAGCTGCCAAGACCCAGAAGATCAAGCTCGGAACAATCGTCACGCCAATCCCGTTCCGTCCACCAGCAATGCTGGCCAAAATGGTTGCTACCATGGACGTGTTGTCGTCCGGACGCGCAGTCCTCGGTGTAGGGGCGGGATGGTCTCAGACAGAATTCGAGGGCTACAGTACATGGGACGATTCGAAGACACGGGTTGACAAGACGCAGGAGGGTGTGGATCTGATCCTCCAGCTCTGGCACACGCCGCAGGTCGATTTCAAGGGAAAATACTACCACGCGAAAGGCGCGATTCTAGAGCCAAAACCAATTCAAAAACCCCATCCTCCCCTGATGTTCGGAGGGGTGGGGACACGAATGCTTCGGCTCGCGGGCCAATATTCCGACATTTGTCACATCCCACCATGGGTCCAAGTGCCGATAGAGAAGGCACGGTCAATCGTAAAGCAGGAGGCGCGAAGATTCCACCGAGAAGACAAGATAGCGTTTGCAGCGGGGTCTGTCGCCAATCGGGACCAGAAGTTCGACCTGAAAGAGGTTGGACACGACGTGGAGAGGGCGGCAAAAGACGGAGCCCTATACTATATCGCACCCCTCCACCGCACAGGGTATCTTGACAATCTCAAAGAGTTCGCAAAGAGCATCATACCATCATATTCAGGCCTGGACTAGCACGGTCAGACCGTAGTATCGTTTTTCGCGCCCGCATCCCTTTGAGTTGAGCGGATTATTTTGAAGATATGTGTCATTTCTGATACTCACACGGACTCAATTGACGACATGCCAAGGCGTATCCTAGACGAGCTGTCCGGAGCTGACATGATCCTTCACGCTGGGGATTTCACAGGTAAGTCGCTCGTTGACGCGCTGCGCAAAGTTGGCCCCTTCAGAGGTGTCTACGGCAATATCGATGGACCAGACGTAAGGAAAGAATTGCCGTCCATCGACATCGTCCAAGTAGGGATCTGAAGATCGGTGTGAACCATCCGGCTGAAGGAGGCCCTCCCCAAACACTGGAGCAGAGATTGAGACCCAAATTCTCCGGAGTCCAGGCCATTATTCACGGTCACAGCCACCAGACGAAGAATGATTTCCGGGACGGTGTTCTCTGGTTCAATCCAGGAAGCGCGACAGGAACATTCCCAGCCAGGGAGAAAACCTACGGCATTCTAACAATCGACAGAGAGATTCGCGGAGAAATCATCCGACTCCCCGGCTAGAAAAAGTCCCGGCGGAGAGAGATTCCGCAAGACTCATGTGGAAGGGTTTCTTTTTCACTAAGGCTTTGAGGCCGACACTGGTCTATCCGATATTCGTTCTCTTGATAATTACTCTAGGACCTGGCCATGTGATTGCTTCGGAGCAAAACACGACGATGCAATCCCCTAGCATCAATGTTCTCTCGTCCCCTCTTGTCACATCTCCCGCTTTTGCAAACGTGGAGATCGCTGGCGAGACTTCGCCTGACCGACAACGTGTCGAGCCTACGATTGCTGTTGACCCGCACAATTCCAGTGTTATCGTGGCTGGAGCTCAGGATTATCGGTTGAAAGCGATTGGCGAGCATAGATGGCACGGCTACTATCGATCAGTTGACGGGGGACGAACCTGGTCCTCAAGCCTCATCCCTGGCTTTCCAGGAGACACATCACCCCAGGGAATATCATCATCCTTACACAGGTCGAACGCAACATCAGACCCTGTCCTAGCCATTGACCGGCTTGGCAACGTCTACTATGCTGGGCTAGTTTTCAACATTACAAATGGCGTAATCGGTAACACTTTCGTCTTTGTCGCAAAGTACACAAACGATGGCGCGACATATGCCGGCGTCTCCCTAATCGGAGGGTCACCAGACGCCGACAAGGAATGGATTGCAATAGACAAGACAGGCGGCACAACTGATGGTAACATTTACGTTGCTTTTGACTCGACTATTCAGGGAATCTATGTTACAAGTTTCAGCCGCTCTATTGATGGAGGCAAGACCTTCTCTCTTCCAATAATGGTCCCACCCAGTTGCGCTGGCCTACCTCCCCCCAATGGATGCGGAAACCTTCCTGGTGTAACGGTGGACTCGAACGGCAACGTGTTCGTCTCATCCCTGCCCTACAATCTCACCTCGGGTTTCTTCTTCAACTCAATCCAAGTGACCAAGCTGACAAACGGTGGATCAATCGTAGGAGGGTCAATAGTTGTTCAGAGTGGAATCAGTATCATTCCATCTCCTCTTCCTGGCGGAAGTTTCAGGACATTCACAATCCCTCAGATAACTGCAGATTCCAGAGGTGTCTACCTTGTTTGGGACGACTTCCGGACAGGAACAGCCGACGTATACCTGACCAGATCAGTCGACGCCGGGACGACGTGGACCTCCCCACTAAGAGTCAACGACGTAATATCTGCTCAACAATTCTTTCCCACGGTCACCGCCGTTGGCGGGAATGTCACGATGGCATGGTATGATAGCAGGTTCAGCACCGGAACAACAATGAATGCTTTGGACGTGTTCTTTGCGCGGTCGACAGATGCCGGCGTGACCTTTTCTCCAAGCTATCGGGTAACAAGTGTGTCTTTCAACCCCAACCTGGTCCTTCGAACGGATAATCCTAACACTAACGAGGTATTCATGGGAGATTACATCGGCATCACGTCTACCGCGTCCATTGCTTACCCGATATGGGCCGATGACAGAAACGCATGCGACACAGTAGACCCGACATTTGGCTGCGTAGATCAAGATGTCTTCACAACCTCGCTGACCCTGGTCCACGACGTAGCCGTCAATGGCATGGCCGTCTCTAGAAACTTTGCCTACAACAATATCTCCGCCAATACCATCAAGGTCAATGTAACATTGTCCAATCCTGGGACAAGCGCCGAAACCTTCTCGGTTAACGTGTTTGCCAACTCGACCCTGATAGGCACCCAGAGCGTGACTCTAGTAGCTGGATCGAGTCTAGTTGTAAGTCTCAACTGGCACCCCGAACCGCTGAAGCGAGGACTCTACACTCTTTCCGCCCAGGCGTCCATGGTCTCTGGAGAGACGAATCTCGCAAACAACTCGTTGACCGACGGGGTGTTCACGGTCAGATTTCCTGGCGATGTGAACAATGATTGCACAACCAACATTATAGACCTAGCAACAATCGCCTTCTCCTTTAACGCAACACCTGCATCATCAAAGTGGAATCCGTATGCTGATCTGAACAATGACGGTGTGATCAACATACTCGATCTTGCTACGAGCGCTTTTTACTTCGGTCGGTCCTGCTAGAGATTTGCGTCTAGGATGCACTTGCGATGCGCTCGAACAAGACACATCGCTGGGAACCCTGGATTCTACAAAGGTTTAATCAATTGCAACTGTGATTAGTGCTCTTATGTCGAGACAGTGGACACTCCCAATTGAACTCAGAGAGTTCAGACCAGACGACTACGGGAAGTTGGCCCAGGTCTTCGGCTCTATCTTTCCTGATTACGACCGGACACCGGAGGAATGGAAGTTTGAGGACGAGAGTCTCGACAGGTCGAAGTTCCATTTCAAACGATACTCTTGTTTCAGCACGGGAATTCCTGAGCCTGTCGGGTTCGCTCAGTGTCAACATGTTCCCTGGATGTATCATCCGAAGAAGCTCTGGTTCGATATCTGGGTCGATCCAAAACATCAGAAGAAGGGCATAGGGAGCGCGCTCTACGAGCGGTTGAGCCAGGACTTCAAGGACCTCGGCACAGTCACTTCATGGACCGGTGTGAGGGAGGACATGCCCTTTCCTATCAGGTTCGCGACGAACCGCGGGTTCCATGAGAAGATGAGAGCGTGGGAATCACGACTCAACCCAGCCGCGGTCAATCTCTCAGCTTTCCAGAAATATGTTGACAAGGCGTCTCAGCATCGAATCCTCTTCGCTACACTAGCCAGCGAGATGCAGAACGATCCAGAATCTTATCGCAAACTCCATGCTCTGGTCCAAGCAGTATCGGAAGATATTCCTCGACCTGAACAGTTCACGCCGGTCTCTTTTGAGCAATGGTCAGCTTTCGAGATGAAGAGTCCCAACTTGGTCCCCCAAGGCTACATGATAGCCAAGGACCGAGACAGATACGTGGGGATGAGCACGGTGTGGAAGGCTCAGAAGGATCCAAAAGGACTCTACCAAGGACTGACAGGAGTGATTCGAGAATATAGGGGACGGGGAATAGCGGTCGCGTTGAAACTGAAAGTTATCGAGTTCGCTAGAAACAACAAGTACGAGAAGCTCAAGACTTGGAACGATTCGACCAATGCACCGATGTTGGGGATCAACGTGAAGCTCGGATTCAAACGAGAAGTCGGCTGGATCACTCTCGAGAAGAACCTGGCATAGATCAGAATGAACACCAAGCTTCCCGTTCTCACACTCAATGGCTCACCCTACCAGATTGGCTACAAACACGGAAAGAAGGCTCGCCTAGAGATCGAGCATAACCTGCAGGTATACTTTCGCCGGTTCAAGAGCGAAACCGAACTCTCACATGATCTTGCGGTAGAGCGGGCGGCAAGATTCCTTGATGTAATCGAAAAGGGCAGTCCAGAATACGCTGGGACGATGAAAGGGGTCGCGGCAGGTTCGAGGCAGGAGATCCTCGACATCACCGCTCTGAACGTTCGCTACGAGCTGATGTATAGTCAGTTTTCGAAGATAGGCCTGAAGCCTCTATCCAAGACTTTCGGATGCACAGCTTTCGCCACTGTGCCAGCAGGTGCAGAAAACGGACACTTGATCATGGCGCAGAACTGGGACTGGATCCCGGAGGTTAAAGGAGTATTTCTCAGAGTCAGAAACGAAAACGGTCCAGCCACGCTATCATTCACGGAAGCAGGTGTAGTCGGCGGGAAAATCGGCCTGAACTCGGAAGGGCTGGGTCTCCTGATAAACGGAATAGTGTCCAACAAGGACGATTGGGCACGACTCAAGAAACCCTTCCATGTCCGTTGCTGGGAGATCCTTCGGTCGAAAACCCTGTTACGCGCGAGGGCTGCCATTGAAAAAGGCCGAAGAAACTGTTCAGCCAATTTCATCCTCGGCCAACAGAAAACCTCTGGATCAGGCGAGGTGGTTGACATTGAGACTGCTCCTGAAGCAGTTTGCGAGCTTCGACCTGACAGAGGCGCCGTTGCGCATACCAATCATTTCTCCAACCCAAGAATTCTCGGAGTCAAACAGGTGCTGGACGAGGAAAGATTATCGACTCTCCAACGATATCGAAGAATACAGAAGATCTTGGACGGTTCAGTTCGCGTCGGAAGAAAACTGGGAATTTCTGACGCGAAGAACATTTTGAGAGACCATTATGGCAAGCCCGAATCTGTTTGCAGGCATTCGAACTTGAAACTGCCAGAGTATGAGAGATACGAGACAGTCGTCTCTGTGATAATGGATCTGCTGGGCAGGAAGATTTGGGCTACATCCGGGACACCGTGTTCGACAGAGTATCAATCGATTGGTCTCTAGTAATATTCCATGAGAAATATTCTAGCCGAATCATATTTCAACAAGCGTAATCCAGTAGTAGGATCAGTCGATCCATGCCGTCCCCTCAGAAGAAAAGAGTGCTTGAGAAAACTCGTAAGAGGCAAAGGCGCGGAATCGTCTATCTTGTTCTAGCCCTTGTCCTCATAGCGATCTTGGGAATAGGAGTCTACGTGTACGTGTCATCAGTACCACCAAACATGGAATACGCCAAACTAAACACCTCGATGGGGCTTATCGAGATCGAACTGTATCGAGGCCAGACTCCACAGACTGTCGATAACTTTGTGAATCTTGCGAAGTCGGGGTTTTACAACAATATAGTTTGGCACCGGGTCGCTAGAGGGTTCGTGATCCAAACTGGAGATCCAAACTCAAGAGGCGGGCTCAATAACAGTACTTGGGGGCAGGGTCAGGGGCCAAATAGGGTACCGTTTGAAAACGTGACTTCATTGCACAATCTCCCTGGTTATCTTGCGATGGCTCGCGTGGGTCAAGACTATGGCAGCGCGACATCTCAGTTTTTCATCAATTTAGCCGATAACACTCGGGTCCTCGATGGAAAGTACGCGGTTTTCGGAAAGGTAATTGTTGGCATGGACGTAGTTAACGCAATTGGAGGCGTTCCCGTCTATAGCACTGCCAGTCCGCCTGATGGCCAGCCGATCACAAACATATTCCTTACGACCATCACGATCTCCGACACCGCTTAAGCAGGATTCGGTAAGGTACACTCTATGGTCCAGCCCAGGCCCTTAGATAATACGCCCAGTAGCCTTTCGCTCGCCCGTACTTTTCTGCGATGACGCGGAGTCTTTGCTCGCTCATCGGTCTTCCATAGACTCTGCCTGCCGCGGCGATCAATCTCTTCTCGACTGAAATCTTGTCCATCCGCCCGAGGCCTCGTAGCATGATGAGCCGCGAAGAAAAGTCTCCAATGCCCCTGACGTTCTTTAGCCACTCCTCAACCTTGTCGTACTCTCCGGTTCTGAGGAATCTTTCGTCGACTTCATTGAACGCCTTGATGATATGTGCGAGATAGTCCTCTCTTTTCTCATATCTAACGACTGCCCGTAGGTCTTCTTGAGACGCTTCGGCAAGCTGGCCAGGTTCTGGAAACGCCCTATACTGGTGACCGTTTACTTCTAGACTGGTACCGAAACGTTCTAGCAAGGCCTGTCTCGCTTTACTCGCTGCGTTCAACTGATTTCGCTGGGAGAGCACGGCCCAACAGGCACACTCAAAGGGAGTGAGGAACTTGACGTGGTGCAGCCCGTAGAGCTTCTGAAGGATTGGTGCAAAATTGGAATCATTGATCGCGGTTCGATAGAACTGGTCAAGATCATCTGAGAGGCTAAGGAAGAACGTGATCCTGTCGGTCACTACCTCGGTTAGTCCGCGAGAGAAAGGGTGGTCGGCGAAGAGAGTATACCTTAGCCCGGGCATCTTGATGGTTCCTGTTGATTTTAGCTGGAATACGATGGCTCGGCCTCCGACTCGGACAGCTTTTGTCATTGAGAGCTCGCTCACAGTTTGGTCTTCTCGCATGGGGGGAAACATTCCTAGAAAGTCCAAGGATTTTGCGAAATCGAAAGGTGGGGTTGGCCGGAGTGATCCTTCTTCGGAATACAGCACCATCTCACGTCCTCACCGAAGGCAACTATGCGTGCAAGCTTGTTCTTAGGTCAGTCGGAAAAGTGGAGGGATATTCAAGATCTCGAAGCGCTGGAGAAAAAATTGGGGTTCGAATAGCGAGACGTGAGCCCAAAGTGCGGGGACTACGCGGTCTCGTTTTTGTCTGTCTCTCGGGTCTGGTCCATGGTCCCGCCGCATCCGCAACCGGGTCCGCAACAGCAACAACTCAATTCGCGCTTCACCTCGGTTAGTCAGTTACTTTTCTAAAGTATTTAAACCGGCAAGTACCCAAACAGTAACGGAGTTACACGATGGTAAGGACGAAGGAAGGAGAACCATGCTGCACATGTCCATGCCCATGCGAGGGAATAATCGAAATCATCGGCAAGAAATGGGCTCTTTGTGTCTTGGCCCTGCTGGGAAACGATGGGACCCTCCGCTTCAACAAACTTGCCGAAAAACTTCCAGGAATAAGTGCGAAAACACTGACAGAAGTTCTGAAAGATCTTCAACGAACAGGGCTGGTTAAGCGGCAAGCTTTCGCCGAAATCCCGCCACGAGTGGAATATCATCTAACCAAAGAAGGGAACGAGTTGACGATGCTAGTGGCGCCGTTGATGGTTTGGGCTGACAATAGGACGGGGCTTGTCAGGCTGGAATCTTAGGGTTCTTGATTCTAGACTCGACAAGTTTTCCAGCTCGTTCCTCAAGCTGAGCAGCTTCCTTTCTAAGATCAGATACCTGTCGTGAGATTTTCTCCACGTACTTATGGTCATCAAGGTTTGCGAGGTTGATCAAGACATTGCTCGCCGCCCCTTCTACGGCCGCACGTGCTGCGGAGACCGCTGTGACTACATCGGAGAGCGCATTCGTGGACCCATTCTCAGCAACCTCGTGAGCCAATCGTAGAACCTTGACTGAGCAGTCGAGTGTTGAGAGTGGTATCTCGGACGCTTTGATGGTTGCTTCCACTATTGCCTTCTTTCGAGCATCAGGTTGGCCCTTCGAGAGCTTGAAGGCTTTCATTACCAAATCAAACGCCTCCGTGTCGTCCACCACGAGGCGTAGAAGCTTCTGGCGAAGTGTCTCGGTTTCCTTTACTACATCGTTGAGTTTCTCTGCACCGGGCGGCGGTTCTTTCCTTCCCAGCGTTATTCGGGCAACCATGCTGAGGAGTCCTGCGGCGAGTGCTCCCATGTATGCGGAGACGCTTCCGCCTCCTGGAGTTGCCTTTTTGGAGGCGACTTCCTCGCTGAACACTGCCAAGCTCTGGTCCGTCAGTGTAGAGGGCCGAGGAGCAAAGAGTCTGCTCTCCAGGACCTGGTCGCGGCTAAAGTTCTCCAGCCGCAAATAGAACTCTGCTGAGTCGACAAGGGAATCCATGGGTGTGAGCCCAACTATTTCGCTCCCAACAACGGGGACCCCGTAGCGATCGGCGAAGAGCTTGACTAACTCGTAAGCCTTGAACACTTGGCTCTTGTGATAATTCGTCAGGTTCATCGACACCTG
>Ga0070697_100002059_pt1 | contig 15415 bp, 12 predicted proteins | sample KBSK1501metaG_FD_65475 | JGI IMG/M metagenome (GOLD analysis project Ga0070697, IMG submission 65475) | Corn, switchgrass and miscanthus rhizosphere microbial communities from Kellogg Biological Station, Michigan, USA - KBS K1-50-1 metaG | ecosystem: Host-associated > Plants > Roots >...
CGACTAGAACGGGCATGTCTGATGAAACAACAACGAGTGTATTCCCGCGAAAGGTAAGCGATCATACGGTAGGTGTCCATCTCAAAGCGGCCCAACCTGCTTGACCTGGACCTCTTCGCAGATGTCCCTCACGGGAAGACCAAGCAGTCCACCGCTGGAGCCAAGACGCTCGATGCCGACTGGATGCGGGAGATGCTGTCACGCAAACGCTGGCCGCAGCTCTGCTGCTCGTCCAGTCGGCTCAAGCGCTCGATGATCTGGCCATCTGCCAGGGAGACCAAGAAGCTCCCCAGCAGTAACCTTCTTGGTCTAGCGGATTTCCTTTGCCTCCCTTTCCTTGCTTCCTCACGATAAGGGGAGATAGCCGGAGGAGCTTTGATCCGGGCGGGCCTTTGCATACTCGTTAGTCACGGCAATGTTGCTGTGACCCAGGGTATCACGGACGACGGTGAGTGGTGCCTGGTGATCGATGGCATGGGAACCGTGGCAATGTCGCAGCCAGTGGGGGGAAACCTCATACCAGTTCGGCACGCCAGCCCGTTTGGCGGCCTCGCGCACAATGCGAAAGATGGTCGTTGTGTCCAGCCTCGTGCCTTTATAGTACCCCTCGCGCGAGACCTCCTGGCGCGACCGGAAGACGAAGTCCGTGTCCGCAGCCTCTTCCCGGATGGCCGAGAGGATATTCCAGGAACTCTCCGGCAGCAGCACGTGGCGCTGCTTGTCGCCCTTGCCGCTCATAATATCGAGCTGGACCCCGTTTGACCGGCGAATAACGTGACGCCAGCGCAGGTTGCATAACTCGGAGACGCGCAGGCCGGCGGCGTAGAGCACATGAAGGATGGCGTGATTGCGCGCGTCTTGCTCGAGCACGATTATCTTGAGCACGGTCGCCTCGGTAAGGATGCGCTGGGAGATGGCGCTCTTGGCTGAGGGCGGCTTGATGGCGGCCATGACGTTGACTGGGAAGAGGCCACTGCTATACGCGAAGCTGTAGAGCGACTTGACCGAATTGATGATGCGGCGCTTGCTGTTGTCCTCCAGGGGTTTCTTCTCGCCGCGCTTGTTCGTGGTCTCCAGTTCGTCGAGGCTGTCGCAGAAGTCCAGGGCGTCCTCCAGCGTGACGGTGGCCAGCGGCTTTTCGACGGAGTCGCGGAAGAACTGGATATCTCTCTGGTAGGCCCGCTGCGTGTGGGGGCTTTTCTTGAGGCGAACCCACAGCTCGATCAATTTGTCCTCGGTGGTACCCTCTGGTACGACGGCGAGATCACGACGCATCTTCGGTTCCTTCTTTCTCTGTATGAATGCGGCCCGCACGCGGGTTTTTGGCGTTGCGTTTGTTTGTAATCTCGAGCTCGTCCAGGTTGTCGCAAAAGTCCAGAGCGTCTTCCAGACGGAACAGAACGGTCTAACGGTTAAGCATAGGTTTGTAAATGTCTATCAAGGCATTTTCTACAAAGGTTCTATCCGCACGAGCACGATATATAGCGCTCGTATACCAGTCTGCTCCTTGCTTCCTAAACCAAGGTACAACGATCTCCTCTAACTCACGTAGGGAATAGAGCGAAACAGTCCACCGACGAGAATGGGGTAAGTGCTCGAATACGTACCTACCTAAGTAACTCCTATCCGCACGCCAGTCAAGGCCTAGATGCGCTTCTAAACGATCATAGACAGAGACAGACTGACCAACGTACAACACCTTTCTACCTGCTCTCACTATGTAAATCTCTGCGCTTGTCGCCTTTCTCTTAACCGTTTGATCAAGGATATCGCCCATAGATACCTGTTCCATACATGCCTCTCTATAAGCAGAACAAGACTTAGCGCTTACTTCACTCATCTTATTATATCATGCTCAGAGTGGGCTCCCCCAATTATTGCGATTGGTGATCTTCTTATAGTCATCCAGGAATAGTATTCAGTTATATATGATACTCAGCCCGTGCTCCTGCTATCACATGTACGCAATTGCTCATCTCAGCATCCCAACTTTGATGCGGCGTTCAGAAGCTTGCCAAGCACGTATGCGAGGGTACACGCGGAACGTCTCTGGTCCCCATTTGAGACGCATCGATTTCGGCTCGGCTTGCGTAAGGGAGCCTGCTGTGGTATACTTTTCGTAGAAGCAAGTGCTGATATCCTTTTCGTATCAGCACTTGCGAAACGGTGAAAAACACGTTCGGAGGGAGCATCATGAATGCGAAAAGGCAACGCAGTCGGGACGAATACGCGGTCATCCCGGTGACCCCACAGACCTCGCCCGTTGGAGGAGAAAGGGCGAGCCGCTCCTCCTACGACGATCACCTGGCGCTGGCCGGCCAGGTCGCCGATCGCTTCGCGCAGTCGGATGCATTCGCCGAGGCGCAGGCAACCTGGACGGCCAATACGCAGCGGCGCTACCTGAATGACCTGGAGCTCTTCAGCGCCTATCTCGAGAGTGCCCACATCAAGCGCCCTGCGGAAGCCCTCTTCAACGATGCCGGGGCCTGGCGAGGTATGACCTTCGGTTTACTCAAGGGGTTCAAGACCTGGCTGGAACAGCGCGGCTACGCAACTGGCACCATCAAGGGGAGCATCTCGACCATCCACGTCTTTTGCAGGTTGGCCGGCCCGGGCCCGGCGGGGACCGGTGTACTGGACGAGGCCTCCCTGGCCGCCATCTTGACCGTCAGGGGGACGAGCGGGCGGAAGGCGCGCAACCTGGACGAGGACCGCAAACGCCGGCAGATCCCGACCAGAAAGGGTCACAAGAAGGCCGTACCCACGCAGCTTCCGACGGTCCAGGCCGTCACCCTCAAAAAGGTCACCACTCATCCCGAGAGGCCGCCCGCGCGTGCGCATGATCTGCTCCTCGCCTCCCGCGATGCGCTGCTGATGGGCCTGCTGGTCGAGCACGCGCTGCGCTGCAGCGAGGTGGCGCTGCTCACCATCGACTCGATCGACCTGCGCCGGGGGACGATTCGGATCTACCGCCCCAAAACGGACCGCACGGATATCCAGAAGCTACACAGGCACACGCGGATGGCGGCCCAGGCCTACCTCTCGCAGGTGGGAAGGGAACGCGGACCGCTCTTCAGCGGCTACGACCCGAACAAGCCGCTGTCCACGCGGGCCATCAATAAGCGCGTGGGGGTCCTTGGTGGCGAGATCGGCATCGAGCACCTCTCGCCCCACGACCTACGCCACCACTGGGCATTCGATGCCCTGCTCAATCACACCCCGCTCAATGTGGTGCAAGCGGACGGCGGGTGGGAAACGGAGTACATGCCCCTGCGCTACGCACATCAGGTGGGGGCGACCGGCGGTGGCGCGACAATTACCGAAGAAGATGAACCTTCTCCCTGAGCTATAACTGTCATTTTCATAGTTAAGTGGCCATGAATTCGAAATAATTCTGAAATACCAAGGCCGAATAACCTATGAAATGACACTATAACGGCGCAGAAGAGAGCATCTTTTCCCATCAAAGACCTTTTTCCCAGTGGCGCCGGGAGTCCATTCGCGCGGCCAGCCAGTGGTCAATCGATTTCGCAAATATGGCTATAGGAAATTCTTTGCGTACTCAGGAAGCAGGAGATGTCCCGATTTTGCTCAAAAGAGGTAGGCTGGTGACAACCTCTGTGGCACGCTCTCTCAAAATGAGCAGCGAAAGCAGGGTCCCCCGGACAATATTGTAGCACCCTACAGGATCTGACAAGTGCTCGTTCAACAGACCTGGAGAGGCAGAGGCAAAAGAACCTGTCCTGCACTCGGGAAATCCCTGTCTGTGTGGCGCAAGTGTGGTGAGCATTCTGCAAGAAAAAAGCGGGGTAATCCGGGTCGCGCGAGTTCCAAGTCGCTATCATCTGTGGCAAAGTGGCCTTTTGTACATATAAATGACTATAGGAAAATCATCAGGGAACGGGTATCCGAGAAACGAGACACAGCTAGTATGGATTGTCTTAGGCCAAAAACAGGTCTCTTTTTGGCACTTTCACTCTCCCTTTTTTGACGTGACGAACGCCTGGTCCGTGTAGCTCACAATCCAACTGAGTGCATCCCCGTTCCGGTCCGACCCTGGGCAGGCTTGATATCACCATGCGTTATACCCCGTTCGTGCATGTAACGTAATGCTTCGGCAAGCCGGATGCCCAGCCTGACTACCTCAGACAATGGAAGGCGGGTCTCATCGTGCATATACTCACGCAGCTATTCCCCTTCGACTTTTATGTTGTGATAGGTAGGTACTATCACAGGCAATCTTTTTGCTGAGTTTATTTGAGGTAGGGCTAGGATCTCTGCGAAAATCTATCACAGCGCACTTTTGTTCTATTTCTAAGTGACACTCTTTCAGAACTATCAAAAGGGTGATGGATTTACTTTCTCTCGAAGGTTGTTTTTTCAGGTTTTCCTATTTCCCCTGTCAACGTAAAATGCATTCCTTTGAGTACTATGCCGTCTTCGCTCCGTATGTCGCGTTTCCTACCTGCTCGAATCCAGATTGCTGGAGATTGCTCATGAAATGTATCATCCCTTCGGGTGTAGGCCTTGTGCCGAGATACGTGTAAAACTAGGCCATAGGCATAAGATGCAGGTCATGTAGAAAATGCACTATCACGGCCGCAAGGTGGAATGATCTCGCGATCAGGGAATGGTAAGCTGTTCGCTGGAAGCCATTGTATGAGAAAAACCTGGCGAGCAAAGAACAATGAGGGAGTGTGCCTCAGTAATCAACAGTGCCAGACCAGTAGAGACACATCTCTTAAAGAGAGGTTGATACAAGGAATGTCGGCCTCTCTTTGCTGAGGGATAGCCCGTTTCTCAGGATGTGTCTCGTACTCCAGCAACCTGTTTCTGCACGGCGGGCACGATCTCGGCGGCGAAAAGCCCGATCTGCCCCACAGGATCGGTAGCGGGCCAGTAGATGAAAGTACCTATGCCGATCTCAACGACCAGGCGTATCAGCTCTTCTACCCAATGGTCCGCCGGGCCAACGAGGAGATCTTGCACGGGAGTGGTGGTGATGAGTCCCATGATGTTGTAGATCCGGCGAATGTCCTGGGGTTGACGACCTGCCGATAGGGCCGCGTCGCTGATGCGTTGCTGCATCTGTGGGAGGCGTTCCGGCGGGGCGTATGAACTGCTGGGAAGCCACCCATCTGCCAGCTGCCCTGTCAGTGCCAGTGAGCGTGGGCCATAGAAGCCGAGCCAGAGTCCGATGGGGTGAGCCGGGTATGGCCCAGGCCGAGACCCCTTCACGGTATGGTACTTGCCCTCGAAACGCGGAGAGCGGTTACTGCTCCAAAATGCATGGATGATCTGTACCGCCTCTTCCAATGCTTCAATCGACTCACCCTTACTGCGTCTAGGTCCCCCCATCGCATCAATCCCCTCATAAAATGCGCCGCCAGGCAGGCGAGTTTCTCCGCGTTTGCGTCTCCCCTGCATGTACAATGTAGGAGGAGAAGGCCTCAGACTCCTCCCATTCCAACTCCTTAGTGGGTTGGTTTGCTGTAGAGATGACTACCCTGGCAGTCTAGCCCAACGTAGAGTTCATCTCGTATTGTCTTGAGTCGCAGGGGTTCGCTTCTCGCAATGTGCTTAGACCCCAATGCCACCCAAGAGCCAGGCCGGATGGGCCAGCCAGAGGGCAGAAAGGCCCAGCAAGACGATCCCAATCACGGGGCTGAGTCGCTGTCCACCCGGATAGGTCTTCTCGACAACCATGGCTCCCGTCAGCAGCGCCATCGACAGCAGGCTGCTCACCCCGATCCCAAACATGACCAGCATCAAGGCCCAGCAGCAACCCAGGCAGAACATGCCGTGGCGCAGCCCCAGTCGCCAGGCTGCCCCTACTCCCAGGCGGTAGTAGCGCATGAAGAAGCTGAACGGGCTGCGGCACTGCTTGAGACAGCGCCCCTTGAGCGGGCTGAACTGGAACACCCCCGCGAGGGCGAAGGTGGTCGCGCCAATCACCCAGGTATGGGTGTCGAGCCAGAACCAATGATGCACCAGCCAGTGGATCTGCGTATCTCCCAGAAACGTCACGCTCGCGAACGCCGTCCAGACCAGGGCATAGCCCGCCAGGAACGCTCCTGGAACCGCATGTGGGCGTCGCTGCTGCCGGCCAGCATGCACGATCATATAGACCATCGGCATGCTCGATGGCAGCATCATGCCCACCGTCATGACTTGCCAGCATGCCAGGAACACGACCAGCGCCACTAGCACCGGCAGATGGCTCTCCTCAAGCAGATAGTGATGATTGATCAGATAGCTCTGGTTGGTCAGGACTGCAAGCCCGGCTATCATCCAGGCAGCGACGACCAGAGCCCAGGGCCACAGGACCGGTGCCCGACGGCGTAGGTGGGCCTCGTCCTTCACACCAGTGACTTGCGTGACGCGCATCGGACGCCTCCTTTTCCTCGGTACCTTCGGTTACGCTTCGAAGTGGAAGTCACCTTGAATGGCGTTGCGTCCGCTGAACTCCCAGATCATGCCGTACTCTGGAATGTTCACGCGGTGATGCGACGCCTTTGCCAGGTAGGCTGGCGAAACAGGAATGGTGCTGAAGACAGTATCCTGGATGGTGGTGGGTCTCCCGCCGGCATCCGTGTAGGGGGCCATCTCCGCCTCCACGACTTCGCCGACCCGCAGGGTTCCTTTCCCGCCCTCGACGCGGTGATCAATGGGCACGAAGTGAACCGCCACGCGTTCGCCGACCAGGCTGGCGACCCGTTGCTCTGGCGTTGCCTTGTCCTCAATGTAAAACACGGCCCGCCAGTTGCCCGCCAGCACATTGCCGGGAATCTGATTGACCTGGACAAACGAGAGGTGGGAGACATCCACACCCCCCACCTGACCCCGATCAATGTGGTAGGCATTGACCGAGTCGCAACGACCACCGTCTGGGTCGTCGCCCACCCAGCAGGGGCATGGTCCCCCGCAGGAACAGGCCTCCAGGAGGGTCCCGTCCAGAACGTAGGTCTTCTTGGTATCTGCCTGTGTTGTCATCGTGTTCTTCTCCTTTTCCTATCAGAGCCGTTGACGCGTAGCGTAGCCGTGATCAAGCGGCGTTACGGCACTGGATCAGTGCCGAGTGTGACTCCTGTTTGTAGATGGATATCGGTGTGCCCTTAAAGGGCGACCTGTCGTAGCAGTGACTTCTTGAAATCGGTCGAGATTCTCGCTCCAGATGACCTCCTTTCTTTCTCTTCTGCTCGATGTTAAACTATGGGATGCTCTCGTCAGAGAGTGTAGAAACACCCTTAGCGTATGATACTCCCGAAAAAGTATGGCGCCCCCACTAAGTTCTCGTTTTCGGATAAGGTCTAAGGGCAGGCATAGAGTAACATGCGCAAAGTGCTTGAGGCCATTCATCGATCCTGCTCCTCTTCGGTGAAGAAGGGTCTCCACATCTCGGGCATGTCCATCGCCTCCAGAGCTGCGGCCGGCATGACGATAAAGGGGCGCATCATGTCGTGGTCCTCGTGTTCCAGAATATGGCAATGGTACATATAGCGGCCGGTGAAGCCCTCGAAGGTCGCGGCGATCGAGACCATCTCCCCCGGATTGACCCGCACCGTATCTTTCCAGCCCAGCTCGTTCGCATCGAGGGTTCCATGGGCCTGGAAGCTGACCGGGGAGGTCGTTCCCCCGGTTTCTGGTTGGAAGCCTTCTTTATTATACAGGTCTCGCGTTGACCGTGTCCTCAAAGTGTGTGGCGACGGTGCGATACTGCCTGGTGGCGCCCTGCTCGTCAGTGACCGCGAGCAGCGCTTCCCCCGCTGTCGTTTCTCCGTCCCGCACGAGCGCCAGTTCGTGAAAGGTGAGCAGGCCGTCAGGATACTCGACCATCGCCACGACGCGGTGCCGGTGACGAGGTGCCAAGCGGTCATGGGTGAGCCGCCGGTACGATGAAGACAGCACCGTGGGCAGGACGAAGGGATCCTCCACCGGCTGCGAGGAGACGCGGAACTCCATCACCTCCGGGTGCGGGAGTCGGTTGTCTGGATCAGGTGTGCCCGCCGCTTGGGTAGCTGGACTATTATCGAACGGAGCGCCAGCCGTGTTGACCAGCCTCAGACTCTGTCCTCGCAGAGAGCGAAAGTCGACGATGAGATCGGCGCGCTCGGCCGGGGCAAGCACGAGGCCACCCTCAGGCAGGTCAACGGGCTGGCCGAGCAGGCCGCCATCAGTCCCAATCTGCTTGATGTGCGCATGGATCGGCGTCCCGCTTTCATCGAGCAGCACCAGGCGGTAGATGCGTGCGTTGGAGCCGTTGAGCAGGCGGAAGCGGTACTGTCGCGCTTCGACCGGCAGGTAGGGCCAGATGGTGCCGTTGACCAGCGTGAAGGGGCCGAAAAACTCCATCGTGCCATCTGCGACCTTGTGCAGCAGGCGACCGGTGAGCGAGCCGTCGAGGGCGGCCTCCAGGTTGCGGTCCTGGATGAGCAAAGGGATCTCGTAGGGACCGGCGGGCAAGTGCAGCGCGGCTTCCTCGGCATCGCGGATGATATAGAGCCCCGCCAGGCCGGCATAGACGTTGAAGCGGGTGATGCCCATGGCATGGTCGTGATACCAGAGCAGTGTGGCCTGCTGGTCGTTGGCGTAGTCGCTCGTGGTGGATTGACCGGAGAGGATGGCGTTCTCGGTCCAGCCGTCGCTCACGGCAGCCGTCCGACCGCCGTGCAGATGCACCACCGTCCAGGGCACAAGCTCTGCCACGGTCGTATTGGCCGGCCTGCCACTGCGGCCTGGCTCATTTTGCGTCCCATCCGGGGCGGTGACCGCAGTGATGGGATAGGCCTGGTCGGCGGGGAGCACGTTGATCCATTCAATCTGCACGCGCTGCCCGCGCGCGATCTCAATAATGGGTCCTGGCAGGGAGCCCTCATATGTCCACACCTCGCTTGGCGGCAGGTCCGAGTGCAGTTGGATCTGCGCGGGACGCATCTGGACGCGCAGGGAATAGCGTTGATCGTCCATCTGCTGTGGATGCAAGGTGGGTGGGACCCGCAAACAATCCTTGAACTTGGTCAGCGACGTTGTTGGTTGTGTCATGCTGTTACTCCTCTTCTATGGCGTCGTCACGATCAGAAAGCCGTTCATAAAGGGGTGGACATCACACTGGAAGTAGTACTTCCCGGGTTGGGACGGCGTGGTGAACGTGACGCTGGCGGTGGCGTGCGGGCCGGTGATGATGGCCGTCTGCGCGATGGATGGGGCCGAGGCGCTGCTGCCGTCGAACAGGTGCCAGTCGTGGGGCAGCGGGGTGTCGTTGGTGTAGATCAGCGTCACGCGCGTGCCAGGCGGGGCGCTGAGCGTGCTGGTGCTGAAGCTCGTGTCGTTTTGACTCTGATCCGGGCTGCTGATCCGCAGCGTGAGGCCGGTGGCGGCTGCGGTGGCTGTCGGCGTCGTGCTGGCTGCCGGCGTCGGGATCGTGCCGCGTGCCCCCAGGCGTAGCGCCACCAGCATCGGCACACTGCCAAGCCCGGCGGGAATGAGCAGCGTATTCCCCACAGCGGTGATGGAGCCGTTGATGCCATCGGGCGCCTGCCAGGACCACACCTGCTGGCCCGAGGTGCGGTCAAAGGCCAGCACCTGGCCGGTGTAGAACTTGGCGGCGCTTGGCCCAGGTACCGTACTGACGTAGAGCGTGCCGTGGTAAGCCGCCAGTTGCTGGTCGATGCCCTGCGTACTGGCCGGGGCGATTTGTTTGGACCAGAGCTCTTTGCCGGTCGTGGCGTCCAGGGCGGCGACGGTCTGCGCGTTGCTTGCCACGAACACCTTGCCATTCTCGACGGCAGGGCCGTTCGGACCAACATTGGGAGCATTGTAGCGTTGTCCCCACGTGAGCCTGCCGGTTTGCAGATCGATGGCGTAGACATTGCTCGAGAGATCTTGCAGGTAGACGGTGCCGTTCTGCACCACCGGGCTGGTCGCCAGCGCGCCGAAAGCAGACACGCCTGACACCTTGGCGGTCCAGGCCACACCCAGCTGGGTGACGTTGTGCGAGGAGAGGGTGCTCTGCGTGGCGTCGCGCGTGTTGGCGTAGTCGTAGTTGGCCTGCGCCCAGCTCCCCCTGGCGGTGCCCGAGGGCGTCGTCCCTGACTGTGCCGTGGACGAGCCACAGGCGGCAAGCGCAATGATGAGCAGGGAGAGCAGCGTCGCAGCCACAAGGTGGCGCACCCTGCTCGCGCTGGTCCTCCGACTTTGGTCGGAGAAAAAATGAGTTGTCATAAGAATCCTCCATGTCGTTCGAAACTGTCTTTGTGACTTTTACTTGTGTGATGCTTCATCAGGTCATGCATTCCTGTTTGAGTCCCTGGCAGGCTCGAGATCAAATCCCATAGGTGTGTTCCTTTCTTCTGTCTTTTTGTTTTCTTTTTCTCAGGAGCTTGTTCCAGGCGGTACTGTCTTTGTAAAGCCCGGCTTAGGGGTCGAACCGATACAGCAGCATCCCCTGGCGGGCGGCGAGCGACTGCCTACCCGGCACGGCAAAAAGATAGCTTACGGCAGAGAGCGGCGAACCTCTCTTCGCGCTTTCCTGTTGGAGCTTCTCTGCCAGGCGAGACATAAATGGAGCTGCCGCAAAAACGAAGACCGCTTTTGCCTCTGGCGGTAAAGGAGTAGACCAGAAGTCACACAGCACAATGTTGACCTGGCCGCCATAACGCCGGCAGCGCAGCTTTGACAGCCCCCACAGTAGCGGGTTCACCTCGTAGCCGTAGGCGACCAGGCCGCGCTGAGCCGCGGCCAGCGAGAACGTGCCATCACCCGAGCCCAGGTCGACGACCGTTGCACCCGCCGGCAACCTGAGCAGGTCCAGCGCTACAGCAATTTTCCCGCGCGGCGTCGGGACATACGGCGGCCCAACACAGACCGTCAGTGCAAACAGGAGCAGCATTCCCGCTGCCAATACCAATACGAGTTCCATCAGTCTTTCCCTCAGTGGCACGCCGATCTCGGCAGCTTTGGCCCTGGCCGCCTCAACACCGCCAGCGTTTCATCGGTCGTCAGCACCGACTACGAGGCGGTGTGGGTGGCTGTCTCTCATAGTGTCATGACTTGTTCCACAGGAAGGCACGGCTACGTCGGCTGCCGGTTCTCGGGCCGGAAGACCTCACGGCCTAGGGTGAACAGCAGTGTGGCCACCACGCCGACGATCAGGATGGCACCTGAGGCTCCCCGCAGCGAAGCCAATCCACCCAGGAAATTGATCATGGCGAGGACGACCATGGTCAGGCTCACTCCGATCAAGATCACCGCGTCGCCGACGAAGAAATTGTAGACGGCCAGGATGGCTCTCCAGATGGCTCGCAGGACGCTATTCATTGTTGCACCCCCTTCTCTGGAACGAGTGTGGTAGCCGGCGAGGTCGCTCTTGCCTTCACCAGGCGCGGCAGGCGCAACCGGATGCCGGTAATCAGCAGGCCCGAGACGACCAGGTAGAGGGCCGCCAGGATGAGCAGAAACAGGTCGGCGAAGGGCCAGTTAATGCCGAAACTCTCGCCTCCCCAGAAGGTGCCAAAGGTGGTGAGCATGATGCCGACCACAAACTTCAAGCTGTTCTCGGGGATGCGTTTGAGGGGTGCCTGCACCAGGGCGCCGACCGCGATCACCAGCACGCCTGCCCCCAGCGCACCCAGAGCCGCGTTGCCAATGCCGCCTGCCCCGCTGCCGCCGAAGGAAATGACGATGAAGGCCACTTCCAGTCCTTCCAGGAGCACCGACTTGAAGGAGAGCAGCACTCCGAACGTATCGAGGCCGGTCTTCGCCGGTTCCCCGCGTGCGCGGGCCTCGGCCAGGTTGGCTTCGTAGGCGGCCTGTTCATCATGGATGAGTTTGAGCCCGGCGTAGCGTTGAATTGCATTCTTGAGCCATGTGAGGCCAAACAACAGCAGCAAGAAGCCCACGACGAAGCGTAAGACTTCTATGGGCACATAGGTGACCAGGGCTACCCCCAGGGTGGCGACGATCACCGCCAGCACCGCGGCGGCACCAAGCGCTCCGAGAATCGCACTACGCCAGTTGGTGGTGATGCCGGCCACCAGCACCAGCGTAAACGCCTCCACAAATTCGACCGCCGAGGCGAGAAAGGCGGCGATCACTATTGCCCATTGCATCGGGTTGGTCCTCCTGGTAAAAACGCGGTCAGATCGGGAGCAACGAAGGGCCATTCCTTGTCGCTCACCTCACGAGGGTAGGGTTTTCTGCTGGTCATGGAATCATTTCCTCCTTACCGTTCGAACACATGCTTCCTTGCGGAAAACGCAAGGATCTGCCTGCTCCTGGCCCGCAGTATCTGCAACCAGGATCAGAGGAGGGAGACCAGCTCGGGTAGAGACATCGACTGGGACAAGCCTCTCGACGCCCCGCACGGGAGCATCCCTCTCGTCTCTGCTGGTCCTAAGTATAGAAGGGGATGCGCACGAAAGTCAGTGCCCATGACATCTCATGTCGCTTCATATCGGCTCCCTTATTGCAAAGCCGAGCGCAGGGACCCTCCCAGACGACCTTTTTGCAGCAGGTCCTGCTCACCGGAGCTTGGTGGAGCACGAGAAATCTGGTATGATAGAGGCGGAGAAAGGCAGAGGTGATCTGAGCTCGCTTGGTAGGACCCAGATCACCGAGACGGGCATTGACCCGGTTTCGAGACACACCCGACAGATTCCAGTATACTGGTGGAACCAGGGGGAAGTCACGGCCCATGTGCTTCCATGACGCTTCACATCGCTTCACAGTGGTGCGCTCGGCCGGGTCACGCGGAAGGGAGATCGCCCGTGAAGAGCTATTCATATCGCGAGCGGGACTATGGCTTCGGGCAGCTGATTCTCACACTGCGCACCCGCATCGGCTTGACCCAGGAGGGCCTGGGCGAGCGGCTCGGGGTGTCCCGGCGAGCGGTGGCCCACTGGGAGGCAGGTCTCAATTATCCGGACATTGAACATCTCCAGGCCTTGATAGCGTTGGGGGTCCAGCAGCGCATCTTTCCCGCCGGGCAGGAGGCCGAGGAGATCCGGACCCTCTGGCGGGCGGCCCACCAGAAGGTGCTGCTGGATGAGGCCTGGCTTGCCAGCGTGCTCGGCCGCACGCGTCCTCCGCTGACCCTGCTGCATCCTGAGCTGCAGGAGGCAGCCCGACCGGGTGAACTGCCGAGAGCTCAGTCAACGCCAGCGCCACTGCTGGATTGGGGCGAGGCGCTCTCTGTCCCCAGCTTCTATGGCCGCGAGGCGGACCTGGCCACGCTCCTCGGCTGGGTGGTCGAGGAGCGCTGTCATTTGGTGAGCGTGCTGGGCCTGGGCGGCATCGGCAAGTCGGCGCTGGTGGTGCGGACCATGCGCGAGGTGGCGAGCCACTTCGAGGTGGTGCTCTTTCGCTCCCTGCGCGACGCTCCCTCCTATGAAGCGTTGCTCTCGTCCTGCCTGGCGGTACTCTCGCCCGAGCCGCAGGATCTCGTGCACGAGCCATTGGAGCGGCGCCAGAATCGACTGCTAGAGAAGCTGCGAAGCCTTCGCGTGCTGCTGGTGCTCGATAACCTGGAAGTGCTGCTGGAAGAAGGCGAGGCGCTGGGGCGGCTGCGTCCTGGCTATGAGGGCTATGGGCAGCTGCTGGAGCAGGTGGCCCACACGGAGCACCAGAGCTGCCTGCTGCTGACCAGCCGCGAGCAACCGGCCGCTCTGCGCGCCCTGGAGGGCCGGCGCGCCCTCGTGCGCTCCTTGCGCCTCTCCGGGCTGGAGGCTTCGGCCTGCGCGCAGTTGTTGGGCGAGCACGAGCTGGCCTGCGCGAGCCGGTGACGCTGGAGGAGCTGCAAGCGGTGCTGGTGGCTCCGCTCGCGCCCGCACAGGTCCTGGAAGCCGTGGATGGGCTGCGCCGGCGCTCGCTGGTGGAGCGAGGGCAGCGCCCGGGCAGCTTCACCTTGCAGTCGGTCGTGCTGGAGTTCGTGACCGACCGACTGATCACCACGGCTAGCCAGGAGATCAGGCAGGGGCAGCTCGCGCTTTTACGTGAGCATGGCCTCTCTCAAGCACAAGCCAAGGACTATGTGCGCCAGAGCCAGGAGCGCTTGCTCGTGGCTCCCGTGCTCTCGCGCCTCGAGAGCGTACACCGGGGGCAAGCCGAGGTGGAGGGGCGCTTGCGCGAGCTGCTCTCTGTGGTGCGCAGTTGGGCCGAGGGCACGCAGGGGTATGCACCAGCCAATCTGATGGCGCTGCTGCGCGTGCTGCGCGGACACCTGCGAGGGCTGGATCTATCGCGGCTCGTGTTGCGCGGCGTGCATCTGCAAGGCGTCCAGCTGCAAGATGCGAGTCTCTCCGGGTCGCTGATCCAGCAGAGCGTCTTTACGGAGACCTTCGATGCCATCTGGGCGGTCACCGTCAGTCGGAGCGGGCAGTACTGGGCCGCCGCTGGTCGGCGTGGGGAAGTGCGGCTGTGGCGCGAGTTCGGCCAGACCTTGCACCTGGCCTGGCAGGCGCATACAGACATCGTAATGTCTCTCGCCTTCAGCCCGGACGAACGGCGGCTTGCCAGTGGGAGCTTCGATGGCAGCGTCAAGCTCTGGGACGTCGAAAGTCGTGCCTTGCTCTGGTCGGGCCGTCATCCGAAGAGCACCCTCTGCCTGGCCCTTGCCCCCGACGGCCAGCAGCTCGCCAGTGGGGGGTCTGATGGCACCGTGCGGTGCTGGGAGGCGCAGCTGGGCACCCCCGTGCAGGAGCTGCCGCATCCCGGTGCGGTCTTCGCGCTGGCCTGGAGCCCCGATGGGCGCCTACTCGCTAGTGGCGACACATTGGGCACGATCCGGCTGTGGCAGCGGCAGCCGAGCGGACCGGCTCGGCTCTGGCAGGCGCTTGAGGCACATAGCAACTGGGTGCGCGGCCTGGCCTTTGCCCCTGACGGCCGCCTCCTGGCCAGCGCGAGCTGGGATAGCAGCGTCAAGCTCTGGGAGTGGGGAGAGGCAGGCCGCCTGCGCCAGCGCCAGCGGCTTTTGGGGCATACCGGGCAGGTGAATTGCGTGGCGTGGAGTCCGGAGGGAGCCACGCTGGCCAGTGGCAGTAATGACCGCACCATCCGGCTGTGGGAGGCCCAGGAGGGACGCACGCGGCTGGTGTTCTCGGGCCATAGCGGAGTGGTGGAAGGCCTGGCCTTCACGCCTGACGGCGGCAGCCTGTTCAGTGGTAGCGAGGATGGCACGCTGCGGCTGTGGGACGTGCAGCGGGGCGAGCCGCTGCGCGTGCTGCAGGGCTACACGGCCGCCCTCAACGACCTGGACTGGCGTCCCGATGGCACCGCCATTGCCAGTGCCGGCTCCGATAGCGAAGTCATTCTCTGGCAGGTAGAAGACCTTGGAGGGGGAAGGCCGCCAGAGTTGTTGCGCGGCCATGCGTGGAGCGTGTGTGGCGTGGGGTGGCGTCCCGATGGCGGCCTGCTGGCCAGT
>Ga0070697_100002060_pt1 | contig 15412 bp, 13 predicted proteins | sample KBSK1501metaG_FD_65475 | JGI IMG/M metagenome (GOLD analysis project Ga0070697, IMG submission 65475) | Corn, switchgrass and miscanthus rhizosphere microbial communities from Kellogg Biological Station, Michigan, USA - KBS K1-50-1 metaG | ecosystem: Host-associated > Plants > Roots >...
CGCGGAGCGCTGTGGCCTCGGGCGCGGTCGATTTCGTGCTGCCGCCGAAAGCCATCGCCCAGGAGCTGACGAGGATCGGTCACCATCCCTACCTCGGCCAGACCCGCGCCGCGCCGTCCCCCGAGGCCCCGGCCAGCGGCCCCGACGCCTTCGACGAGATCCTCCGGAAGCTGCGCGAGAAGAGCGGCATCGATTTCATGCTGTATCGGCAGACGACGATCAGACGCCGCATCGCTCGGCGGATGATGATTCACGGCCTCGACACGCTCGAGGGCTACCTCGGCTATCTCGAGGCGCACCCCTCCCAGGTGCACGCGCTGTACAACGACCTGCTCGTGAACGTGACCAGATTCTTCAGGGACCCGGAAGCGTTCCGGGTCCTGCAGCGGAGCGTCTTTCCGCGCATCCTCAAGCAGCGGCCGGCGGACGCGCCGATCCGCGTCTGGGCGCCGGGGTGTTCGACGGGAGAGGAAGCCTACTCGCTGGCCATCGTGTTGCTCGAGTCCCTTGGCGACGGGGCCGGCATCGTCCCGATCCAGCTGTTCGGAAGCGATGTGAGTGAAACCGCGGTCGTGAAGGCGCGCGCCGGGATCTACCCGGACAATATCGAGCTCGATGTCGCGGCGGCGCGGCTGCGGCGCTTCTTCGTGAAGGTGGATGGCCAGCATCAAGTCCGCAAGGCGGTGCGCGAGCTCTGCGTCTTCGCAAGGCACAATCTGGCCACCGATCCGCCCTTCTCGAAGATGGACCTCATCGTGTGCCGCAACGTGCTCATCTACCTGGAGCCGGAGTTGCAGAAGCGCGTGTTGTCGATCTTCCACTATGCCCTCAAGGACCCCGGCTTCCTGATGCTCGGGGTGGCGGAGACCGTGGGGGCCTTGGCGGATTTCTTCTCCATCGTCGACAAAAAGTATCGGGTCTATGCGAAGAAGTCGACCTCGAGGCGGTTCGACCTGGGCTTGACCAGTCTCGAGCAACGCCTCGAGAAGACCAGAATCGGCAGGACCGCGAGGGGTCCGGGCGAGGCCGGTGGCGGTCCGGCGGACCTGTTGCAGGAGGTCGACCGGATCCTCCTCAGCAAATACGCCCCCGCCGGCGTCCTCGTCAATGAGGCCACAGAAATCCTTCAATTCCGCGGTCACACGAGCCCATATCTCGAGCCCGCCCCCGGGCAGGCAAGCCTCAACCTCTTGAAGATGGCTCGGGAAGGCTTGCTGATGGAGCTGCGCGTGGCGATCGACAAGGCGCGGAAGCAGAACGTGCCGGTCAGACGCGAGCGGCTCAGCATCAAGCAGAACGGCGGGTTGGCCCAGGTGACGCTTGAAGTCATCCCGGTGAGCGGGCCCGCCCGGGAGCGCAATTACCTCGTGCTCTTTGAGCCTGTTGCCCCGTCGGGGGAGCCGAGAGCACCGGGGCGCACGGCTCCCAGCGGCCCGAGGCGGGGGGCCGTGGAGCACCAGCTCAAGAACCTCCACCAGGAGCTCACGGCGACCAAGGAGTTCTTGCAGTCCATCATCCAGGAGCGGGAAGCGGCCAACGAGGAGCTGCAAGCGGCCAACGAGGAGCTCCAATCGAGCAACGAGGAATTGCAGAGCACGAATGAGGAGCTCGAGACCGCGAAGGAGGAGCTCCAGTCGGTCAACGAAGAGCTCACGACCGTGAACGAGGAGCTGCAGCACCGAAATGCCGAGCAGTCCCTGCTCAACAACGATCTGAACAACCTGTTCGTCGGCGTCAATATTCCCATCGTCATGCTCGGCAGCGACGGGCGGATCCGGCGGTTTACCCCGATGGCGGGGGAGATGTTCAGCCTCATCCCGGCGGACGTCGGCCGGCCGATCGGGGACATCAGACTGACTCCGGATCTCCCCGACCTGGAGCAGGTGTGCAAGCACGTGGTCGATACGGCAACCGTCGTCGAGCGCGAGGTGAGAGATCGCGACGGCCGCTGGCATTTGCTGCGGGTTCGGCCCTACACGACCGCGGACGACCAGATCGACGGCACGGTGATCATCCTGACGGACATCACCGCCCTCAAATCGAGTGTCGAGCAGGTCAGCGTCGCACGCGACCACGCCGAGACGATCGTGGACAGCGTGCCGGTGCCGCTCATGGTCCTCGACGCAGAGCTGCGCGTCGCGTGGGCTAGCCGCTCGTTCTATGAGACCTTCCGGGTCACGCCTGAGGAGACCACAGAGCACTTCATCTACGAACTGGGGAAGGGCCAGTGGAACATCCCGGCGTTGCGGGAGGCGCTCGCGAAGGTGATCGAGAAGAACGTCGAGTTTCATGAGTTCGAGGTGGAGCACGACGGGGGCCGCGTCGGGGCCAAGACGATGCTGCTGAACGCGCGCCCGATGCGCTGGGACAACAAGGCGGGCCGCGTGATCCTCCTCGCCATCGACGACATCACCATGCGGAGGCAGGCAGAGCGGGGACCGCGGCCCCCGGGGTGAGCTTCGGCATGAGCAGCTCGGCCGAACGCGTGAATCCACGCTACACCTTCGACACCTTCGTCGTGGGATCATCGAACCAATTCGCTCAGGCGGCCTGTCAGGCCGTCGCGGAGCTCCCGTCGCGCGCGTACAACCCGCTGTTCATCTATGGCGGCGTCGGCCTCGGCAAGACCCACCTGCTCCACGCGGTCGGTCACCAGAGTGGTCGCCTGTTTCCCGGCATGGTGGTCGTCTATCTCTCGTCCGAGCACTTCACCAATGAGCTCATCAGTGCAATCCGCTACGACCGCTCGGACGCCTTCCGCGCACGCTACCGGACGATCGATCTCCTTCTGATCGATGATATTCAGTTCATCGCAGGAAAAGAGCGGACGCAGGAGGAATTCTTCCACACCTTCAACGACCTCTACGAGTCACGAAAGCAGCTCGTCCTCTCGAGCGACTCGTCGCCGAAAAATATTCCCGAGCTCGAGGAGCGCCTACGGTCGCGCTTCGAGTGGGGCCTCATCGCCGACATCCAGCCACCGGACTTCGAGACCCGGGTGGCCATTCTCAAGAAGAAGGCGGACCTCAACCGGGTCCGCCTCGCCGACGATGTCGCCTACCTGATTGCGACCCGCGTCAAATCAAACATCCGCGAGCTCGAGGGCTCCCTGACCCGGATGATCGCGTTCTGCGCGATGACCGGTCGCGAGATGAGCGTGGACCTCGCGCAGGAGGCGCTCTCGGATCTCTGGGGCGAAGAAGAGAAGATCCTCACGATCGAGCTGATCCAGCGCGAGGTCTCTAAACTCTTCGGCGTCGCGCTCTCCGACCTGAAGGCCAAGGACCGCACGAAAGCCGTGGCCCTTCCTCGTCAAATCGCGATGTATCTTGCGCGGCAGCTCACGCACGCGTCACTCGCCGACGTCGGCCGTGCCTTCGGCGGCAAGGACCATACGACGGTCCTGCATGCGGTCAGCAAAATCCAAACCCTGCTGCAGGAAGATCCCAAGCTCCGGACGAGCGTCGACAGCCTTGTCCAAGGCATCAAGTGGTGATCGGTCAGCGCACGAGCTTCTCCGCGCGAACCCCGATCAGCCGGAGCTTCTTCTGTCGGGGATTCTCGCGGTGGTCCAGGAACGGCAGCAGGAGCCGGACCGCTCCGGTGTAGAGGGCGTCCTCGCTCGCCAGGTGCGCGCGCGGGGTGTGGGACCGGGTCAGCGTCCGGAAGTCCGCGAAGCGCACGGTCACGGTAACGGTCCGGAAGGCGCGGAACCCCTGGCGATCGAGACGGGCGAAGACGTCCCGCGCCAGCCCCCGTACGCGCTCGAGGACGAACGCGGCGTCGAGCGTATCGACCTCGAACGTCTCCTGTTCCCCGACGGACTTCGGCTCCCACTCGCTCGAGACCGGACTGTCGGAGATGCCTCGTGCCTTGGCATGGAGACCCTCGCCCCAGCGGCCGAACCAGTCGACGAGCTGGAGCGGCTCGACGCCGCGCAGGTCACGGACGGTGCGAATACCCCGCTCGTGGAGCAGACCCTCCGTCTTGGGACCGATGCCAGGAATGACCCGGATGGGCAGAGGATCGAGGAAGTCCTGGACCTTCGCCGGCCTGACGACCGTCAGGCCGTCGGGCTTGTTGAAGTCGGAGGCGATCTTCGCGACGAGCTTGTTGGGCCCGATGCCGACCGAGCACGTGAGCCCCTCGCGACGGTCGATCTCGCGCTTGAGCGACCGCGCGTGCTCGGCGGCCGCCTCGAAGCTCCCCAGGGAGGAGAGATCCAGATAGGCCTCGTCGATGCTGGCCGCCTCGAAGGCGTCGGCGCTCGGGGCCAGGATCGCCATGATCCGCTCGGAGACCTCCGCGTACAGCTTGCGATTGTCGGGGATGAAGACCGTCGCGGGTTCGCCCCGACGGCGGGCGGCCTCGGCCAGCCGCCAGGCTCGGGAAATGGGCATCGCCGACCGGATGCCGTACCGTCGCGCCGCATAGCTGGCGGCGGTCACGACCCCGCGGCCGTGTCCGCCCTTCGGGTCGGCGCCGACCACGACCGGCTTGTCGCGCAGATCAGAGTTGTACCGTGCCTCGACGGAGGCGTAAAAGGCGTCCATGTCCACATGCCCGATGATCCGCACGTGGTGCCCTTCCCCGCCGAAGGGTAGCACCCGAACCCACCGGACCGCTTGACCGCGCGACAGCAGGACGCTACGCTCTCCCGCGCTTGCTGATCGTCGACGCGCAGGTCCACATCTGGGGTGCCGACACCCCCAGCCGGCCGTGGCCGCCCGGCCGCGCCCACCAGGCGCAGAAGCCCTACCCTGTCACCAAGGACCTGGTGCTCGAGGGCATGAAGGGCGCGGGTGTCGAGCGGGTCGTCCTCGTGCCACCCTCGTGGGAAGGAGATCGCAACGACCTCGCCCTGGAGGCGGCACGTCTGCACCCGGACAGGTTCGCCGTGATGGGGCGGCTCCCCATCGAGAGGCCCGAGAGCCGGGCGCTCGTCGACGGGTGGAAGAAGCAGCCCGGCATGCTCGGTATGCGCTTCACCTTCCACACCGAGCTCCAGAAACCGTGGCTGACCGACGGCACGGCGGACTGGCTCTGGCCGGCCGCCGAGCGCGCCGGCATCCCGCTGATGATCTTCCCGCCCGGGTCGATCACCGCGGTGGACCGCATCGCCGAGCGGCATCCCGGCCTCAAGCTCGTCATCGATCATCTGGCCATCGGCACCGCCAAGAAGGACGCCGAGGCCTTCGCCGGCCTCCCGGAGCTCTGCACGCTGGCGCGTCGGCCCAATGTCGCGGTGAAGGCATCGGCGCTGCCCTGCTACTCCACCGAGCCGTACCCCTTTCGCGGACTTCACAAGCACATCCGGCAGGTGTACGACGCCTTCGGCCCGCGGCGGATGTTCTGGGGCACCGACTGGACGCGGCTGACATGCCCGTGGCGCCAGGCCGTGACGTTGTTCACCGAGGAGCTCCCCTGGCTCTCGGCGCCGGACAAGGAGTGGATCATGGGGCGGTCCATCTGCGAGTGGCTGGGCTGGCCGGGCTAGACCCCGGAGGTCGTCATGGCGAACAACATCATCCGCGTGGGCGACGTAGAAATCATGGCGCTGTCAGACGGGATGCTCGAGTTCGACCCGTGTAACTTCTTTCCGACCATCCCGCGCGACGACTGGCGCCCCTACGAGTCCCACCTGACGGAGGAGCACAAGGTCCGCTTCAATCTCGGCTCGTACCTGATACGGTCCGACGGCCGGACGATCCTCGTCGATACGGGTCTCGGTCCCAAGCCAGCCGACGCACCTGACGCGCCGTGGGGCCAGCTTCTGCACGACTTCCAGGCCAATGGAGTGCGGCCGGAGGACGTCGACACGGTGGTGATGACCCATCTGCACCGCGATCACGTCGGGTGGAACCTGCTGCCGCAAAGTGAGAAGTACGTGCCGACCTTTCCGAATGCTCGCTACTGGATGAGCACCACGGACTGGGACGTGTGCCATCAGCCGGACGTCCAGCCCCAGCGCTTCCCCAACGCCCCCTCGTGTGTTTGGCCGCTGGCCCAGCTCGGCCTGGTGGAACTAATGAAGGGGGAGCGCAGCATCACGCGTGAGCTGACGGCTCTGCCGACGCCCGGCCATACACCCGGGCACATGAGTCTCCTGATCACCTCACGAGGCGAGCGGGCGCTCGTCCTGGGTGATGTGGCACACAACCCGGCGCAGGTGTCCGAGACGGACTGGGTGTCCCGAGCCGATATGGACCCGGAGCTGACACGCCAGACCCGACGGGCCCTGATGGAGCGTTTGGAGCGCGAAGAGATCATCGTGGCAGCGGGACATTTCCAGGCGCCTGGATTCGGGAGGATCGTGCGTCTCGAGGGGCGCCGCTACTGGCAAGGGCTCTAGGGTCGACGTACTCGAACGAGCCCTTTCTGATGTTCTGGAAGAACACCTCCGGCAGGCTGAACACCGCTCCCCGGACACCCGCGCTCAGGATCTTGCCCCCGTCGAAGGGAGCCGTCACGAGCCCGACGACGCTCGCCGCCATGCCGGTGATCAGGTTCACCGCTCCGAAGACGGGCCGCGTCAGCACGAGGTCGTCCGTGAAGAAGAGGAAGGCGGAGTCGCGGGAGTTTCGCTGGTAGAGGGTCGAGGTGATCGTGTTCGACTCCCGCAGAAAGACGCGAAGGGGGTTCTCCGCCCCGTAGAGCCGCGCGAGGCCGGCCCGGCGGTACGAAAGGATCCGGACGACCTCCGAGACCCCGTAGCGCTCGTTGACGGTAAGTGCCGCGAGGGCCGGGATGAAGCTCCGCGAGCCGTCTGTCCCGACACGCTCGCCGAGGAGCGCGACGTCGAGCTCGCGGAAGATCTCCGAGACGCAGTTGCGCGTGACGAGGTGATAGCGGTAGAGGCCCTTGAGGGCCCGGCCGTACGCCTCCTCCCGCTCGAGGGCGGTGGCGAGGCCGGCGGCGAGGGCGGCCGAGGACGGGGCGAGCACGGCCGGGCGCAGGCCACGTCGCGCGGGCAGGCGCAGGTGTCGAGGCAGGCGCAGATCGCGTCCCTCGTCGAGCGCGCGCTGGATCTCGGCAACGCGGTTTCCCGCGTCCTCGAGGTCCGCGAACTCGCCCTCGCCGAAGGCGCCGTCACCACGCAGGCGCGAGGCGAGCCGCCCGCGGGCCACGTCCAGCTCGGCACGCGCGTCACGGAGCATGGCGCTGATCACCTCGGAACGCGTCGAAACGCGCGCCCGCTCGATCACCTCGGCGTCCAGCGGGAACGCGTCGAGGAACACCCACTGCCCCGACTCGCGCGTGCGCTCGAGAGCCGCGAGGCGGGCCATGCCGAGGACGAGCGGGAATCCCCAGTCGGGCCGGCGCGAGTCGAGCAGCCGCACGAGGCTGGCGGCGAGCGTGTCGGAGAGCTTCGCTAGCGCCAGCGCCTCGTCCTCGCGGAGGCGCACCTCCTCGCCGGCCGCCGTGATCGTGGCCTCCGGTTGCAGGGGCCGTGCATTCGCCAGAACCTCGAGGGCGGCGAGCGCGGTGAGCGTGTCACGGTAACGCTGCGCAAACCCATACACGGGCGCCGGCGGCTCGTCGACAGAGACCTCCGGCGTATGATCGGGCGCCCCCTGCGGATCGAGCGTGGCGAGACGCCGCCGGAGCGCTTCTACGCGCTCCGTCAAGAAGCTCGCTCCGTAGGTGTCGAGGACGCGTTGGCGGAGCGCGAGGACCGCCGGATCGGCCGCGGCACCCTCGCCGTCGAAGAACCCTACCCCGTCCAGCCCGACGCTCCCCTGCAGCATCTCCTCGAGGATCCGACGGTCGGCCCTCAGCGTGTCGAAGACCTCGAGCTGCCACCGCTGAACGAAGTGTCGCCGTCGGAAGCGCTCGCGCACCAGACGGAAGGTCTCCTCGCTCACCGGGATGCGGCTCGCCTCGATCGTGCGATTCTCGAGGCCGGTGTACTCGCGGCGGAACCCGTCGAACGTCTCACGCCGGAGGACGAGGATCCCCGGCCGCCGGTACTCGAAGTGGAACACGTCGTCGCCCACACGGAGCCCGGCGTGGCCGCCACTGGAGCCGCCTTCGTTGGCGTCGACGTAGAGGTAATCGATGAAACGGTCCGAGGCCCACGCGGGCACTGTGAGGAGGACTGCGAGCAGCGCCGCGAGGGCGGCCCGCCGGGCGAGGGGACAGATCACTGCCGCGTGTCGTAGCCCAGCTGGATCGCCTGCATCTTGAGGGGATCGGATCGCGAGAGGCTCGTCTTGTACGTCTCGAGCTCGGCCTCGCCTACCGCCGCGTCGCCCAGCCCCTCGCCGACGCCGACGTACGTCGTCTGGTCGTCCTCCCAGTTCGTGAGGCCGTGTCGGCGCGCGAGCTCCCCGAGCTCCTTCGTGAACGCGTCGAACTGTCCGCCCGATCTCACGTAGGCGGCGGTGTAGGTGCGCACGTCTTCACGGTAGCGGCTCTGTCGCTCCTTGCTCGTGCTCGAGCGCGAGCTGCTCTCCGAGGAGTCGAAAGCGTCCGACGAGCTTCGGGAGCTGGTCGAGAGGGAGCAGCCGACGAGAAGGAGGAGCGCGGGGATCAGCAGTAAACGCGTGGAAAAGGCACCGAGCCATTGCATGTGAGCGCTCCGCCGGAGCGCACTGAGGCGCTCGGTAAGGGTGATGGACGCGATGGAAACCACTTCGACCGTATTCGCGCGGGGAAGCTCGATGCACGGCAAGTGCCAAGCGAAAACGGTGCGTTACGTCAAACTTTTGAAGGAGGGACGCTCGTCAGCGTGCTCGAAGACGCACCCGATGGCACGTCAGAATGACACGGAGCTCCTCGAGAAGCTCGCGGCCCGTTGGCGCGAGCGGGTCGTGGGCTTTACGCCCACGGACGCGTCCCGCGAGAGCGTGGGCCTCGTCTCGTAAACGCCGGGGAGACCGAGGGGAGTCCGCGCGTCTACACGCCGCCCCGTAGCAGTTTCGGCCTTGACCCTACGGTTGTCCGCGGTGTATCCAGGGGGGCGTCAAGGCGATGCGCGTGGTGGTCAACAACATCGAGATTCAAACCAATCGCTAGGACATTTGCGGCCAGCGTGTCGGTAAGGAGCACGGAATGAGTGGCCGGTGGTCCCGACCACACCTCGTCAGCGGCGGCGGGAACGAGCTCTGGGGAGCAGTTCCGCAGCGCCCGGTCGAATGGACCACCTTGACAATGCCTCCGCCTTCCTACGTTCTTAGGGCCTGATCATGGCCTGGGGCCGAGCCAGGACGTGGGAGGTTATCGCGTTCGTCGCGGCGGTCCTGCTGATCGGTGGCGGCGTGGTCGGGTTTCGGATCACTGTTGGGATTCTCCGAGACAAGGTTGTGAAGGCCTTGGGACCCGGCAGCGAGATCGCGGCGCTCCGCGTCGGCTGGTCCACCGTCGAAGTCGCGGGACTGCGGATCCAGGCGGGTCCGGGTTGGCCGGTGGCGGACGCGCTCCGGGCCGAGCGGGTGGTCATCGCGCCCAGCGTGCGCACTCTCCTATCGGACCAAGTCCGGGTCAGGTCAGTCACTGTCATAAAGCCCTACCTGTCAGCCCTTCGAACCCGAGACGGGCAGCTCCGGGTGGTCCCCAGCCTGTTGGCGAGCCCAACCGGGCACGAGCGGGTCGGTGCGGTCGCCATCTCTAGTATCACGCTCGAGGATGGCATAGTGGATCTGTTCGACGCGACCGTGAGCCAGCCGCCGCTGAAGATCCGGCTGGAGCAGGTCCGCGCCACAGTCGGAAAAGTGGTGGCCCCCACGCTGGTGGGCAAGAGCCAGTTCGACATTACCGCCGTGGTGAAGGGCGTGCAGCGGGACGGGCGCGTGCATATTTCGGGGTGGGCTGAGGTCACCACCCGGGACTCGTCGGTCCGGATGGTGCTCCGGTCCGTTGACCTGGTCGCCCTGCAACCCTACTTGGTGCGAGCCGCAGAGACGCGCATCCAGAAGGGCACCCTCGACCTCGGGCTGGATTCCGAGGTCCGCAAGCATCACCTACGGGCGCCAGGCCGGGTCGTCATTTCGGAGTTGGAGTTCGCCCCGGCCAGAGGTACGTGGGACACCTTCATGGGCCTGCCCCGCGGGGCCGTTGTGAATTCCATGAAGAACAAGGACAACAAGATCGAAGTCGACTTCGTCCTGGAAGGAGATCTCGACAATCCGCACTTCGCCCTGAATGAGGCCTTCGTGACGCGCGTCGCGGTGGCCACAGCGGAGCGCCTGGGAGTGAGCATCCGGGAGGTGGTCGAAGGGTTGGGTAGCCTGCAACGCAAAGGCCTTGAGGCGTCGAGTGGGGCGGCCCAGGGGGCCGGGGAAGCCGTCCGAGAGCTTTTCGGCGGCCGACGAAAGCCATAGCCGTTGAAAGAGCAGGCGGATATGCGTCGCGCGAGAGTGTCTCGCACGAGAGGGAGGATGGCGCCGTGAAAGCCGTGACTCTTATCGGTGTTGCCCTGATCGTCCTCGGCGTGCTCGTCTTGGCCTACCAGGGCATTACGTACACGACGCGCGAGAAGGTCGTTGACCTTGGGCCGCTCAAGATCACGGCCGACAAGGAGAACAGCATTCCCCTGCCGCCGATCGTTGGCGTATTGGCGGTTGCCGGTGGAGTGGTGTTGGTCATCGTCGGGGCTCGAAAGTCGTGACGACCCGCTGTTCGTGGTGCTGCCGAAGCTCCCCCGCGATTCCCTCCGCAACCAGCGCAAAACAGCGAACGGTCGAACTGTCGATAGGCCCAACAACAGATCTTGGCAGGCGCAGACGGAATCCGGGCCGTGAAAGTCCCGCGCCAAATCCCCCCGCAATGTCCGGCCGCTCAATCGAAGGCTCCGTTACGGCCACCAGGGACCCACCGGCAAAACACACGACCTTGGACACAGGCTTGCGGGACTGCGTGTCCCCAGCCCAACCCGAGACCACCAACGCCTCGCCTTCAAAACCTAGCCGTTCGATGGCCCCGTAGAATCCATCACTCACTTTCACCGCCTTCTCGTTGATCACAAGATTTTCGCTGGCCCCCTCCGCTTCCAGCGTGCCACTCCATCCGCCACGCAATCTGCTGCCAGCCTCCTTTGCCAGGACGGGGTCGGCCAAAACAAGCTTGTCTCTAATCCCCTCCAGGTGCGGGGATACCGACCCCGCCTCAACCCCCACCACCCGCTTCCCAAAGACTTGCTGCAGTCCCGTCAAAACGATCCTGTCCTCCGCCGGCAACACCGCCGCATCCATCTGTTGCAGACGGCGGAGGAGATGCACAACCTCCTTTGGAACATACTCCAGCTCATTCACCGCTCTCTTCACCAACGACCACACCTCCCGCACATCATCGCTAAAGCGCGCGCAGTCGAGTAAATCGAAAAACGCGCCTGGCCTCAACCGACCGTCCACGTAACGCCGCCATCGTCCAGCGATCTCCTCGTAGGGTATCTCGGAATCGCCCCCGCACTTTTCGGCCAAGATTTCACCAAAGGCGTAAGGCGTCTCGCCAGTGTGTTGGATAAACCGTGTCACCCAGCGGCGACTGAGCCTCGGAGCCGCCACATTCATGCTCTCTTCCATTCGTTCCAGGGCCTGGACTGCATAGTTGAAGGAGTAGAAGAACCGGCATGGTTGCTTGTCCAGCCACCTCATGTAGAAGTCCACGTACTCCTCGCTCATCTCCTGCATTGAGAGCGTATTCGTCACGAGGTCGAATCGCTCTTGAGCCATATGCGGAAGATTGTGAACCGAGCACAACACAAACCGCGGCGCGCCTTGCGTACAGTTCCCAACCGCACGCTCAACGTCCGCCGGAGACACGATGTACAGTACGTCCCCGATACCGAAGTGGACCATCAAGTACACGTCGGCGAAAAACAGCGACTCGGGCAGATCCACGATCCAATACTGGCGTGGCCGGTGCGCCGCATTGGTCATCCACAGACGTGCGGGGGCACCATAACCTCCTCCGATCTCGCATATCCGCCCTGGCCTGCAGTAGCACAAGCAGCGGAGGATGAATCGAACGTGACTATATAGCGGGCTGCTAACCAACCGCTCCCTGAATGCCGCCACCGTTGGCGGCGCAGACAATGGCGACTCCGTAAAACTCGACAGGAGGTCCGCGAACTGAGGAAATTCCTTTGCGAGGTTCCTTTCTTCAACCCCCGCAAGATCAGGGATGCGCGCCGACGATAGCCTCGACTCAAATCCACCATGATGGACCGGCGACTGCGCGAAGTGGATTGCCTCCATAGGGGTGCAAAACTCCATCGCCTTCTCACGCGACAGCAGCGCGTAAGTCTCCCAGCGCCAGCCGGGGCGTGGCAGCGGCGCCTTGCTCCCGCGCAGCACCGCATCCAACAGATTCGATCTCGCGCGTTCAAGGATTTCCGCGCTTGCTGATCGATCGAACATGCCCGACTCATTCGAAGACATATCACCGGGTCGGGCGACAGGCATCACACCCAGTAGGTCAGCTTCGGTTGGAACCGGGTTGCGTACACGCGTCATCCGACGTTCCTATTGGACTTTGCTCCAACCCGCCCGCCCGACAGCCCGAGGCAGGAAATGCCTAGAGGACCTTGGTCACCTTTCGTCGCCGCTTCCGCCGTTCGATCGTCTTGATGCGGTCCATCCCCTGCGCGGCGCGCGCGTCGGCCGTCAAAGGCACCGCCGTCGGGTCGGGGACCACAACCGCTCCGAACCGTCGCGAGTAGACCTTCGTGAACTCGGCGCCGAAGAACACGATCTGCGCCGAGTAGTAGATCCAGAGCAGGATGACGACGAGGGAGCCAGCGGCGCCGTACACCGACGCCAGTGTGCTGCGGCCCAGATAGAGTCCGATCAGCGACTTGCCGATCGTGAACAGGAGTGCCGTCACGGCGGCGCCGATCCAGACGTTCCGCCATGCGACCCTCACGTCCGGCAGGAGCTTGTACATCACGGCGAACATGAGGCTGATGATCACGAACGACAGGAGCGCGTTGGCCGTCTCCATCACCGGCGCCGGCAGCGGCAACAGCCGGGAGAAGACCTTGCCGAGCGCCGCCAGCCAGGCACTGGCGGCGAGAGATACGAGCAGCAGAAAGCCGATGCCGACGACCATCGCGAAGGACCAGAAGCGCTCCTTGACGACGCCGATCACGCCGCGCCCGGGCTTGGTGGTCACTCCCCAGATGGTGTTCAGGGCGTCCTGCAACTCTCCGAAGACGCCCCAGAGCCCGAACAGGAGCGTGATGGCGGCGAGACCGGTGGCGACGGCGCTGCTGCCGGCGCCACGGGCGCTCTCGACCGCGGCCGTGATCGCTTGGGCTCCGGCGAAGCCGACGAGATCCTGGACCTCGCCGAGGATCTGGCCCTGCGCCGCTTCCCTCCCAAGCAGGAGCGCGGCGACGGTGATGATGACGATCAGGCCCGGCGCCAGCGCGAAGACGGTGTAGTACGCGAGCGCCGCCCCCAGCCTCGGCGCCCGATCCTCGGACCACTCGAAGAACGTCTCGACGAGCAGCGACCAGAGGACACGGAGCGTGAGACCGGGCGGGGTCAACTACGCCACATGCGGTCTTACCGAGCACACGTGATTTCTCCTTCGTCCGGCCATCGCGCATGGCCGGATTCTACTCGCGGGGATTCGGCGGCGACATTACCAATCCGCGGGACGGCTGCCTATTGGACTTTGGTGCAATAAGGCAGGCGGCTGCCCGCCGTGTTCCACCGCCGAGTCCTTCCGGACTCAGGGCGCGGCGCGCACGATTGTCGCTCACGGGTCACCTCCGTCGAGAGGGCGTTACGATTTCCCAATAGAACCGCTTGTTCTCCTTCCCCTTGTTGTCGAGCTTCACGATGCGTATCCGCCCGATCTCGCCGGTGGAATGGACGTGCGTTCCGCCGCGCGCCTGCGCGTCGAAGCCGGCGATCGTCACGATCCGGACTTTCCCTTCGACGGTGGGGGGAAGGACATTCAACGTCCGTACGCGCTCCGGCCTGCCCCGATACTCCTCCTCGCTGATGGTGGACGACGAGATCGGCAGCGCGCGGTCGATGGCAGCGTTGACATGGCCTACCGATACCGCGCTCTCGACCACCTCGGCGTCGAACTCACGCCGATAGGGGTCGTCGAGGTAGAGCCTGGCGCCGCGCCGCTCAGGCCGCATCGGGCGGCGGCGCGACGACGTCCTCGTACCGGTGCCGCTTGGTGATCAAGCCCGAATGCCCGAAGACGTCGAGGGTCACCTCGAAGGCCGGGCGCGTGATCTCGACGTGCGGCGTCCAGCAGCCAAGCCTCTGGTAATAGGCGATCGTCGAGGCGAGCACGGCCCGGTCGATCTCGGGAAAGAACGAGGCCTCCGCCTCGGCGATCCTGGCCGCCGGCGTGTTGATGAGCCAGGCGCGCGCCTTGCGGTAGGCACCCATGAAACGCTTGGCCGGATCCGTCCCGAGCCATTCGCGCGTCGCGGCGAGGCTCGAGAATGCGCACGGGCCGATCGCCTCGCCGACGGAGGCGACGACGTGGCCGACGCCATCGTGCTCGAGCTGCTGCGGGGCCGGCCCCTGCTGGTGGATGTAGTCGCCGTCGCCCTTTCGGAAGGCTCGATCCATCTGCCCGCTCGGAATGTCCACGGCGTTGATGGCCGAGTAGTCCAGGCCCCGCCGATGACACGCGTACTTGAACATCGCGAGCGGCTGGCCGCCGTGGTCGACGAGGACCTGCCTGCCCTTGAGCTTGTCCCAGGTGAACGCCGGGTCGGGCGCGCGGGCGGTGAGGAAAAAGCCGTCCTTCTCGTTGATCTGGGCGAAATGGACGGCCGGCGGCCGCTGGCCCTTTTCCAGCGGACCGAAGCCCTGCGAGGGCGCCGACTGGGCGACGTGCACCGTCCCGCTCACGAGCCCCTCGATCGCCGACTTGCCGGGCGGAGCGACCGAGTGCGTCGGCTGGAACCCCGCCTCCCTCAGGAAGCCACCCGCGAGCGTCGCGATCAGCGGCGAGTAGAAAGCGGAAAAGCGCGTGAACTGGATACTGATTTCGTTGCTCACCGAGACCTCACGCTTTCTCGAAGTCGATCCGCTCGTACACGGGCAATTTCTGGAGGTAGCGGCGCAGGCAGTCCAGCCCCATCTCGACCGCGCCCAGCCGCACCCACTCGCGGCCGCCGAGGATGCGACTGCGCCGGGACGCGACCTCGTGCTCGGTGGCGATCGCCAGGCAGATGGTCCCCCCGAGGTCGATCCGGTCTGCGCCGTCGTCGAGGTCGATCAGCACCGCCAGCGCATGCGTGGCGTGGGTCTGACGTCGCGCCGCGCGCGCCACGGCCTCGGCCGTCTCGCGTGTGAGCTCGCCCGTCGCTGACGCGCCCTCGAGGCCGACCGCCGCGCACACCTCGCCGAGCGCGCGCGCCACGATGCCGCGCCGGAAGACCTTGTCCGCGCCCGGGAGGTGAGCGAGGCGTGCGGCGATCGCTCCGCTCGTA
>Ga0070697_100002061_pt1 | contig 15406 bp, 19 predicted proteins | sample KBSK1501metaG_FD_65475 | JGI IMG/M metagenome (GOLD analysis project Ga0070697, IMG submission 65475) | Corn, switchgrass and miscanthus rhizosphere microbial communities from Kellogg Biological Station, Michigan, USA - KBS K1-50-1 metaG | ecosystem: Host-associated > Plants > Roots >...
GTGATGTCCTCGTACTTGACGCCGGCGATGTGCTTCCGTACGAACGGGCTTGGGCCGACCTTCTCGTTGACCACGTCCGCGAAGGCGCTGCCGCCCACGGCCGAAGAAACGAACCCGGCTGGGCGCTCGTCCAGCGTGAAGGAGATGTGGCCGACCCTCTGCACCGCGGGCACCAGGTCGCTCAGCGGGCCGGCGGAGGCCGTCTGCATGGCGAAGACCGGCTTCCAGGCGCCGACGGAAAGGGCTACGCCGGTGAGACCCGCGGCGCCGGCCAGAAACCCGCGCCTGTCGATCTTGCCGTTGGTCACGCTCAAAAACGCCCTCTAAATCGCGGCCGTCTGGTGCGCGGAAATTAACACAGAACCTGCACGTCTAACGAGCCAACTGAAGAAATCCCAGCTCGAACATCCGCCGCAGCGACCGAAGCGCCGCAGATTCGACTTCGTCGCTCTCGACACCTGTCATGGAGACCGCGCGGACCGTCTCGGCGATGGCCTCTCGAAGAGTCCGCGAGCCGTCGAGCCGGGTCACGAGGTACGCGTTGAATGGGTCGACGTTGGCTCGAAATGTCAGTCCGTCGGTCAGGTGCAGGACCGCCAGCTCGACCGCGTACGCGCCGTCCCGACAAATGAGCGACTGGTCGAGCCGGTGAGACTTCACCAGCGCCAGCTTTTCGTCCAGCAGCGCGCGCCTGTCCTTCATCCCGGCCAGCCGGTCCTGGGCGACGGTCATCCGCAACAGGTGCTCGCCCGCCGGCTGGACCATGGGGTCGGGCAGCTCCTCGGACCGGATCCAGTTCTTGCCCTCGCGGCGCCGGAGGACCACCCCGCCGTAGGCGATCGCATCGAAACCGAGACCGGCTATGTACTCGGTCCAGCGCTCGATGCCCCTGTCGTAAGCCGCCAGGTTCCCGGCTGACAGCTGCTGATGCCAGCTGGCGGAGTGCATCAGCGCCGGTTGAGAGGCCTGGTGGAGGATCCACGCGTCGCATCCGTTTCCTTGCACCCATCTCCGGGGCGTGGCATCCCACACGTCACCGGCCTTCCGGCCCCAGCTGACCATGACCGTCGCAGTGCCGCCCTCTCGCAGCGCGCCGGCCGCGTCGGCCAGGACCTGGCGGCTCACCTCGTCGCCACGCATGCCGCTGTCGCGGAACAGAAGCTTCGATTCGGGCGAGATGACAAAGGGCGGGTTGGAGACTATGAGGTCGAAGGACTCGCCTGCGACGGGCTCCATGTAGCTGCCCTGGCGGCACTCCACGTTGGTCGTGCCGTTGAGCCTTGCGTTGAACTCGGCGAACTGGATGGCGAGCGGATTGATGTCGGTGGCGATCACCCGGCTCGAGTGGCGCGACGCGAAAAGGCTCTGGAAGCCGTTGCCGCATCCGAGGTCGAGGGTCAGGTCGACCGGGCGGCGAATCGTCAGGTTGGCGAGGTTGATCGAGGACCGCGTGACGCCCATGACGTGCTCGGGCTCCACGGCCTCGATGTCCGGCACGCGGCTGCAAGCGAACAGGAAGTCCGCATATGGCGTGATGCGGATCGCGCCCTCGACGCCGCCGCCGGCGTCGCGCACGACGCCCAGGTGATGGGCGCTGTCCAGGGAAAGGGGCGCCAGCGCCTTCGATGCATCGTCGCGCGAAGTCGGCAGGCCGAGGATGAAGAGACGGATCAGGGTCGACAGAGCCTCGCCCGCAGGCAGCTGGCGTTTGAGGAGGACCGACTGGGCTGGATCGGGCTGCAGGTGCTGCCGGTCGGCGCCCAGCAGGGAGCTGATCTTGTCTGTTTGATACCCGGCCGACCAGAGCGCAGAGCGCAGCTGGGCGATGTGGGTCGGGTCGTCGCGCAATCCAGTCGAGGCGGCGGTCGCCATCAGGCATCAGATTGTGACGGCTAAGATCGGATGCGGCCGTGTGATGGGTGACCAATCGCAAGAGCCGGCGACGACGTGGCTCCTTTCTCTGTACAGGACGCAGCGCGATGCGAGTGGTGATCTGGTCATCTCCGTCGCCTCGCCGCTAGGCCCGATCCTCGGCTGCGCCGTGCCCGCGGCTTTCGGCGCGCTCGTCACGCTGACGTTCCGAGCGGCCGGCGCGAGCGCGCTGCTCGTGCTCTTCGCGGCGATGGTGATCGGCGTTCTCGCCTACAACGGCTCGCGCATCTGGATCTGCGGTCCGGGCACGATTCAGCCGGCGCGCGCGTTCTGGGGCGCGCGGCTGCGCTCGGGCGCGCCGCGTACCGCGCGGTCTGTCGTGTTACGCCGTGAGCTGTGGAGGGCCGACGCCGGCAGCACGGACACCGTCTTTGTGGCGGACGATTCCTCGCATCGCTTCAAGGTGCTGAGCGTCCACAACTGGGTGGGCCGCGAGTCCCGCGTGGCGAGCGGAGGCATGGGGTCGCTGGCTCGCTCGGGGCCGGTGGTGATCAGCGCGGCGTCGCCGCTGCGTCCGTGGGCCAACGAGACGCTCATGCCCGCGGTCAGCGAGGCCGTGAGCGAGCTCGCAGAGATTCTTCAACAGGAGCTCGCCGTGCCGTTGGTGTACGAGTGCGTGCAGATCGGGGCCAAGCCGCGCGGCCGCTGAAACCAGGAGCCGGAACCAGCCGCCTGGTGTACGAATAGCGCTGCGTTGCTCTGGATCAACCTCGGTCTCATCTGCCTGATCGGGGCTCTCCTGGTCGGGCTCGCATCACTGCTGCAGCCGCGCATGGCGGCTGTCGGCCGCGTGCTCGCGACGCTCGGCCTTCAGGTCGGGGGTGTGCTGGTGGTGACCTGGCTGCTGGTGGAGCGGGGCCAGTCGCTTGCGCGCGCGATCCCGCCGCCGCCGGGCGCGCAGAACGCGATTCCAGCGGAGATCGCAGGGCCGGCTATTGCCTCCTTATTGCTCGCGCTGGTCGCGCTCATATGGGGGACGGGCCTGGGCACGGCGGCGGCTTCCTTCGCGGTGGGCAGCCGCCGCCCGCGCCTCGCACTGCTGCTCGGACTGGCGAGCCTGATCTGGATCGTGCCCACTTTTCTGCTGGCGATCTTGGCCCAGGACCTGCAGGCGCAGCTCTACAACCTGTTCGGGGTCAACGTCTCCGGCGGCTACGCGCAGTTCTCGCCCGGACAGCTTGCGTGGAGCGCAGCGATCCTGGCGATCCGGCCCGCGGCCTACGCCTACCGTCAGGGCTCGATCCTCATCGCGGACCAGTCACGGCAGCTGTTCGTGCGCACGGCGCTGGCCAAAGGTCTGCCCTGGAACATCATCGTGCGGCGGCACATCGTTCGCCCCGCCACGGCGGGGCTGCTGCAGACCGCCTCTGCCTCGATCCGGCTGATGTTCGGCTCGCTGCCGTTGGTGGAGTTCTTCTTCGGCTATCCCGGCCTGGGCGAGCTGCTCCTGCGCTCACTGGGAGTTTCGTCGGGCACGAGCTCTCAGCCCCCGGACCCAGGCCTTGCCATCGCCGCCGCCGTGGTGCTTGCCTCGATGCTGGCGATCCTGGAGGCGCTCATTCGCGTGCTGATGCAGAAGGCCGACCCGAGGGTCGCCGAGGCCGAGTCGGAGGCGGCGGCCTGACGTGAAGCTGCGCTCCCGGATCCTCGGCATCCTCGGCGCCCTGATCCTCATCGGGCTGGCCGCCCTGGTGATCATCGGTGCGCGCGTCCCTGACTTCTGGGCCACGCATATCTGGGCCGGAGGGTTCATCAACAACACCGCCACCCTGGCGCCGTTTCCCGCCTTCAGCAACGTGGAGGTCTTCTCGCTCGACGACCCGAACTTGCATGAGAAGCACTACTACTTGCTGGGCTCAGATGCAGGCGGCCGCGACCTCTTTGCACTGGTGGCGAAGGGGGCGCTGCCGTCGGTCACGCTCGTCGCGCTGGCGTTGAGCGCGCGGATGATCATCGGCCTCGTCGCCGGCTTTGGGATCGCGTCCGGTCGGACTGCTTTCCGAGCTGCCGCTCGAGCGGCCGGCGGCTGGATCGCCGGTTTTCCGTACCTCGCGCTTGCGGTGCTGGTGATTCAGGCATTCACCGGTGGGCCGAGCACCACCGCGCAGCCCGGCTGGACGCGCACCCTCGCTTTTGTCGTCGCCATCGGCATCGTCGGCTGGCGCGATGTTGCAGAGGTGGTGGCCGGCCGGGTCGAGTGGGTGCAGTCGCAACCCTTCGCGATGGGCGCGCGAGCGGTCGGCTCGACCGGGCTGGATTTCTTCGGCCGCCACGTGTGGCCGTACCTGCGACCGGCCTTGATGGTCGAGCTCTCCTTCCAGGCGGCCGCCGTGCTGGTGCTCCTGGCGGAGCTCGGATTCCTGCAGTACTACCTCGGCGGCTTCACCGCCTACAGCGAAGACACGCAGGGAGTCGCCGGATTCCATCTCGCCAACACGCCCGAGCTCGGGCAGCTGCTGTCCGACGTGCGCGTGTACGCGCTGCGCAACCAGTTCTTCCCGGTGCTCGTTCCCGCCGTAGCGCTCGCGCTGGCCGCGCTCGCGTTCGAGATCATCGGCCGCGCGTTCCGAGGCAGGACCGACCTTCCGTCATGAGGCGCCTGGCAGTCGCGCTGCTTGCATTCGCGGCGACGTGCAGCTGCCAGCTGGCCTTCTCCACGGTTGGCAGCTGGACCACGCAAGCAGGACCGCCCGCGCCGATCACGACCAACAACGTGGTCGCGCTGACAGACGGTCGCGTCGCGGTTTTTGGCGGACTGTCGCTGCAGACGGGACAGGAGTCGGCACAGACAGTGCTGTACGACCCGGTGCGCAACACGTGGACCTCGGGAGCGCCAATGCCTGGGCCGGCTTTTCCAGATGTCGTCATCTCGCTCCGGGACGGCACCGTGCTGGCCGAGGGCGGCCTGGACACCAGGACCGGCACCATGTCCGGCGCCACCTGGCTTTACGACCCGGCGGGCAACTCCTGGAGCCGAGCCGGCGATCTGCTCGAGCCACGCGGTGGTCCGAGCTTTACTCTGCTCAGCGACGGGCGTGTCCTCATCGCCGGCGGAGGGGTGCCCGGTCACGATACCCAGCAGGACGTTACGAGCGCGGAGGTCTTCGATCCGCAAACTCGAAGGTGGTCGCAGGCCGGCCGGCTTCTGACCGCGCGCGGCGGAGTCGCCCTGGTCTCTTTGCCAGGTGGAAGCGCGCTTGCCGCGGGAGGCTGCGTCCAGACCAACGTCTTTCCTTCGCCTGGCTTGAGGGCAGCCGAGGTCTTCGACCCCGTCACGGCCACCTGGAGCGCAACCGCCCCTCTGCCGGCTCCGGTTTGCGGCGGCACCGGGGTGGCGTTGCGCGATGGACGCGTGCTGATACTCGACCAGACCCTGTTCGGCAACTCATCGAATGACGCGTTCCTGTACGACCCCAAGAGCCGAGCCTGGTCTGACACGGGCGCGCTCGCGGGCGGCGGCAGAGCCGGGCTCGTGCTCGGCGACGGCCGCGTCTTCGTGCCGGAGGTGCAGCCCGGCGCCCCCGAGGGCCACCTTTTCAAAGATCTGGTCGGCGGCCAGATCTTCGACCCGGCCACCAACCAGTGGACTTACGTCACCACCACATCAGTGCCTCTGCCGCTGGTCTATCTGTACTCCGGCGGCCTACAGATCTCAGTGGCCCTGCCGGACGGCAGCGCCGTGGTGATCCTACAGACGGTTGCGCTCGCGTTTCATCCCGAGGTCGCGCCGCCCGCCACGGCGCTGCTCGACAGCACAGGGCTCACGGCGCTGCTGTTCGTGATCGCAGCGGTCATCGGTCTGCTCATGCTGCTCGCGTCCCGCCGCGCCGGCCGGACCGACATAAGCAACATGGAATGATCGACGCGTGTACGCCCGGCTTCTGAGGGATCCTCGTTTCGCCAAGCTGCTGGCCGGCCAGTCCATCAGCGAGCTTGGCTCGGCTGTCACCCAGATCGCGCTGCCCACCATCGCGGTGCTTGTCCTGCACGCTGGTCCTTTCGAGCTCGGGATTCTCATCGCCCTGCAGCGCATACCCTTCCCGATCCTCGCGCTGTTCGTCGGTGTGTGGGTCGACAGGCTGCCACGCAGGCGCGTGATGATCGTCGCCGACCTCTTGCGCGCCGCAACCCTTGCGGCGGTACCAGTCAGCTACGGCACCGGCTTTCTCGGACTGCCGCTGCTGTACGCGGTCTCGCTCGTGACCGGCGTGCTCACCATCTTCTTCGACCTCGCGTTTCTCTCCTACGTGCCGGAGCTGGTGGACCGCGAGCGCCTGAGGGATGCCAACGCCACGCTGCAGATGAGCCACTCGGTGTCCAACCTGGCGGGCCCTGGCCTTGGCGGATTGCTGATCCAGGCAGTGGGAGCCGCACGCGCGGTAAGCATCGACGCCGCGTCGTTCGTCGTCTCATTCTTGAGCCTGCTTTGGATGGGACCGGACAGGGTCCGGGCACAACGACGTCATTCGCAAGGAATGTGGAAGGACCTGCGCGAAGGTTTCGCGCACGTGTTTGCGAATCCTGTCTTGCGGACGCTGATCCTCGTCTTCGGTGTCGTCATTCTTTGCGGGCACATGCTCGAGCCGAACCTTTTCCCCTTCGCCTATTCGAGCCTTCACTTCACGCCGGCCGTCCTCGGGTGGATCCTCAGCGTCGAGGGCGCCGGCGCAGTGGTAGGCGCGTTTTTTGCGCCCCGCATCATGAGCCGGTTCAAGGCGGGCTGGATACTGGCCCTGACCGGTCTGGTCTCAGGCGCCGTGTTCGTCGTGGTGTCGTTCGCCGCGGCGGGCCCGAGCATCCTGATCGTTGGAGGCGCGCTCATCGTCAACGGGCTCATCGATCCCGTGAACAACGTGACGCAGTGGTCGCTTCGCCAGCTCCTGACGCCCGATCACCTGCAGGGCCGCATGAACTCCATCTTCCGGACGGTGTACTGGGGGGCCTGGCCTGCGGGCAACCTGGTCGGCGGGTACGTCGGCAGCCTGGTCGGCGCCCGCACGACGATCTTCACCGCCGGCCTTCTCTTCGGCTGCCTCAGCCTTGTGTTCCTGGCGGGCCCCCTGCGCAGGGCGCCCCTCACCGTTCCCGTGGCAGAGGCGAAGATAGAGCCGGCGTGATCAACAACCTCATCGGCGGGGCGCACCAACCTGCCGCCACGGGCACGGGTTCGCTGCCGATCTTCAACCCCGCCACCGGCGAGGTCATCGACAACGTGCCGCTCTCGGGGGCCGCCGAGGTGGACGCAGCCGTCGGCGCCGCATCCCGGGCATACGCGCACTGGTCGAAGACGCCGGTCATGGAGCGCGTGCGCCTGATGTTCCGCTTCAAGGCGGTCCTCGAGGAGCACTTCGAGGAGCTGGCCGCGCTGGTCACTCATCACCACGGCAAGACGCTCGACGAGTCGCGAGGCGAGGTCCGCCGCGGCATCGAGGTGGTGGACTTCGCGTGCGGCGCGCCGACGCTGCTGCAGGGCCGGACCCTGCGCGATGTTTCGGGCGGCGTCGACCAGGACATGTACCGGTACCCGCTCGGCGTGTGCGCCGGCATACCGCCGTTCAACTTCCCGGTGATGATCCCGCTGTGGATGTTCCCCCTCGCGGTGGTCGCGGGGAACACGTATGTGCTGAAGCCGTCCGAGCGCACGCCCCTGGGCGGCCTGCGCCTGGCCGAGCTCTTCCTGGAAGCGGGATTTCCCGAAGGCGTGCTCAACGTCGTGCATGGCGCAAAGGATGCGGTCGACGCGCTGATCGCGCACCCCGACGTTCGCGCCATCTCTTTCGTCGGCTCCGAGCCGGTCGCGCGTGCCGTGTATCGCACCGCGGCCGCGCACGGCAAGCGCGTGCAGGCGCTGGGCGGTGCGAAGAACCACATCGTCGTGATGCCCGACGCCGACGTTGACCTGGCGGTCGGATCGATCCTCAACTCCGCGTTCGGCAACGCCGGCGAGCGATGCCTGGCGGGATCGGTGGCGGTGGTCGTCGGTCGGGCGGCGGGCAACATGCTGGCGCCGCTGACAGACCGCGCGGCGGGCATGGTGGTCGGACCCGGCGATGAGCCGGGCGTGCAGGTCGGGCCCCTGATCCGTGCCGAGCACCGCGATCGGGTCGCCGGCTACATCGACAAGGGCGTCGGCGAGGGAGCGCGGCTGCTGGTCGACGGACGCAAGCACATGTCGAGGCCCGGCTTCTTTCTCGGCCCGACGATCCTCGACCACGTGACCACCGACATGTCGGTCGGCCACGAGGAGATCTTCGGCCCGGTGCTTTCGATCGCCCGCGCCGCCAGCCTCGACGAGGCGATCGAGCAGGCGAATCGAATGGCGCTCGGCAACATGGCGACGATCTTCACGCAGTCGGGTCGGTCGGGCCGCGAGTTCCGCGAGCGCGTCGAGGCCGGCATGACCGGTATCAACGTCCCCATCGCGCAGCCCTTCGCGTTCTTCCCGTTCAGCGGGTGGAAGGGCTCCTTCTTCGGCGACCTGCACGTCCACGGCACCGACGGGATCGATTTCTTCACCCGCAAGAAGGTGGTGGTAACCCGGTGGTGAGCGGCAGCGATGAGCTCGACGGCATGCGGCGGCGCGTCAACGTCGCGCGGGCGAGGCTGAGGGCGCTGCTTCCGGCCGCCGCCGATCGCGAGCCGCCGGCCGATCCGCAGACCGGCGAGCGCTGGGACCGATTCAACATCCTCGGCCACATGAGCGAGTTCCCGACGTTCTGGTCGGCCGAGCTAGCGCGAGCGATGGAGTCGGGCGGGGAGTTCGGGCGGGTGCCGGGCTCGACCGACCGGCGGGACGCGGTGGACGGCGGCGCGAAGCTCGGCGAAGCGGCCCTCAAGCGGCAGGCGGCCAGAGGCGTCGAGGACGTTCTTGCGCTGCTGGCCAAGCTCCAACCCGCGGACCTTGACCGCACCATCAACATGCGAGGACGGGGCGAGGTGACCGTTCGGTGGGCCCTCGAGACTCTCCTGGTCGGCCATCTCGAGGAGCACTGCAACCAGCTTTACGCGCTGACCACCAAGGGGTAGTGGGAGCGGGCGGGACAAGGCCCGCCCGCATCAGAGGCGGCTACCTGACGCCGACCGCGGTCTTGACCTCCTCCAGCTTGCCGCTCCTCACGTCGTAGACGAAGCCGCGCACGCTGGACTTGTTCGGGATGAACGGGCTCGCCTGGATGCGGGCGATCGACTGCCGGACGTCCTCCTCCAGGTCCGGAAACGCCTCGAGCGCGAACGCCGGCCGGATGCCGGTGTCGCTCTCGATCTGCCGCTTCACCTCGTCGTCCTTGAACGTGAGCATGCCGCAGTCCGTGTGGTGGATCAGGATGATTTCGTTGGTCCCCAGCAAGCGCTGAGAGATGACCAGCGACCGAATGGCGTCGTCGGTGGCGACGCCGCCCGCGTTGCGGATGACGTGCGCGTCACCCTCGGCGAGGCCGAGAATCTTGTGCACGTCGAGTCGAGCGTCCATGCAGGCCAGCACCGCCAGGTGCTTGGCCGGCGGGAGCGGCAGGCTTCCTTTGTCGAACGATCGCGCGTACGCCTCGTTCTTGCGAAGCAGCTCGTCGGTAACGCTCATAGCGAAATGAACCTCCAGTCAGTTGAAATGGCGCGCCAACAGGTCATCGAGATGACGGAGCGCGCGTAAACGGAGGACGGGTCTGTTAGGTCAGCCCGTACAGAGCGCGGATGAGCACCGACCGTGGTCCACGGCAAGGCGGCGGGTCAGTCGGTTACGCATCCCGCAGCCATTGTGCCGGGTGACATGAGCGCCGTGCAACTAACGGACAGGGCAAAGCTGCCGCCCCCACCTAGCCTCCCCACGCAGTGGGGAGGGACCTAGCCCAGGTAGTTGCCGGCGACGAACCTGTCCCGCGCGGTGTGCGCGCATTCGAAGCTGCAGTACGACACCGGGCCATAAATAACGGCGCCACCACCTAGCGTGCCGCCGCAAACCTCGCACAGCGACGCGAGCGCGCGAGCGACTGCCGCTTGAGCTTTGTTGTTAACTGCCGGCGCTCGTCGCCGCCGATCGGACGCAGACGCGGACGCGCCGTCGACAACCAGGTTCAGCATGACTCACCCCTTGACTCTCGACCCCTGTGCCTATCCCCGCTCGGCATACCGTACATCCGATCGCTGCAAAGCTCAATGGGGCGCGCCTCAAGCCGCGCTGTCCTCCAGGTGCTGCTTGATCCGCCACACGACGTCGGCGGGCTTGACGCGAGGCTTCACGAGATAGTCGACAGCGCCCAGGCTCATGGCGCGACGAATCGTCTCGCCGTCATCGGTGATGCTCAGGAAGATCACGGGAGTGAGGACGCCTCGCCTCCGCATCGCGTCGCATACGGCGAAGCCGTCGAAGTCAGGCAGCTGCAAGTCCAGGACCATGACCTGCGGCCAGCCGGACTCGGCGATCGCCACGGCTTCTGCACCCGTGACCGCGATCCTGGTTTCGAAGCCTGCGATGTCGAACGCAAGGCGGTACATCGTTGCCAGGTCGCTGCGATCCTCCACGAGGAGGATTTGAGGTCGTGATTCCATATGGCGGGCGTGCCGATCCTGCGACCGGCTCCGCACCAAAATCAGCACTAACGTCCACAGCCGGCGAACGATACGAGTAGCGTGGATAGTCGATGCGACTGGCCGTCGTGTCCGACATCCACGGCAATCTGCCTGCGCTCGACGCGGTGCTGGCCGACCTGGAGCGGGCGCGGCCAGACGTTGTGGTGCTCGGCGGCGACCTTGCGCTGGGCGGGCCTCAGCCGGTCGAGGTGGTCGACCGGCTGCGCCGGCAGGGCTGGCCTTCGGTGCTGGGCAATACGGACGAGGCATTGGACGAACAGCGGCTGCCGGAGAAGCTGCGCGCGGGCTTCGTCGGCCAGGCGGCCGGCCGCACGCGCGAGATGCTCGGTCCCGAGCGGGTGGCCTGGCTCGCGAGCCTGCCGCTCGAATGGCGAGGTGACGGCGTCGCCGTCGTGCATGCGACGCCCGGTGATTGCTGGCCGATCGTTCAGCACGACGCACCCGACGAGCAGCTGCGCGAGGTTTTCGGTGCCGCCGGCGCGCCGAATGCGATTTACGGTCACATCCACCATGCGTATGTGCGCGAGCTCGGCGGGTTGACGGTCGCGAACAGCGGAAGCGTCAGCCTTTCCCTCGACGGGGACATGCGAGCCTGCTACGCGCTCATCGACGACGGGCGCATCGAGCATCGAAGGGTCGAGTACGACATCGACCGCGTGGCCGCGGACTTCGAGGCGATCGGTTATCCGAATGCGAAGATCTACGCCACGTGGCTTCGTACCGGCAGGTATCCGAGCGACTGACGATGTTTCGCCTTCGCGTCGACGACGCGGCGAAGAGCTGGCTTGAGGCGCATGAGCAAACCGAGCCTCTCGTGATTGCGTACGAGGTTCATCGTTGCTGCGGCGGCGGCAAGATCTGCCAGGTCAAGGTTCGCCGCATGTCGCGAGATGACGAGCCGGCGGCTTATGCGAGCGGCGTCACTGACCAGGGTGCCTCGGTGCTCATCGACAGGAGGGCTGCGGCGAGGCTGCCGGCGCGGTTCGGCCTGACGGTGCGCGGCTTGGGACCGCTCAAGCATCTCGACCTCGATCTCGACGCCGAGGACTGGGGCGAGCTGCTCTACACGTAAAAGAGCTGTAAGCGGACTAGGCGCCCTTCTCAGCTTCGCTAACAGCGATCGCGCCGGCTCGGATCTGCTCTCGCAACCGCTCGCGGGTGAAACGGCCCACGAAAAGCGGGACGAACTGCGGAACCTTGGAGTCGGCCAGGCGTGCGAGCGACTCGTTCGCGAACGCGTCTATCGACTCTTCGGGCACCAGCCCGCGGAAATCGTGCTTTATGTTGCGGACTTCGGCTTCAACGTGCTTGAGAACCTGAGGGTCGAACGAAACACTCATCACGGCCTCCCTGAATAACTGAAGAGGTCATGGCCCTTGTCCGCCGGCCGCCGCACAGATCCTAGGTGATGCACGGATTCTTAACCTTCGGTTAACGCCCGGCGGGGGTCGAGCACCCTCCTATTGACATTTGTACAAATGGCGACTTGAATTACTTGGATGACGAGAGCCCTGCGCGCCGGCGACGAGGTCGCCTGGCATGCCCTTTCGGACGGCAACCGGCGCCGCATCCTGGCCCTGGTCCGAGATGAGCCGCGTGCGGTCGGTGAGGTGGCGGCGAAGCTCGGGATGTCCCAGCAGATCGCCTCGCACCACCTGCGTGTGCTGCGCGGCGCCGGCCTCGTCAGCGAGCATCGCGAACGCCAGCGCCATCTCTTCGTGGTTCGGACCGACGGGCTGGCGGCCGTACGAGATTTTCTTGCGGATTTCTGGCCGGCTCAGCTGCAGTCGCTGAAAGTCGCGGCGGAAGCAGCCACCAAGAGAAAGAAGCGGGATGCCTGACTTCGCGACGTCGATCGAGATCGAGGCCCCGATCGAGATCGTCTTCGAGCATCTCGTCAAGGCGGATCGCATGACGAGCTGGATGGGGCAGCACGCAACGCTGCACGCGGTGCCAGGCGGCGAGTTCTCGGTCGACATCAACGGCTTCCTGATTCGAGGCGAGTACATCGAGGTCGAGCGCCCCCATCGCGTGGTGATGTCGTGGGGGATGGCCGGCGTCGCCGACCTGCCGCCCGGCTCGACGCGGGTCGAGTTCGTCCTGACGCCTACTCCTCGGGGAACCAACGTGAGCCTTCGCCACACGCACCTGCCCGAGTCGCGGTCAAAGGGCCACGCCGCGGGGTGGGCCAACTACATCGACCGGCTGGCCGCGGCGGCGCGCGGTATCGATCCTGGCCCGGACACGTGGAGACCGGCCGCCACATGAAGGAGAAGGACATGGGAACCGCAATCACCGACGCAGCCACGCTCGTCAGCGCCTACTACGGAAGCTGGCAGAACGGGATCGCCACGTTCGACAAGGAGCGGCTCACCGAGATCCTGGCCGAGGACCTCGACTTCGAGGGCTCGATCGCGGGCAAGCGCCGCGGCGCTGCGGGTTTCCTGGTCGGGCTGCAGCGGTTCGTCGAGGCGATGAAGCCGCCCATCCGCGTCCAGCAGCGGGTGGAGTCGGGCGACCTGGCGGCGGTGCTTTACGAGGCCGAGCTGCCGGGCGGATCCATGCGATTCGCAGAGTTCTTTCGGGTCGCGCACGGCCGCATCGCGACCATCCAGCTGCTCTACGACTCCGCGCAGTACCTCGCCCTGGGAGGTCGCTGAAGCAGTCCTCCGCGCTCCGGTACGATGCCTGTCGCTATCAGAACGCTGGAGGTCGACGGGCGCCTGGCGCTGACTTCAAGCGCCTTTCGGGAGTTTCAGCAGGACAGGCTCGCGTTTCTGAAACGGTGCGCTGAAACGGCGGATGTGGTGCACGCGCGCCTCGGCGCGGACGATGTTCTGATCATCAGCCGCCCCGAGCTCGCGACCGAGGTGATGCTCACTCGTCGCGCCGACTTCAGCAAGGCTTATCTGACGACCATCATGCCGCCGCTGCTGGCGGGCAGCCTCCTGCTCGCAGACAGCGACAGCTGGCTGCACCAGCGCAAGTTGATGCTGCCGGCATTTCACAAGGAGCGCCTCGACACGTACGCCGTGGTGATGGCCGAGGAATCGGAGCGCGCGATCGCAGGATGGCAGTCGGGTCAGAGACGCGACCTCCACTCGGACATGATGCGGTTGACCCTGCAGATCGTCACGCGCACGCTGTTCGGCCTCGACTTCTCGCATGCAGTCGAGGTCTCTGAACGACTGATCGACGCGGTCATGGACGAGGTCAACAGCCGCATCGCAAGCCCGTTCCGGTTCCGCTACCCACTGCCCAACCTTCGGACGCTGCGCCTGTACCGGGCGATGAAGGCGCTCGACGAGATCGCGTACACCGCGATTCGGGAGCGCCGGCGGCATCCCCAGGAAGACCTGATGTCGATGCTCATCGGCGCCACCGACGAGGACGGCACTCCGATGACCGATCGCGAAGTTCGCGACGCGTGCCTTGCCGTGTTCTTCGCCGGCCACGAGACCACCGCCTGCCTGCTGTCGTGGACGTGGTTCGTGCTCGCGGGCCGCGAGGACATCGAGCGGAAGCTGCTGGCGGAGCTCGGCGGAGCGGCCGCCCATTCGGCACCCCCCGCCGAGCTGATCGAGCGCCTGCCCTACATGCAGAACGTGCTCAACGAAGCTCTGCGCCTGTACCCGCCCGCGTACGCGTTCGGCCGGCGCGCCTTGCGCGACACGAAAGTGGGCGACCACGACGTCAAGGCGGGGCAGACCGTGGTCATGAGCCCCTGGGCCATGCATCGCGATGCTCGCTTCTGGGAAGAGCCCGAAAGATTCAACCCGGACCGCTGGCAGAACAACCTCGCCGCACGCCTGCCGAAGTTCACGTTCTTCCCGTTCAGCAGCGGGCCGCGCCGCTGCGTGGGCAGCTCGTTCGCGATGCTCGAGGCGACGATCGCGATCGCGACCATCCTGCCCCGATTCAGGCTCAGCTCGCCGCCGCCCGTGGTCGAGCCGGCGCCGTCGATCACGCTGCGCCCGGGCGGCGGAATGCCCATGACCGTGACCCGGCGCGAGATTCTTAACTAGCTTTTACTAATCGTTCCGATCCGCGAAAATTGGCGCGGCATGCTGCCGCCAGAGCACCTGATACCGCTGTTCGTGATCGCCGCCGGGATCGTGGTGGTGCTGGTTGCGGCAAGGCGGCGGGGGCCCTGGGTCGAGCACGGGGCCAAGGTCATAGCGGTCGCAGTCGTCCTGGCCGAGTTCGCCTGGTGGATCCTGGCCATCGTCCAGGACAGGTGGTCGCTCCAGTACAACCTGCCTCTGCACCTCTGCGAGGTGGGCTGCTTCGTGCTCGCAGCCGCGCTGTGGTGGCGCAAGCAGTTTGCTTTCGAGGTGGCTTACTTCTGGGGCCTTGGGGGCACGCTGCCTGGCCTGTTCACACCGAGCATCCCCGGCCACTTCCCCGACGCGGTGTACTTCCAGTACTACGCGGAGCACGGCCTCGTGGTGCTCGGAGCGCTCTACCTGGTCCTGGCCCTGGGCATGCGTCCTGCCAGAGGCGCGGTCATGAGGGTGTTCACGGCCACCGCCGTCTATGCGGTCGCGGTCTGGTTCGTCGACCTTGCGACCAACGGTAACTACCTGTTCCTCAGGTATTTGCCGCCGACCAAGACCGCCCTGGACTACATGGGCCCGTGGCCGTGGTACATCGTCACCGGGACCGTGCTGGCGATCATCGTCATGAACGCGCTCTACATGCCGTTCGCCCGCTCGACCGCTCCGGCGCAGCAGCGCGCCGGATAGCCTTCCAGCCGGGCGGTAAGCTGTTCGCCCAGAGGAGGGACTGGTGACCAAGCAGCGCTGGATCCTGGCCGCCGCGGTGCTCGGGTCCGGCATCGTGTTCCTGGACTCGACCGTCGTCAACGTCGCCCTGCCGCGTATCGGACGCG
>Ga0070697_100002064_pt1 | contig 15392 bp, 11 predicted proteins | sample KBSK1501metaG_FD_65475 | JGI IMG/M metagenome (GOLD analysis project Ga0070697, IMG submission 65475) | Corn, switchgrass and miscanthus rhizosphere microbial communities from Kellogg Biological Station, Michigan, USA - KBS K1-50-1 metaG | ecosystem: Host-associated > Plants > Roots >...
CGATGCCGTGACCTTCGCGGTGCCGGGAAAATCCCTGGACGGCTGGGTGGTTCGGCTCGCCGAGCGGGGCATCGACGTCGACGGGCCGTTCACGCGTTTCTCGCGTCCCGTGATCGGATTTAGCGATCCGGACGGGCTCAGACTCGAGATCACGGCGGTCGACAACCTCGAACGGTTCTCTCCCGCGCCGGCCGACCGCGATGCCGCGCCAGCGATCGGCGGCTTTGGGGGCGTGACAGTGTGCGTCGAAGCGCCGGAGCGGACCGTCGAGTTGCTGACCGAAACGTTCGGCTATCGTCAGGTCGCCGAAGACGCCGGCCGGCGTCGCTTGCGCGCGGCCAACGCCGCCGACGGCACCATCGGGGCCGAGCTCGACGTAGTGTGCCATCCCGAAGCGATCCACGGACGGCTCGGTGGCGGAAGCGTGCATCACATCGCGTTCCGCGCGCAGACGGACGAGGAGCAGTGCGGCTGGCGGGAAAAGATTGCCGCGCTGGGCTTCAACGTGACGCCGGTTCTCGACCGCCAGTATTTTCGCTCGATCTATTTTCGCGAGCCCGGGGGGATCTTGTTCGAGATTGCGACCGATCCGCCCGGCTTTGCCGTCGACGAGCAACCCGATCGCCTAGGGACGTCGCTCAAGCTGCCGCCCTGGCTCGAGCCCCGCCGCGCCGACCTCGAGCGGCGATTGCCACCGGTGCGTCTGCCCGGGGCGGGATCATGATTGGGCGGAACCCCGACGCTGGCGGGCACGCGCTGCACCAGGGAGAGCCCATCGCCCACGCCGGCGCCGCGCTATCGCAGGCGAAAGCGGTAATGATCCTGCTGCACGGGCGCGGCGCGTCGGCCGACGGTATCCTGTCGCTGGCCGAGGCGTTCGCCGATCCCGAGATTGCGTATTTCGCGCCGCAGGCTGCCGGACACAGCTGGTATCCGCATTCGTTTCTGGCGCCGCTCGCACATAACGAGCCGTGGCTGTCGTCGGCCTTGCAGGTGATCGCCGGCATGGTGCGCGAATTGGAGAGGGACGGGAACCCATCGTCAAGGATCGTGCTGCTCGGATTCTCGCAAGGCGGCTGCCTCGCCCTCGAATTCGCTGCCAGGAACGCGGGGCGCTACGGCGCCGTGATCGGATTGAGCGCCGGGCTCATCGGCCCGGATGAGACTTCGAGAACTTACGCGGGATCGTTGCAAGGCACGCCGGTATTCCTCGGCTGTAGCGATGTCGACCCGCACATTCCGCTCGCGCGTGTGCACGAGTCGAGCCGGGCTTTGAGCGATCTGGGGGGCACCGTCGAGGAACGGGTTTACCCGGGCATGGGCCATACGATCAATGAAGACGAGATCAAACGCGTGCGTTCGCTGTTGACGCAGCACATTTCAGTGCGGCCGGCTTGATCCACAAGCATAAGAAAGGTTGCTCAGGAGCAAATTCGATTTGGTGGCGGCGCGATGGCGCACCGGCACGAAGGAGGGGAGTTTTGGCATGTCCAAGCGCAAACGTGCGCGTGCCCTCCACAGGTGGGAGCCCGCGCATTCCGAAAAACTGCGGAAATTCGACCTTGGCTGCTCGGTCGCGGCCGCGAAGGGCGACGGCATCTTGTCATCACTGATCGGCCGCATAGAGCTGGAGACTGATCGAGCGGGGTACTGCAGAGCGCGCTGTTTACACCGCTTCGGGTCGGTCTGAGGCGGCCTTTCCGGGCTTTTAGGTGTCCAGCTGCCTTGGCGGTTTAGCGGAAAATTCTCGGAAGAGGCTGTAACCCGCGTATCCGACAACAGCAGTCAGGACGACCAAGGCGGCGCCAATAATCACGACTAGGGGAATAAAGGTTGCGATGGAAGACATGGTCCCCCGCGACTGGATCGCTGGAGTCGAAAGCCCCGAAACCGGCACGCGGTCACCGGGGCTTTCGCAGCGCTGATCGCGAGTCTGGCCGAATCGCGATCCACCGAAACGATAAATCAACATCATGCATTTCGGCTACGATGTAAAAACAAGATTTTACAACCGTGACTTTTTTGCCAGTTGAAAACGGGGCAGTGCGTGATTCAAACGGACAAGGGATTAAAAAGGGGGCCAGTACCCGCCCGTCGCCGACATTAGCCCGCGGCGTCCACTAAAATCAGTACCCGCGGCCAAATGCAGAAAGTGTCTGCGGGGAAGTTTCATTTTGAACCTCCCGTCACGTCATCCGATCACCCCATCGGCGCGGGCGAGCAGCATTGGCGGCACTTCGAGCCCATGTGCGTACTATGGTGTGTCGCCGTACATGGCTTTTAGTCGGCCGTGGGCAAAGGCGAGCGCCGGGGGCATATCCAATTTGCCGCCGATGATCTCAATATACGCACCGGTTTTACTCGCGCGTGCCGCTTTCATCGCGTCGTCGAGCTCGCCGAGCGTGGTAACGCGCGCCGTAAACCAGTCGGCACAGCCAAGCGCCTTCGGTAATTCCGCATATTTCCAGGGTGCGAGGTCGTTGTAGGTCCAATTCGGGTTCTCCTCCAATGCCCGCTCGATGAGATAGCCGTCATTGTTGAGAACAAAAACGATGACGTTCTTCCTGAACCGTCCCATGGCGCCGATTTCGTTCGCCGTCAGCTGATGTGAGCCTTCGCCGGTAATGAGAATCGTCCGCCGCTTCGGATCGGCGAGCGCGATGCCGAATGCGGCTGGCGTCGCCCAGCCGATTGATCCCCAAAGAACCTGCGCCTCCACCCTGACGCCGTCTGGTAGGATCATTGGCGTCAAGCCCAGGCTCGTGCTGCCGGTCTCAAGAACGACGGTATCTCCGGCACGCAGGAACGCCGCGTAGCGGGGGTAGAGCGTCGCCATCGTTATCTTGTCGGACGGGCTTCCGGTCACCGGCGCAAGGCGTTGCGGCGTCCCGCGATAGCGAGCCGATGGCGGCTTGAGCTTGGCCAGCTCCACGAGCACATCAGCAATCCTGACCCCGGCAATAACTTCGTCTCCGAACCTGACATCGTTGAGCCCAACGGTGATGAAGCGCGACAGATCGAGTTGGGCGGAGTACGACGCAGTCGTGATGTCGTTCAAATTGACCCCGCCGAGATCAAGCACTAGATCGGCACCTTCGACAATCTGACGCGTTTTCGGATCGGACACCGCACCGGCATACATGCCGGCAAATTGGGGATGCCCTTCGTCAATGACGCACTTTTCCATCAACGTTGTAGTGAAAGGACAGCCCAGCACTTCGATGGCTTTGCGCGCCTGTTTCTGCAGTCCAAGCCGCAAAATCGTGAAAGCCGGAAATGCAACGACGGACTTTGCAGCGCTGATGCGCTCGGCAATGACTGCTATCGCCTTCTGTAGTGCTGCTTCGCTCGACTGAAGAACGAGCGGCTTCACATCGGCCGGCACGACGGCAGACAGTGCGTGGTCCGACGGCACGGTGATATAGGCCGGCTGATTATTGCGGCGGGCCTCTGCGATGACGCGTTCCATTTCGACGACGCAGTTCTGCGGATTGATGACCGCATGGCAGCATGCAGCCTGGGCGGACAGTTCGACGAAATTGCCAAAGACGCCGTCGCCGAGTGTGTGATGGGCGATCTTGCCCAGGCGTTGGTGCTGATAGGACGGCATTCCAACGATGTGAAAGACCAGGGATTGCTCCGCCTTGGCGCCCATCACGCCGTTCAGGGCCGACAGCTCGCCGACGCCATAGGTCGTCGCTAGCATCGCCGCACCGCGAATGCGCGCAAAGCCGTCCGCAGCGTAAGCCGCATTCAGCTCGTTGGCGCAGCCGATCCACTTCACCTTCGTGCTGCTGTCGACTGCATCGCAGATCGGAAACACATAATCGCCGGCAACGCCGAAGCAGTGACTGATGCCTTCGGCGGCAAGTCGCCCGACGATGTACTCGGCGACGCTGGTCGCCTTCAACTCACGGCGCCTCATGGGTTTTTCCAAGGCCAAAGGGTCACGGATTAAGTATAGCAGGTCAGGGCTGTGCATCGCGGCAAAACGGGCCCGGAAAGCGGACATCGACCGACGCGCTAGAGATGTCCGCTTGGTGCCATAAGCTGACCTTCCGACCATCCGTTTCTGCGCTATCGCAGAAAAAAGAGCTTCAGCGAGTAGGCCAGGATGACGAGGCCGCCCACTCGCTCGACCATCGCTAGGAGGATGAAAGGTGACAAAGTCGGTCAAATGGGAGGGCTCAGGTGTACAATGCAACGGCTGGAAAGCCCAAAATGGCATCCGGTTCAAAGGAGAAACCAAATGAAACTGATCGCATTTTCATTGGTTGGAGTTGCAACGCTGGCCGGCGTTGTCGCCTTCACGGCGCCCGTAGCTAATCAAGAGGGCGTCCCGGTCTTCGTTACCAATATTCCCCCTGGATACCGCGACTGGAGGCTAATCTCCGTGGCCCACGAGGAAGGCAACCTCCACAGTTTTTCTGCCGTTTTGGGCAACGATTTAGCGATCCAGGCCTACCGCGAAGGGAAGATCCCGTTCCCAGACGGCGCGATCATTGCCGCTCTGCATTACCGTCACGCGCCGTCGGAGGAAAACAACAAAGTCTTTGGCCAAGCCCAATCTTTCGTACCCGGCGCCCCAACGAACATTCAGTTTATGGTCAAGGACACAAAAAAGTACACCGCAACGGGCGGTTGGGGCTTCGCTCACTTTCAGGACGGCAAACCTGGCGACGAGGCGTTCATGAAAACCTGCTTCCCCTGCCACAATCAGATCAAAGCGCGCGACCTTGTCTTCACCCGTTACGCACAATGAGAACCACCGTTCGCAAACAGAAGTCTGACGCAGGAACGAGGACGATTCGCCGGCCCTGCAAGCAACCGCAGTCTTTCCGGCGATTTGCGAAATCGATTTGCGAGCAAGCAGGGGGTTGCTCAGCGAAAAGATGAGGCTATCGCTAGCGCCGAGCGCGCTGCCCCTTGATGTCCGGTTTGGGTCAGTCGCGTCGATCATACGGTGCCGGTGGTCGCGGCATGTCCGCTTCACCTCCGATAGCGTCTGCACTCTGGCACCGCAGCGAAATGACGCTTCGTGCCAATAGCGGTCATTCGGTGGAGCCAACCTTTGCTCAACCTGCGGGGTAATTCAGACTGGATCGACTTGATCTCGTTCTGGTCGATGCTCAAAATAAGAATCATAAGGGGTGCGACGCGCTTTGAACGCCAAGGAGAGAACAATGGCGTATTCGATGGCGCGTTCCACGCATCATTGTACTCGCGTTCCGCCGTATCGAATGCAATGGCCGATCCAATGTTCATCGAACCCTCCGCGCACCAGACATCGTCATGCCAAGCTCCACGGATTTCGCCATGGAGCGCGTTTTAAGCATGTAGCATCAGCACGAGCAGCGATCTCAGCCTCCTCCCGATGATCGGTCAGTCCCGATGTTGCATCAATAAACCAAACCTCGTCCCGGCTGCCTGTCTAATTGCTTTGCAGGAATTTTCGCAGATTTGGCAGGCTTCAGTCGTCTCGGTCTCAACGCGGCATAACAATGCCGGCGGCGTCGGATGTATGCCAGCGAGGGGGTTCACCATGAGTCCGCATATAGATGCATTCTGTGGAGAGATTTGTCTCAAGCTCGTCGACATCGACGAAGAGCTTCGACATTTGAAAATCACGATTCGAGAAAAGGCCCGCCACACGGAGCCTGAGGTACGCAGCCAGCTCGAAAAAGTAATGAAACGTATTGCTAGCAACCAATCCAAGGTCGCTGCTGCCAGGGCGCAGGTGGAACATTGGATGAAGGACAGGGCGAAGGATGCCCTGAGGTTTCGGAACGACGAAATCCCCGAAGACAGAAACAGAAAACTACAATGGCCGGCTGACGCCGATCGATATGCTGCCGCGTGCATCGACCTCGCCATAGCTGCCGTGGATGAGGCTGAGCGCGCAGCGCTCGAAGCTTGGCTCGTGCGGGAGGACGCAAATTCAAGCCGATGCGAACCTCAAAAATCCGAGGCCATGGCTTGAAGGGATACGTCCCGTCACGGTGTTTGTTAGATCCAGTGACCACTCTCTGTCCCTATTTTCAGCCACGGACCCCCCGCCCGCTCGAGCCAGCAGAGCGATCGTGGGGGAGCATGGTGATGGCGATCAGCGGGCGGATTGCCAATGAACCAGTGCATCGGCCGGCGGTGAAGTCTCGACCCTTTCTTAGCGTTGCGCCCACCGGAACTGTCCGGGCGTGACGCCGAGCATCTGACGGAAGTGACGCGCCAGGTGGCTTTGGTCGGAAAACCCCACGGCAAGTGCAATCTCCGACACTGACAGATCCGTGTTACCCAGCAGGTCTTGGGCGCGCTCGACTCGCTTCTGGGTGAGATAGTGGTGCGGCGTCACGCCGGCGGATTGCTTGAATCCTCGGGCGAAATGGTGGATCGAGACTCCCGCGACGCCGGCTAGCGTTGCGAGATCCATGCTGCCGCCCAGGTGCGCATCCACATATTCCCGGACCCGGCGCATAGCGGCGGGCGACAGTCCGCCATGTGCTTGCGGCGCTGGCGCCATCTTCCCGAGAGTACTGATCACGTCCAGGCGGGGGCGGGCGTGCAGTGCGGCGTCCGCCGCGAAAGGCTGGATGGGCGGCGTCACCAGGGCCGAGCGGCTGTCGTGGCCGCCGGCGAATACCAAGCGCGTGGCGACATCGGCCCTGTCCTTGCGTCGAAAGAGATCGAGATCGCGCTCGAATATCGTCCACAGACTGACACCGGCTTGAAGAGCGCGATCATCGAGCAGGAGGGCTCTGCGCGCCAAGCGGTTTGCGCCCACCACGCGCTGGTCGCCATCCACTGCCAACAACATGCCCGCCGCATCCTCCCCCGGTGAGGCGATCGCAATGAGCCAATGGTGACGGAAATGCTCGCGAAAGAACCGCTCTTCTATGGCGCGCGCCGAATTCACGGTAAGGGCACCGGTCAGGGCGTGCGCGCGTTCCGAGAGTTGCGGATCGATGGCAGATATATCCAGCACCGCCAGCAACCGTCCGTCGACGCCGAAGATCGGCGCGCCGGAACAACTCAAATTCATATGCCGCGACCGGAAATGCTGGGTTCGGTGGACCGTTACCGGCCGCTCCTCGGCGATGCAGGTGCCGATTCCGTTGGTGCCTTCGATCTCCTCCGCCCAAACGCCACCGAGCCAGGTTCCCCAATATTCGAACTCGCTCGCCTCCATACCTTCGCCGCGATGCTCGACCGCGACCCCCGCAGTATCGCAGAACAAGATGGTGTATCCGGCCTCGCGGACCACTTTGTATAGGCGGTCGACCTCCTCCTGCGCGGTCGAGATGAGGTTGCCGAGCGGCTCCCGAAAATCCTTCAGCTCGCCAGCGGTGAGGATACGTGGCGCCCTGCTGTCGACGGGATCGACGCCGTGTCTCTTCGTGGAACGCTGCCAGGAGCTCGCCAGCTCCTCGATCGCCGGCACAGGTGCCGCCCCCTGCGCCACCGCATGGACACGTTCGGCGTGTTGCGCGGGCGCGCGGATCAAGCTTGCGGGGCGTGCCAACCGCACCATCACGCTCCCAGGCGGTGGTGGAATCGGGGCTGACCGTATTTCCTCCAAGACCTTCACTCAAGAGGAGAAAACGGATCGCCGCGCACGCCGACCGCACCCAACGCGGCCGGTCGCCAGGCTCAAAACGGCCAGACCCCCGAGCTCCCCTGATTGGCGTGAAGCAGCCGGAAATTCGGTTCCTGCACGAAAACAGCAAGAGCGTCCCCGACGGATCAAATCCGTCCAAGAGGCACCTCGCCGACCGGGGGATGATCACCCCGTCAAGACCAAGAGCCTTCCAAGGGCCGTTCAACCCCAGGCTTCGCTCGCAGCCGTCGATCGCAGGCTGCGAGCCTCGCAGCGGAGGGAAAGAGCATGGTCAGTAACGGGACGAGGAACAACATTGGTGCGGCGCTGGCGCGCAGTTCGCAGGACCCGGTTATCTTCATCGTCGACGACGATGTCGCGTTGCGAGAGTCGCTTCTCGGTCTCTTCCGAGACGTCCACCTGCAGGCCGAAGTGTTCGGCTCGCCCACCGAATTGTTGGCAAGCAGGCAGCCCGACGCCGCGAGCTGTCTGGTGCTCGACATCCGGTTGCCGGACATGAGCGGCCTCGACTTTCAGGCCCAGCTCGCCCGCGCGAATATCGACATCCCCGTCATCTTCATCACCGGATACGCCGACATTCCGATGGCGGTGCGAGCGATGAAGGCGGGGGCGATCGATTTCCTGACGAAACCATTCCGCGAGCAGGACATGTTGGACGCCGTCGCGACCGCCATCGCGCGTGATCGCACGCGCCGGGAAAGCGAAAGGGTGGCATCCGACATGCGGGCTCGGTTTGAGACGCTGAGTGCTCGCGAGCGCGAGGTGATGGCTCTGGTGACGCTCGGATTGATGAACAAGCAAGTGGCCGCAAGGACCGGGCTCGCGGAAGCGACGGTGAAGATGCACCGAGGACAGGCCATGCGAAAGATGGGAGCGACGTCGGTCGTCGATCTCGTCAAGATGGCCAAGACTCTCGGAGACAAACTCAACTCGGATTTCGACCGCACCCCGAACATTCAGTCGGAGCGCAGGCCCGCAAACGCCGCCTCCCGAACACCATCCTCAGTTCGAACGTGGCCATCGAAAGTCACGGGTAAGATGATCGCGCCAACACGAGAATCGCCGGAATCGCGTACGCGCTTCTTTTGACCCAAAAGCGGTCAATATGCTGACGCGCGCTGTGGGCTGCGTGCTATTCTCCCCGCAGGCCCCCGTCACCCGCAGTGACGGCCAGCATTCGGGGCTGGTCCGGCGATGGAGGTGACCTTGTCTCGCAAATGGGCGAAGAGCCGAACGCGAGGTCGCAAGCTTCGTTTGACCGGAGCGAAGGCGCGCGTTGCTCGAACGCGCCAGACCCGCGTCGATCTCGAACAGCAGCTCAAAGCATCGAGACGCGAGATCACCGACGCGCGTGAGCTCCTGGTCGAGGCGATGAAGCAGCAAACTGCCACCTCCGAGGTGCTGCGCATCCTCTCAAACTCGCCGACCGAGATTCAGCCGGTGCTGGACGCCGTAGCCGAAAACGCCGCACACCTGTGCGACGCGGACAATGCTGTGATCTTCCGCCTGGAAGGCAACGTTCTTCGGCTGGTAGCTTCCTATGGGAGAATTCCGACGACGAGCCGTGCCCGCGAGGCGGTTCCCGCGAACCGAGACACCGTGATTGGACGGGCCACATGCGATCGTCGGACGATTCATGTCCATGATCTCACCGCCCAGGACAGCGAGTACCCGGTGGGCAGCAGGGACGCAAAGCGCGAGGGCCATCGCACGACGCTTGCGACGCCGTTGCTGCGCGAGGGTGCCCCCATTGGGGTGATTCTCATACGGCGAATGGAGATCCGACCGTTCCACGAGAAACAGATCGTGCTTCTCGAGACCTTCGCCGACCAGGCGGTGATCGCGATCGAAAACGTGCGCCTGTTCGAAGCCGAGAAGCAACGCACGGAGGCTCTGCGCCGCAGCGAAGCACATCTGGCGGAAGCACAGAGGCTGAGCCACACCGGTTCTGCGATCTACAACGCGACAACGATTCTCCATTGGTCGGAGGAGACTTACCGCATCTGGGGGTTTGATCCGCTGCAGGGCGTTCCGAGCCGCGAAGCGCTGTGGCAACGGATCCATCCAGACGACCGAGACAGGGCCCGCGAAGCGGCCGAGCACGCATCGCGCGAGAAAAGAGGCTATTCGATCGAGTTCAGAATCGTACTACCCGATGGAGCGGTCAAACACCTCGAAACAATGAGCCATCCTGTGTTCTCGGCAAGCGGGGAGCTTGTCGAGATCACCGTCACACATATCGATTTGACGGAGCGCAAGCGGGCCGAGGAAGCATTGCGGGAGAGCGAGGCGAAGTTCCGCGACTTCGCTGATAACGCACCGGTATTCCTCTGGTCCGACTTGCCCGACGGATATTGCGATTTCCTCAATCAGCCCTGGTTGACCTATTTCAATCTTTCCCTGCAAGAGGCGCAAGGCGCGGGCTGGGCGACGGTGCTCCATCCCGACGACGCTGCGCACCATCTGGAAAGGTGGCAAAAGTCGGTATCGACCGGTATCCCGTTCGAGACCGAAGCGCGATTTCGAAGTGCCGATGGTGAATATCGATGGTTCCTGACCCGTGCTAACCCACTGCGTGACAAAACGGGAAGGATCGTCAAGTGGTATGGAACAAACATCGATATTGAGAATCTGAAGCGAACCGAGGGAAGGCTACGCCGCAGCGAAGCACATCTGGCGGAAGCACAGAGGCTGAGCCACACCGGTTCCGCGATCTACAACGCGACAACGATTCTCTATTGGTCGGAGGAGCTTTACCGCATCTGGGGGTTTGATCCGCTGCAGGGAATTCCGAGCCGCGAAGCGGTGCGGCAACGGATGCATCCAGACGACCGAGACAGGGCCCACGAAGAGGCCGAGCACGCATTGCGCGAGAAAAGAGGCTATTCGCTCGAGTACAGAATCGTACTACCCGATGGAACGGTCAAACACCTCGAAACAATGAGCCATCCTGTGTTCTCCGCAAGCGGGGAGCTTGTAGAGATTACCGTCACACAAATCGATTTGACGGAGCACAAGCGGGCCGAGGAAGCATTGCGGGAGAGCGAAGCGAAGATTCGGCGCCTGGTCGAGGCCAACATCATCGGCATCTTCATCTGGGATTTCGACGGCCGGATCATCGAGGCCAATGACGCATTTCTCTGCATGGTCGGCTACGACCGTGAGGATCTCGTCTCGGGTCGCATGCGTTGGACGGAGCTGACGCCGCCGGAATGGCGTGACCGCGATGAACATCGGTTGCCCGAGCTGAAGGTGACCGGGAGTTTGCAGCCGTTTGAGAAGGAGTACTTCCGGAAAAACGGCAGCCGTGTTCCCGTGCTGCTCGGCGCGGCGACCTTCGAGGAAGGCGGGAATCAAGGTGTCGCTTTCGTGCTCGACTTGACGGAGCGCAAGCGCGCCGAGCAGGCGGCCGAGCAGCTCGCCTCGATCGTCGAATCCTCCGACGACGCCATCGTCAGCAAGGATCTCGACGGAATCATCAGGACCTGGAATCGCGGGGCCGAGCGCCTGTTCGGATACAAAGCCGCGGAGGTCATCGGCCGGCCGATCACCATCCTGATTCCGCCAGATCGGCTCGACGAGGAGCCTGGAATTCTCGCGCGCATCCGCCGCGGTGAACCCGTCGACCGCTACGAGACCGTGCGCCGGCATAAGGACGGCAGCCTGATCGATGTTTCGCTGACGGTTTCCCCGACGCGGGACGCTAAAGGTGCAATTGTCGGCGCCTCGAAGATCGCGCGCGACATCACCGAGCGCAAGCGCGCCGAGGAACGCCTCCGCGTGCAGCACGGGGTCGCGCAGATCTTGGCGGAAGCGGCCACGATCGAAGAGGCCACTCCGAGATTACTGCGGGCTATGGGCGAGTGTCTGGGATGGGACGTGGGCGCGCTCTGGCGCGTGGACCGGGAGGCAGAGGCGCTGCGCTGTGTCGAGCTTTGGCATAAAGCGTCGATAGAAGTCCCGGAATTTGAAAGAGTCAGCCGGGAGTTCACTTTCGTTCCGGGCTTGGGACTACCGGGCCGGGTGTGGTCCAGCCTTGAGCCCGAATACATTCCCGATGTCGTTCCTGATGAAAACTTTCCGCGCGCACCCATCGCCGAACGCGAAGGACTACACGCGGCCTTCGGCTTTCCCATCCTGCTCGGGGGGGAAGTCTTGGGCGTGATCGAGTTTTTCAGCGGCGAGATCAGGCAGCCCGATCGGGAGCTGCTCAACATGCTGGCTACCATCGGCAGCCAGATCGGCCAGTTCATCGAGCGCAAGCGCGCCGAGGAAGCACTGCGCGCAAGTGAGGAACGCTTTCGCACGCTCGTGCAATTTTCGTTCGACGTGTACTGGGAGAGCGACGCGCAGCATCGCTTCACCCGCCAGGAGTTCGCCGAAGGTCTTGCCGACGCGCCGGTGCCGGGCGCCGACATCGGTATCGGTAAGACGCGCTGGGAACTACCCCACCTGGAGCCCGACGAAGAGGCCTGGCGCAAGCATCGGGAGACGCTCGACGCCCATTTGCCGTTCCGCGATTTCGAGCTTGCGCGCCCTCAGCCCGACGGCGGCAAGCGGTACTGGTCCGTTTCGGGGCTGCCGGTGTTCGACGAGACGGGGCGCTTCGTCGGCTACCGCGGTCTGGGACGGCAGATCACCGAGCGCAAACGAATGGAGGAAGCTCTCCGCAAGCAAGAGAAGGAGCTTCGCGAGGTCGTCGAGACCATTCCCGCGATGACCGTCACGGTTCTGCCAGACGGAACGAACGTATTCATCGGGAAGCGGTTTGCCGAATATTCGGGTCTCTCCCCGGAGGATGCGCAAGGCTCAGGCTGGAAGACTTGCGTTCATCCTGACGATCTTGATCTACACGTGCGCAAGTGGCGCGCGTCGTTGGTGAGCGGCGAGCCGATCGAGCTCGAGACACGCTTTCGCCGGGCAGATGGGCAATATCGCTGGTTCCTCGCTCGCGCCGTTCCGCTACGGGACGAGGCTGGCAACATCTTAAACTGGTATGAAGTTCTAACAGATATTGAGGACCGCAAGCGGGCGGAGGAAGCATTGCGGGAGGGCGAAGCGAAATTCCGCGACCACGCCGAAACGGCCTCCGATTGGTTTTGGGAAATAGATCCGGACTACAAATTCACGATGCTGACCGAGAATGCGTTTGGTTCACACCCGGCCGATCGACTCGGCACGGCGTGCTGGGATCACGCCCTCGACCTTGAAACGGAACCGGAGAAGTGGCGCCTTGTTCGGGCAACCCTCGATTCACGCAAACCGTTCCGTGACTTCGTATATTGCGTGGTGGGTGGCAACGGCTCGCCGATGTATGTGAGGGCTAGCGGTAAGCCAGTGTTTGACGCCAACGGAGAATTCCGTGGCTATCGCGGCACCGGCACCGATGTGACAGCACTCATGCGCGCGCAGGAGGAGCAGCGCCGCAGCGAAGCCTGGCTGGCCCAAGCACAGAGGCTAAGCCACACAGGTAATTGGGTCTTCAACCCGACAACGATGCGTTATCTCTATTGGTCGGACGAGAGTTACCGCATCTGGGGGTTTGATCCGCTGCAGGGGCTTCCAAGCCGAGAAAATGTCTGGCAACGCATCCACCCAGACGATCGAGACTGGCTGTGGGAAGAAGTCCAGGAGGCATTGCGCCAGAAAAGAGGTTTCACGGCCGAGTTCAGAATCTTATTACCTGATGGGACAGTCAAATACCTCGAAGCAACCACCTCTCATAAGTTTTCCTCGCTCGGCGCCATCGTTGAGGCTGTCAGCACACAAGTCGATGTGACGGAACGCAAGCGCGCACAAGATGAGCGTGAGAGGCGCCGCCAGCTGGAGTCAGATCTCGCCCACATGAACCGCTTGAGCATGATGGGGGAACTGGCCGCCTCCCTAGTTCACGAGATCACCCAACCGATCGCCACCGCGCGCAACAACGCCCGTGCGGCCATGCGCTTTCTGGACAGAAACCCGCCGGATCTGGGCGAAGTCCGGGAAGCGCTCGAGTGTATCGTGGCCGATGCCGATCGCGCCGGAGATATCATCGACCGTATCCGTGATCACATCAAGAAAGCGCCTCCGCGAAAGGGTCGTTTCGATCTGAACGAGGCGATCGACGAGGTGATCGCATTGGCGGAAAGCGCAATCACCACGAATGGGGTCTCGGTCCGAACTCGCCTTGCCGAGGCGCTACTTCCCATCCAAGGGGATCGTGTTCAACTGCAACAGGTCGTGCTGAACTTGATCCTAAACGCGGTCGAAGCCATGAGCACGGTCGAAGCGGGGCCACGAGAGTTGTCGATCAGCACCGAGCAAACCCAGACTGATGGCGTGCTCGTGTCCGTGCGCGATTCGGGGCCGGGCATTGATCCGGACCATCTCGATCGCGTTTTCGAGGCTTTCTACACCACGAAGTCGAGCGGGGTAGGGATGGGACTGTCGATCTGCCGGTCGATCATCGATGCCTACGGGGGCCGGCTGTGGGCAGACATGAATGCATCACGCGGGGCCGTATTTCGATTCACCTTGCCCGGCGCGGACACGGAGCTCACGACTTCTCCTCGCCCGGCTCGCCTGACTCGAGAGCCGCGCGAAGACACCGTATCAAATGCTGCTCATCAACCGGCTTACGAAGGTAGCAAACGACCCCGTCGTTCAGGGCGCGGCCACGGTCAACGTCGTCGGGATAGGCAGTAACGAGAATTGTCGGAATCGCGTACCCTGCCTCGATGAGGTGTCTGTAGAGCTCGATGCCGGTCATCGCAGGCATATGGATGTCGGCGATCAAGCAGGCGGTTTCGGCGAGACGCGAGGATGCGAGGAAATCGGCTGACGAGGGGAAAGCCTCGACGCTGTACCCCAGCGATCGCATGAGCCTTCTCATGGACTCACGAAAGAACTGATCATCCTCAACGATCGAGATCAAAGACGGTTTCGGCATTCGGCTCCCGGCAGTTCGCGCGAACCCGCCGTACGGGCGGCACCCGACAATGTGGTCGCGTCCAGGTGCGAATTCCATAACCTCCGCGAAGAATGCCATTGGTGCAATGGCAGTGGCCCCTAAACTTTGGCTTATGCCGGAGCCGAATTAAGTAAGCTGAGTGCCAAGAATCCTGCCGAGCAATGTCATCGCGCGTAAACCTTGGTCTATGATGCACGTGTCCTGTGGCGCGGGATGGGACTGTTCGTGTCCCGAGATTGGGGCTAGCCTACGAACCGTACGGCCACGCTAGAACTTGCGAACCGAGACGAAGGCTCATTTCCTTGGTCCTTTAATCGTGAATAGGGGCGATGCCCGACGCAAACTCCACCGTCTTCGTCATCGATGACGATCCGCACCTTCGCGCATCGGTTGGGCGTCTGTTGCGATCGCTCGGCCTGGATGCTCAGCTATTTGCGTCCATTTCCGACTTTCTTTCTCAAGTCCGATCCGCCGGATGTCCGTCGGATGGCCCCACCTGCCTGGTCCTCGACATCAGGCTGCCGGGGCAGAGCGGTCTTGATTTTCAGCGGGAGCTCGCCGCGGCGAACAGGGAACTGTCAATCATCTTCATCACGGGGCACGGCGACATCCCGATGTCGGTGCAAGCGATGAAGGGTGGTGCCATTGAGTTTCTTACGAAGCCGTTCCGTGATCAGGACCTCGTCGACGCCATTCAGCTCGGCCTCGCTCGCGATCGCGCTCGGCGGGAGAATGAAAAAGCTTTGGCCGCCCTCAGGGAACGCTTCGAGTCGCTGAGCCCCAGGGAGCGCGAGATCATGATTCAGGTCGCGCACGGCCGCCTTAGCA
>Ga0070697_100002065_pt1 | contig 15391 bp, 14 predicted proteins | sample KBSK1501metaG_FD_65475 | JGI IMG/M metagenome (GOLD analysis project Ga0070697, IMG submission 65475) | Corn, switchgrass and miscanthus rhizosphere microbial communities from Kellogg Biological Station, Michigan, USA - KBS K1-50-1 metaG | ecosystem: Host-associated > Plants > Roots >...
ACAAGGATCTATAAGGCACGGGTATGGCCCCAGGGAGAAAGGCGGTATCTGATGTCCCGCGCGACACACCTTGTCTTTCCGATCTCCACGCTTCTCCTCTTAGTGTCTGATGGGCTTTTCGGCCAAGGATCATCCAATATTCCGACTCGACTCCTCCTCGAACACAGCACACCCGTGAAATTGCAATTCGCCCAGACGATCTCCTCAGCACATGTGCGCAAGGGCGATCGTCTCGACTTTGTCGTCGTCAGCGAGGTCGCAGTCGGAGGTTTCACACTAATTAGCGCGGGAACCGTGGCTGCGGGTTCGGTCATCGGCGTAAGAAAAAAGCGCCCCCTCGGAATCGGCGGCAAAATGATCGTAAAGCTCGATTCGGTGGAGCTCACTAACGGCGAGAATGTGGACTTGGTTGGGCGGCGGGAATTTAAAGGAAACCCACACACTATTCGGATGGGGGTCGCGATGGCCATCGCGGGAGCCATTTATCTGCCCGCCGCACCACTCTTTCTTATCTCGCGTGGACGAGATAGAACCGTGTTGAAAGGCACGGAGGTGACGGCGTACACGAAGAGTGATTCTTGGTTAGCCACAGGAGATTTGCCGGTGACGCGGGCAACCAGCTCAGAACTCGCCGACATGATCCAAGTGTTGCCGCCCCGCTCTTTGAATGGCGAGGGACGCGAGGGAGACATGTTGAACCTGATCTTCGCGGCCAAGGAGGATGACTTACAAGAGGCGTTTGCACGCGCCGGCTGGTTGAAAGTCGAAAAATCCAAACCTCGAATCATTTGGCATCTCTTATGGCAGCGCAATCGTTACACGAAATTGCCGATGGGCAGGCTTTACGTTTTTGGCCGAGCGCCGGACTTCTCCTATTCCTTGCCTGACCCAAAGTTTATCGTGGCGCGGCGACATCATCTGCGAATCTGGAAAACAGGCGGATTCGAGGGCGGCATCCCGCTCTGGGTGGCTGCGGCAACGCACGACGTTGGAATTCAACTTGTGAAGCGTAGATTCCGGCTTCTTCACCGAATTGACCCGAATGTGGATGCGGAGCGTGACTTTATCGCCGCGAATCTGGCAGTAACCCAACAACTTATTCGCCAGACGTACATGAAGTGTGCTGATCCGGTGTTCCGCGCGGAAACTGCTACGGGACAAAGCTACTACTCCGACAGCAGAATGCTCTTGCTGGAGCTGAGCCGACCGGCTTCAACGCCCGTCGGAATCACGGAAGTTGCTGGCAAGCTGCCGTAGATCTGCGGAAGTCAGCGATCAGATGGTTTTGACCTCGCTCGATTCAAAACGCGATGTCCGATTCCGCACCAGCTATGCATGCCAGGTAAGAATTTCCCACACGAGCAAAGGCGCCTCCTGTAGTTCGAGCGACATTGTGATGCATTTAAGTGGATTCCGCTTCCGGAACACGACAGGATGCAAGAAATGTTGATCGATACACTGGCGGATGCAATGGCGCGGTAGGTGGACCGGCGGCATGGGCTGGCAACGAACATGCCTATGGCAGATATGATTGCCAATCGGTGTTGGGTTCTTCTCGTGCACGGCGAGTGCGGACGTACATCTTTGAGCGTCGCTCTTACTTTTTCATTTGGACAGAACGCGACAACACCCATCCGTGAAACGGCTCCGCCTTGAACATCATTGTCCGCATCAGCCGCTACTCGCTCGGAGAGAATTTGTGTCCTGTATTGAACTGCGTAGTGTATTTAGGTGTGAGAATATCCTCACAATTCGTAAACGTGCTTCTGGTCTCCCGGAATCTTCTCGGCGCGCACTCGTAGGTGACGCTATGGAGGATTCGCCAGCATCAGATGCATTCCCTCCTCACCCCTGGAAGCGCGACGGACACCGATTCCGTGGCGCTTCCATCTTATGTCATGCATACCACTATCATATATTTCCGGAGTTCCCATCAGCTCGTCAAAAATTGCGTCGAAATATTTAGTGTCGCAGTGTTCATTAGAATGGGTTGCCAGCCTTCTGCCGCATGTGTGGCAAGCGCCAGTTTCCGCAGCCCCGCCCTTTTTTTTGCACAAAAGAATCCTTCGATTGTCCTTGACACCCTTGCTCGATAAGAACAAGCTCTTGTTGTGGTTTCGCCGTTTGAGGCGAAACTCCCGCTCGAAGTTCAAAAGCAGTTTATTAAAAGGCCAAGCTCCGCATCAGGCGCTAAGAGGTCAGAACCTCCTCGGTTCCTTTTCGTTCCCTCGCGCGGAGCCCGACTTCCTGTCCGACGTACAGGTCAACACACCCCAGACGCCAGCGGTTCACAGTCACACCACTCAAGCCCGACTCGCTTCGCGCGAGTAGGAATCCGCGTTTTCAAATAAGGGAGAATTACTATGTCTGACACAAACAAAACTATTGTTCGTCGTTTATTCGAAGAAGTCTGGAACAAGGGCTATCTGCCGGTGGCAGACCAGCTCTTTGCACAGAACTACTCTCACCATGATTCTTCGACGCCCGAATTTGGGCGAGGTCCCGAAAGCGAAAGGAAGCGCGCGACTCTCTACCGCACTGCGTTCCCCGACGTTCGATTGACAATCGAGGACATCATTTCCGAAGGTGAAACAGTCACCGCCCGCTGGTCCTGCCAAGGTACTCATAAAGGCGACCTTAATGGAATCGCTCCAACCGGAAAGCAATTCGCCATTTCCGGAATCAGCATTGTCCGCTTTACGAACGGCAAGATGATCGAAGGTTGGGTCAACTGGGACGCCCTCGGCATGATGCAGCAGCTCGGTATTGTCGCTGAGCTCGGCAAAGCCAAGGCCACGTCCGCCACAACAAGATAACCGGCTCCATTCAACCGACAAACGGGAAGCCCAATTTCACAAATTGGGCTTTCTGTTCGTCTTGCTCCTTCAGCGACGTGATCTACTCAGGACCGCGCCAGCAGTATCCCAGCACCCGAAAAACGCGTTTCGTCGTTGCTCCCTAACCAAAGTGTCTCCTCGGACCGCACCCGGCTAGGTCCTGATATCCGGGCGGCGTCTCGTATGGAACAGGTGAACGCACCAACATTCGCGTATCATCAGCCAATGAAGCGAGAACTGCCTGTTACGTGTTGCACAGAGTGTGGCGGCGCTGGTTACAACATGAGGGTCGCGAACGCTCGTTGTTGCAAAACCGGCGGCGAACAACGCTGCAGCGGCATTAACGCAATTGCTGTCACAACTGATTGGATCGAATGTATACACTGTCAAGCAACCGGATATTACCGCAATACAGAATGCCCGAATTGCAAAGGTGCCGGCTACCTATTCGTTGGCCTGAGGGGTAAAGCAACTACTTCGGAATCGGTCGCATTTCGCTGACAGGTGAGCTCCGCGGTGGCATGAGGACGGCAAACCGGAATTCATCTCATTATTATTTTGTATGATATTGAAATAATTCTGATGCGAAGCAAAAGCGGTCCATACACCAAGTAGTGCCGTCCGCTTTTTCAAAATTGGGTTTGCTTCTCACGCCGATCGCGAGCTTCAGCTCGCCGACTAACCACTCGCCGGTAATTCGTACTCGGGTTGTCGCGCGAAACCACAACACCTGTCCCACGGGTCACCTTTTTTAGAGCCCCTTGTTTTTTCCTTCTGTGCGAGGGCGAAAAGATAATTCAGTTATTGAAAGTGTCTCGGATTGAACAGAACTCCCAGACCGGTGCCTATATCATTCGGCCCCTCTGGTTATCCCTGCAGAAAATATAGATGCTTTGGCAAGAATACGTGCCCTGTCCCCAACCTATAAGAGGAGGGAGAACGAAGATGGCTCAAGCTCTTTCGCGGCGGCCGACATCAGAAACCCACGTTCTCTGCCTCGCAGGGTACCCCCTTCGTATGTCCACGGCCGTCGCGTTGACCGCCAGTTCACTATTGTCCAGCCTCAAAACTACCGAGATCACGTGGCGGAACTGCCGACTTCCTCTGCGGAACAACGGCTGGCGCGCGTACTTGTGCGGTTAGCGCACTTGAACAAGAGAAGCCCAGCTGTTGTTGAGATTCCCGTCCCAAGTCACCAAGTTCTGGCGGAGATGGTCGGAACCACGCGCCCGCGAGTGAACCTATCCATGAATCGATTCAAGAAGCAGGGATTCATAAACTATGATAGGGGATCAAAAGTGCACCAGTCGTTGCGGAACGTTCTCCGGAACCGCTAGGAATCACCTTTACGCTATCTTCAGGACGATTGGAATTCAATAGACGCCGGGGGGGCCGCCCGGCACAGACTGTTCGATATGGAACAGCTCGCTGGGCCCATGCTATTCTGTCTTAGCATGTCTTCCGTAGTTCAACGTAAGCCCGTCACGCGCCGTCGCTCCCACAAAAAGGCAAGTTTAGGCAGCCCTGCGTTCGATGTGAAATTGTTTCTCGACTCGGCCGGTCTCGGGAGAAAGGTCGGCAAGTTTCGAGGAAAAGAAACCGTTTTCGCACAGGGCGATCCCGCAAAGAATGTCATGTACATTCAGGAAGGCGGAGTGAAGCTTACTGTGGTTAACGAGACCGGCAAAGAAGCCGTTGTGGCGATTCTGGGGCCGGGTGATTTTTTTGGTGAAGGCTGCCTTGCGGGCCAGTCCATTTGCATGGCAACGGCAACGGCGATTGCACCCACCACCGTACTCGTCATTGAGAAAAACGAGATGATTCGTGTGCTCCACGGGGAACACGAGTTTTCCGACCGCTTCATCGCCTACATGCTGGCACGGAACCTCCGAGTCGAGGAGGACCTGGTCGACCAGCTCTTTAACTCCAGCGAGAAGCGTCTGGCGCGCACTCTGCTGCTGCTCGCGCGCTATGGCGCGCCGGGCCAGCCTCAAAAGGTGCTTCTTAAAGTCTCGCAAGAGATGCTGGCGGAGATGATCGGTACCACACGCCCGCGGGTCAATTTTTTCATGAACAAATTCAGAAAACTGGGCTTCATCGAATACAACGGCGAGATCCACATCAACAATTCCTTGCTGAGTGTTGTCCTGCACGAGTAACGAACTCGCGAGTTTGCACAGCGGGAGGATACACCGTGACTACTCCGAGCATAGAAGTCGGCTAAGTGTGCGCTCTCGTATTACGTTTCCTTAAGAGGATGAAAATGAAAGTCGCGACATGACCGTCGTGAGCATGCGCCGGCCATAGTGGGCTGCCAGGAACGCCAGGAGAGAGTATCGGGCAATTCGACCGGCCGTAAGCGCCACCAGGAATTTTCCAACGCGTTCGGTGTCTAAATTCAATTCTGCTGTTCGTGCCGACTTTGCCATACGCGGCTTCGCCATTTCCTTCTTAATGCCGGCACGTGTCGCGCTGTCGGATTCTTTCTCACTCAACATGCATCCATCGTGACATGTAGAAGGAAGTCGTGAAGTCCCATTTCGCACAGTTGCGAAATATCCGGAAGTGATGCAGATTGCGAATGAGGCGGAGCCAAATAGCAGAAGATTGGGGAAACGTGTTATTTCACCACTCTCCCAAGAGGACAGCGGATTTCAAAATGGGGGTTACGTGCCACGCCTCTCATTTCAGGCCTCGAGACGCGGGTCGGGAACTGGGTGACCTATCGCAAAATGGTACACGACTTGTCCTTGCTCAGGGTTTAGGTTGAGGTATCGCTGTACTTCGTCGTCGAAGAACGCTCCAATACCTGTGGCGCGAAGGTTCAAAGCCTCGGCAGCAAGATACATTCGCTGACCGATTGCACCCGCCTCGAAATGGACATAGCGATATCCACGATCGCCATAGCTTCGGGCGGCAGTTTCAAAATCGCCGATCATCGAGAATGCAACGCAAGCATTCGCTGCCAAGTCTTGCCTAAGGCTCAGAGATGCGGCTATGAGGCGTTGATCGCCCTGCTTGATTTTCTCCAACTCCGCGTGCTCCGGCCAATAACGATAAACTCCGGGCGCCAAACCTTCGACCCGATGCGCGTAAAGATACAGTTGGACAAAACGAAATGTGGCGAAATCGGCGAAGAGAGGCTCTTCCGTGACCGCCAGGAGAGTCGCAAGTTTCGACAGCGGGATCGACTCGTTCCCGCCCCTGAAGTCGAGAGCGGAGCGCCGCGCACGGACCACCTCTCCGAAGATGCAGTCTGCGGTGCTTGGGGATGGTAGCTTGGTCTCGCCGCGGCGGTTTTGCCTGGGCTGGCCAGCAAAAGGAATCGCGGCTTCGCTATGGATCTTCGTAGCAGCGTGGACTTTCTCAATCTGGGGGTACGATACCTGCTCATCCGAAAGCCGATTGGGTCGACCGCCAAATAAAACGGTCTCCGCTGGATCGTGCACCTTCAGAGGAATGGACGGGCCATGAAGTGCGACGATCAACATGGGCCATTCATCATAATTGAGGAGACAGCATTGCGACACTGTGTCGTCCAAGAAGTGTCCGAGGCCAAGGCTCTCGCATCCGATCGCTCGCGCAGCGAGAGTAAGCGCCTGCCAGGCGTGCCCGATGTCGTGCAAGCAGTACCGATATGCGCGCTCCCCGTACTTCCAAGCTTCGCGCCAGGCGATAGTAGTTAAAACGAAAACAAGCGGGGCGGAGCTGCTGACAAGTTTCCCGACAAAATCTCCGATGCCCCGCTGTTCTGCCATATGGGACGAGGGACGGTAATGATAGAGACCGTCAGGCCACTCCACGAGACCCCGCGTGCAGAAGTGAAATTCGCTCGGATGGAGATTGCCAGAGGAGGGATTGACGCGCAGCGCGTAGATGTCTCCGGTTGACGCGACACGTTTGGATGCGCTGATCGAGGCTGAGTAGAACATCAATTGCGAAAGGAATGCCGCACCATTCTTAGCGAGAGTGCTACCTGGCCGACCCCTAAGCACCTCGATCGCGGAAGCTTCTGGCATGGGTGGGTCAGCCGGCAAATCGAGTATTGGAACGCCTTCATAATGACGAAACGGATCGGGCATATTGGCCCAATCCAGATACTGCCGGGTTCGTCGCAATGATTCGACACTATGCTTTGTGAATTCATGGTACTCTCGCCATGCCATGTGATCTGCGTCCTCAAAACGCTTCCACACTCTCGAACTCCGCTAATCCCCTGCCGTCAAAAACGCCTTGGTTTGCGACGACGCACAAATGATCCATGCCGGCAGAATTGGTCGTAGACTTTAGAATCCGAGTGTTCTGCTCCGACAGGCAGGAGGATTGCAAAACTGCGAGCCATGGATGACTTTACGATCATTCTCCCTGAATTGACCGATATGACCTCCCTGCGACTTGAAGGTGTACGAAGGACGCGAGCGGCTTTGGCGAATGGTGGAAAGATACAAGATGACAGCTCCCATCACAATAACCGTCGTCGACAAAACGGCGAGACAATCGCGCAATTCGGGTCGATCGCATCCAGGCAGGCGCTTGGCAATTGGAGGATACACTGACTGCGGCAACGCCGCCCTTGGAAGGCGAATTCTAATCCGTACTGACCATAAGCGTAAAAGATGCCAAGGGGAATATTTTGAAAATGAGGCTACAGCTTGAAGTGGCAAAGCCTGGACTCACCCAGAAAAAGTCGATCTGCTCTGACCCTTGAGAAGTGGTTATGCTGTCACTTCGCGTTCGACCTCGCGCGACGCAGTTTTCGCAACGGAAATGAGATTGTCGGTATCAACGCAGGAGTGGCCGAGTCCTATTTTTTTATTGGGCCGGCATCTTATGGACAAAAATCTTCTCTAAGTCCTGACACACTCCTACTTTATCTTGGCGATGTAGCCATAATGGCAATCTTCGACGCCACAAAACCAGCCAACACGCGGTTCCGCGTCAATATTCTTTATTCTTTCGGCGATTAAATTAGCGGCCGTGTATGGGGCATTTCATGGTGTTTATGCTCGGCTCGTCGACGGCGTACGCTTGCCCAGGCACCGCAAAGAGCATGTAATATCCAGCAGTGGAGTTGAATCGAACGCTGCACCCCACGGAACCGCAATGGTATGACGCAAGGGAGCCCTCGCCTCTTTGATCTGGCTCACTCTTACGGAGTACCGGAAAAGCTAAAGGCCAGACTGCAAGGGTCAATTCGGGAATGCGACCTTCGCAACTGGCCTCCGTGAATCAGCCTTCGCGAACTCGCAGCTTGCCGAGCCCGGACGCATCCCGCCAACTGCTCACTCTCAACTACTGATTCGACGCTCGCTCGGATTCATTGCGCGGTGCGCTCTTCTGCAGGACGTTGACCAGGTGGCGGCCAGTTTCGGGTACGCCGGTCTTTTTACCTCTCACGGTGTCCTTGGCCTTGATGGGATGGCCATAAACGTCTGCGCTTGCGTCATCGTCGGGACGAAGTGTGGAGCCCGCGAGCGAAACGCCCGGCTCTCCATGCAAAGCTATATCCGCTGATCCGTCCGCTTCTTCGGTAAAGGGTCTTCGCTGCGCTCCGATGAACGCCACAACCCGGCGCCCTTGACAGCGGGAGGACAGTGGCCTCCCCTCGCCGGGAAGGTTTCCTGTGGAAGGACGCCCGCGACCCGAAGTTTGATCCTGGGCGCAACGGACATGGAGTACCGTTCACTTCGCTAGTGGGCGGCCAACTGAGTTTTTGGTAGGGACACCCGACAGCCGAAACATGTTCATGGTGAGAAGCTTGAGTAGACTCCTGGAAGAGCAAATACACCATTAATTTCGAACTCGCAAAGAGCGGACGCAAAAGCGGGATGCAGCCTGCTGCCGCATCCGCGGGTCCCGACCCGGCTGCGTCTTATACACTCATCAGTTATCTAATACTATATTTTAAGTAAATGGTCAGGGCGAGGGTTCTTCAATAACTGCATTGGCATAGAGCCAAGCCCTTGATCTTGGCTGCGTGGTCGGGGAAGGGTTGCCGACGATCCACATGGGATGGAAGGACTTATAACACGCAAGCGCCCTCTCCCCGGGGATGAAGGGTCAAATTGCATTGACCATGGCTTTACAGGTTGATCGTTGATACTCCTAGTGGAAGTTATCGACCAGCATAATGCCGCTTCGGTAGTTGTCGAGCTCAGGATAGAGAATATAGCGGCCGTCTGCGGAGACAGACAGTCCAGGGAACGCGCCGCCACCGCTAATCTTGAATATCGGGCGTACTTTCGCCACTACAGAAAGCTCAGTTCTTTCTGCGGGAGCCGCGGACGATATCGCACGACCCGCCCTTTCCGTTTACTTTTACCTATAGCAGTGCTGTTAGAAAACAGCGACCATGTAGGCAGTGGCCAGCACTTTTCCGCGAACTAAAATCTGACCGACTTCGGCAAAGGCAAGTACAGCAAATGGGTGGGATGTCTCCTTTTCTAAACTTTAGATCAGCAGAACTACTGTAGTTTCGCGTACTCTGCTTTCGCAGCGATCAGGACTGGAAGCTCAGAATCGGCATCTTTCCAGAGGATGAGGAAGTCCTGTTAGGCGGCCTTGGCTTTGGCGGTGTCGCCTTGCAGAGCGTAGGCGCGAGCCGGTTGCAGGCGTAGGCACCGACGCGGGACACACGCTACCGGGCGTTCGTGTCCTGTGTCACGGCACGTTGGAATAAAGCGTCTTGCCGCCGCTCTCCAGGACCAGGTGCAGCCGCGCCGCGTCCACAAGTTTGTTCAAACGAATGATGCCGTCGCCGTCCGAAAGCACGTACTGACGCTCGGGCGAGCCCCAGCGCGCCAAGAATTCTGAATCGTCAATAAACACCGGAGGGCTCCCCGGCGCGTAAGAGCCATATTCGAGATTGTTCACGCGGCCATTCCACAGCAGCGCGGTACGGTTGGTGTAAAAAAACACCGAAGAAAACGCGTAGTATTCCCCATTGATGATCAGTTGCCCCTGCGGAGAACGCTGCAGCGCCTCGGCGAGCGGACGCGAAGACAAATACGGATCGAACACTACTAGCGCCAGCCGCGCCGCGTGAACGAACAAAACCATGCTCAGCGCGATGGCCAGATAAGCCCGCCGGTTGCGCAGCAACAGCGCCGCGAGCGCACCTGACAAAAACGCCACGGCGGCTACCAGCAACGGCAACTTCAGATAGGCAAACGATTGCAGGGTTAGGTCGCCCATGTGGCCCAACGACAGCGTGTACGCTTCGGGATGCTGCTGCAGCGCCCGCGAAATGTCTCCCGGCGATGGAGTGTTCCCCACCAGCAGCAAGATGGCCGTTGCCGCTACTGCGCACAGCGCGAAAATTGCGCCCAGCACTCGCGTGCCTATCTTTACCCAGCGATGCTCTTCGGCCATCGCGCTTCCCAGCAGCAGCGCCAGCGCCGGATAAATCGGCATCGAGTAATACTCCTGCGTGGTGGAAAAGGTAAAGAATACCAGCAGGAAGCCAGCCCAGCACACCGCCAGCAGGCGCGTCCGGCCGGCGCGATCCGTCGGACGGAAACCGCCGCGAAACGCCGCGGGAAAATAAATGCTCCAGGGAAACAGCCACACCAGATGCAGCGCCCAAAACGCAACTCTTGGCACGGTGTTGTAGTCGCGCGGATAGCGCAGGTTCAGAAAGCGCAGCACGTGCTCGTTCATAAAATAAAACCAGAAAAAGCCGTGGTATTCGCCCGGTCCGCTGTGCATGGAAAAATTAAAGTACGGAGGCATCCGCAACGTTGCCAGCACATGCCACGGCGCGGCCACCGCAAGAATGATCAGCGCGCCCGTCACCACATGCAGGCGCCGCCAAATTTTCGTAAAGAAAAGTTGCCGCGTAATCGCCAGATACAACAGGATGCCGGCCACCGGCACCACCGCCGCGATCAACCCCTTGAGCATCAACCCCACGCCCAGGCTGCCCACCAGGAGACTGGCCCACCTTCGCGGATGTTCCTCTTCCTCCGAGATGGCCCGCTGAAACGCGAAAAACGCCAGGCACACGCAGGCAGTCAGCATCACATCGGGAATCTGAATGCGTGTAAAAAGGAACAGCCCCAGGCAGGTGGATATCGCCATCCCCGCGTATAGTCCGGCCTTGTTTCCGAACGCCCAGCGCCCGTAGCGCCAGGTGCACCACGCCAGCAGAATCGCCGCCAGCGCCTCCGGAATCCTTGCCGCCCAATCGTGCACGCCGAAAATACGGAATGACGTCGCGATCAGCCAGTAAATCAGCGGAGATTTTTCGAGGTACGGAACTCCATCCAGATGCGCAATCACCCAGTCGCCGGAAGCCAGCATGTTCCGCGCGATCTGCGCCTGAACCGCATCCACGTCATCCATCAATGCCGGCGGAGATATAATGCAGCCCAGAAAAACCGCCGCGGCAATCAGCAGGACGCCGACACCCTCGCTGCGAGAGCTGCCACCAGTTCCGGTTTCTCCACTTCGGGCGAGCTCTGAATGTTCCACTGTTTCATCCATAGAAAGAGGATCAGCAATCCCCACAGGTGATACCCCACATTCGCACGATGTTCCAGGTGATCCGCGATCAGCCGGTCAATCGCTTCCGGGCGAAATAGATTCGTTTCCTTCACGGCACTCGCGCTGAGCGTTTCCAGCAGCATGCCCCGCAGCGCGCCTCGGAACCAGTCATGCGTCGGAATATCCAGACCGGTCTTCGGCCGCTTCAGGATTGCCGGTGGCAGCTTGCCATTCATCAATTTCTTCAGGACCACCTTTTGCCTACGCCCGTCAATTTTCAGATGATCCGGCAAAGAAGCCGCAAACTCGACGATGCGATGGTCCAGAAACGGCGGCCGCACTTCCAGCGAGTGCGCCATGCTCATGCGGTCGACTTTTTGCAACAGGTCGTCGGTCAGATAGTAGTGCTGGTCAAACGCCAGGTACCGGCTCAAATATCCGTCCGTCGCCAAACCGGGCAAGTCGCACTGGAACAAGTCGCCGATCGAAGCATCCGTGGTCCGCTGCAAAAGTTGCTCTTGCTGTCCTCGCGAGAACGCCCCGTTCCAGTAAGTGTGCGCCTCGTCGGGCCCCAGCAGCGACCCTTCCACAAATCTCTTTACCTTGTATTCCAGGCTGATCTTTTCATTGGAAAGCGGCCAGTAACGCAGCACGCCGAGCAGTGACCGCCGCATCGAACGCGGCACGCGGCGCGCAAATTCCGCCAGCCGGTCCGCGCGGTACGTGGCGTATCCTCCGAAAAGTTCGTCGGAGCCCTCGCCGCTCAGCGCCACCGTCACGTGCCTGCGGCTCATCATGGAGAGGAACCACAGCGGAACCGCGCCGGCATCGGCGAACGGTTCGTCGGAGTAATAAGCCATCTCTTCGACCGCTCCCTCCAAGTCCAGGCCCGGGTTCAGGTCGAGTTCGTAATGCTCCGTGCCGTATTGCTTGGCCACCTTTCGCGCGTAGCGGCTTTCGTCAAAACTTCTGCCGGCGAAACAGATCGAAAACGTTCTAAGGCGCGAAGACGAGTGTCGCCGCGCATAATGCAATATGGTGGATGAATCGACGCCTCCGCTCAGCCACACTCCCACCGGGACGTCCGCGATCATGTGCTCACGCATGGACTCGGCCAGCAACACGTCCAGCGCTTCCTGCGCGGAATCCGCCGTCCACGCGGGATCGGTTGCAAATTTCGGTGTCCAAAATTGCTCCTGGCGGATTGTGCCGTCGGTCCACTCCAGAATGCTGCCGGGCAGCAGCTTTTCAATCCCCTTCACCAGGGTGTGCGGAGTGGGAACGTAATTCAGAGCCAGGTAATAGTGCAGCGCGACGTGGTCAATCTCGCGTGTAATTTCCGGGTGCGCGAAAAGGGATTTCAGTTCCGACCCGAAATATAAATCCTCGCCTTTTTTGCCGATGTACAGCGGCTTGATGCCCACCCGATCGCGCGCCAGCACCAGCCGCCTTTCGTTCTCGTTCCACAACGCGGCAGCAAACATTCCGCGGAGCCGCCGGAAGCAGTCCTTATCCCATTCCTGGAAGGCCTGCAGCAACACTTCCGTGTCGCACTGCGTGGCAAATTTGTGGCCGCGCGATTCCAGTTCGCTACGCAGTTCCCGGTAGTTGTAAATTTCGCCGTTGAAAACCAGCACCAGGTTGCCGTCTTCACTGACCATCGGTTGGCCGCCTGAGGACATGTCAAGAATTTTCAGACGCACTGCGCCAAGCGAAACGTATTTTGATTGGTAGGTGCCCTGTTGGTCCGGCCCTCTGTGGACGAGGCTATCCGTCGCCTCTTCCATACGGGCACGGTCAGATACACCAGCACGGAGATGGGTATAGCCAGATATACCGCACACGTGTAGCTGTCTCCGATTAAGTTAAAAGCTCAGCCTATCGATCTGGAACCAGGATGGGCTTACCTCTTCTGAAGCTGATTGCGAGCGGTGGGTTGCCAGCAACCCGACAAGGTAGAGTCAAACCAATTGGCTTGAGCCTAACCCATATGTTCGCAAAAGTAACCGCGAGATGCCTGACAAGCCCAAGTCGGTTTCTGTAATGTTCTCAGAGAAGCAGCGCCGTGCGCAACATCACAAGCGGGAAACCTCGGTCGGCTTCGCTCCCACTCAGTGATAAGAGCAGCGTAAAGCCGCTATTCGTTCTGTTCCACGAAACGGCTCAACAGGTCGGTGAACTCTTTCGGTTTTTCCAGATACATCAGGTGGCCCACTCCGCTGATCACCACCCGGCGCGCTCGATTTTGTTTGCGGCAGGTGCGGCCGCACTGTGGCACGCCAACGCGATTGAACGTTGCGCGACCTTTCTTTGTGCTATCGGGAGTCCTGCTTACCGGAGTTGTTCTATGTGCGGCGCTCGCATCACGCGTGTTGTTTTTGCAGTATCTTTTCCGGGTGTACTTGTCAGATACAAAACCTGCGCTCCGTCCGGGCTCATCCGGCAAATGTCCTTTCCGTCTATGCCCAACGCCAACATCTCCGCCGACGTTTCGTCGATCCGCTGCCGAAAAATGTTCCGTCTTCCAGTTCGATTCGATATGAATATGACCGCCTTACTGTCGGCCGTCCAATCGAACGGGATGTCATCAGCATCGTCGATCGTCAGGCGTCGGGGTGTACTTGCCTTCGCTGTCTTGCAGAAAACTCGGAAACATAACATCCGACTGCGAATTCACTCGGTCAAACGCTAGGCGCTTTCCGTCAGATGTAATAATGGGTTGACTGATCGTTCCTTCGCCGCTGGTAATTCTTGTGGGCGGTCCTTCGAACGTTCCGGTCGAGGAGTTCAAAACCGATCCGAAAAGATTTGAGCTGTCCTGGTTTGGCGGCTCCTCGTGCATCACACACAGCAACCGTCCATCCGGCAACCATCGCAGCCCCACATCCAAACGTGCGTCCGTCAGCACTGTCTTTTCTTTAATTGGACTCCAGGTGTAACGGATTGCGTGAAGGCCCGTTATCGGAGTTGCTGCCCGAATCCACCTCCGTTGCTTGGATCGGGGGATAGTCGGCTCGGAAATTGGCGGGAAACGGTTTTGAGGGATGAGGCACAAGCGAGCTTCGACGAAACCTCGCTTCTCCCGACAGGACTTGAACGAAGCCTGCGAGTCGAACTACAATCTCGCCGCCTGCATGTCTTCCGACGAAACTCGTCGTGACGCCCGCGTCAAGCTCGGCCGCATGGGACAAACTAAAGAATCCGTCGACGTCCGCAGCATTCCCTTCCTAGAAACCTTGCTCCAGGACGTCCGCTTCGGCCTGCGAATGCTGCGAAAGAATCCCGTGCTGAGCATGGTGGCGGTCCTGACGTTGGCGCTAGGAATTGGCGCGAATACGGCGATTTTCACGCTGCTGTATGGGCTGGTGCTGCGGAGCTTGCCGGCAGCGAACGCGGGTCAACTGGTGAAGGTGGGGATAGCGAGCGCGGCGATACCGGACGACGCCGGCGGCGCGTATATGCCGTACCGGATGATGGAGGCGCTAAGCGAGGAGCGATCGTCGTTTCGCGAGCTTTCCGCATGGAGCGAAGAACAGGTGTTGATGAGGGATCACGAGGGATCGATTCAGGGATACATAGTGGGGTTGGTGGGTGGGAACGCATTTGGACTGCTGGGACTGCAGCCGTACCGGGGACGGTTGATTGCTTCTTACGACGATGTGCGCGGCGGCCCGAGCGGGGGCTGGCCGGTGGTGTTGAGCTACGGCTTCTGGAAGGATTTTTATGGAAGCGCTGAGGATATCGTGGGGAAGCAGATCACGATTTCCGATGTGCCAGTGACGGTGGTGGGAATTACGCCGGCGGATTTTCAGGGAGTGTGGCCGGGGGAGAATCCGAAGATGTATTTGCCGCTGCAGTTTGCATCGGTGTTGGAAAAGAAGGATGTGCTCGAAGCGGCGGATTCGTTCTTCGGTGTTGCGACCATCGGGCGGCTGAAGCCGGGAGTGGCTATGCCGCAGGCCAATGCCGGAGTGGCGCAATTACAGGAGAACTTGTTTGCGCGGTTTATCCCCGAGCGCTTCCGACATGGCCCATTTTTCCAGAAAGCGTATCTGACGGTAAGCTCGGCG
>Ga0070697_100002068_pt1 | contig 15366 bp, 18 predicted proteins | sample KBSK1501metaG_FD_65475 | JGI IMG/M metagenome (GOLD analysis project Ga0070697, IMG submission 65475) | Corn, switchgrass and miscanthus rhizosphere microbial communities from Kellogg Biological Station, Michigan, USA - KBS K1-50-1 metaG | ecosystem: Host-associated > Plants > Roots >...
TACGACATTCACTCGCCACGCATACCCAGTGTTGACGAGATCGAGGCGATGCTGCGGGCGACGCTGCAGGTCTTACCACCGGCGAACGTGTGGGTCAATCCCGACTGTGGTCTCAAGACGCGCACGTGGGAAGAAGTCATCCCAGCGTTGGAGCATATGGTCGCTGCCGCCCGACAGGTGCGGTCATCGCTGCCACTTCAGACAGCTGCCTTGTAGAGGTCAGTGTATCAAAAGTTGAATGCTGTGAATGAGAAAGATAGGAAACAGGTGGGAATAGCCATTTGCGCCTGTTTATAACAGGATCAAGGAATGGCGACACTTTCACACTTATGCATCTGAACAGGATCTTTGGCAAACAACTCCTGCTGCACAACAAGACTGAGACGCGAGCTGTTGCTTCTGCTGATAGGAATTGGCTTCTCAAGCTGATTGACGAGAGAGTCAGAGAGCCGATTTCGCTCCTACATTGGTCTTTTCCCCTTGTTCTGTTCCGAAGCTCTTCATACCCGTGTATCCAGCCTCTCTCTGATGTCCTCGACCCCTTTTGCTTTCGCCAGTGGGACAGGGATCTCGGCTGCCCCTTCCTTCTGACAGCGTTTCGTGACATACTTCGGCCAAGGAGGTAGGCCAAATCCTGTCCCTATCGGGTGTAGGTTTACGACCTCCAATTCCTTCCCAAAGTCCCGCGTCACGACCCCCTCATGTGTGCGAATCTCGCCCTGCGGGTTGGCCTCAGCAATAATGGCTCGCACATATTTTTTGACCCATTGAGTTTCGACCGCCGATTCGTCTTGCAAGGGCGCTCTTTGACCCGTGCTGGGATGTCCTTCGAACATTAGTTTCCTCCGTCTTTTCCTCGTTGACACTCGTGTCCCCGCGCTTCTTGAGAGCGTGCTGACTGCCTCTTGAAGATGATCAGGGTTTCCGGCCAAAGTGTTTTGTACACATTTACATATGGACCGTCATACGGTTTTTCTCCCTGAGAAAATGCGATCCAATGAGGAAGACGTCAGAAGGAGTGATTTTTTGCGTACATGTTCCTTTCACTCTGTCCACTAGAGTCGAAGCGAGGTGGAGCACGTTCGTTTGTCCAACTCTACTTATGCATCCGCAGCTTTGGCCTGAAACCCTGCTGAAATGAAAAGGCGCCGCGGAAGCCTTGACCTTGCAGGAAGTGAAACTTTTGTGCAATCGACGAGGCTAGACTGAGATAAGCCCAGCTACCGCAGTTCGGCCCAGACGCTTGCATGAGCAGCGTGACGGCCACTGATGCAAACGAATAAATCCCCTTTTGTTGCGCCAATTGGCACGAAGTTTCACTTCGTGCTTTGCTGAACGATGGGATATACTGTTGGAGGAACGAGTACCTCTACTTTGAAGAGAAGCGTTCCTAGTATCCCGGAAGGAGGAGTGCACATGCCTGAAGAGAGAAAGCTCGTGACCATCCTCTTTGCCGACGTGACCGAATCCACAGCACTCGGTGACACGCTTGACCCGGAGGATGTCCGCGCCCTGATGGGACGCTACTATGCGCACGCACGCCGCATCATCCAAGAGCATGGTGGCACACTCGAGAAGTTCATTGGCGATGCCGTGATGGCGGTTTTTGGTCTCCCGCATGCCTATGGGAATGATGCTGAACGAGCTCTGGCGGGCGCCCTGGCACTCCGCGAGGCCGTGGCGACTGATACGGTGCTGGACAGACGTTTGCTGTTGCGTATCGGAATCAACACCGGCGAGATCATAGCAACCAGCGATCCCCAGGGCGGCGATTTCCTGGCGACGGGGGACGCCGTAAACGTTGCAGCTCGGCTGCAACAGGCAGCTAGTCCGGGCGAGATTGTGGTGAGTGAGCGGACGGCTGATGCTGCCCAGGCGGCTTTTCTCTTTGACAACGCCCGCCTGGTCGAGGTGAAAGGCAAGCGCCAGCCTCTACGCGTGTTTCCCCTTCAAGAGGCGCGGCTCGTGCGTCGCGTGACCCGGCCACCTTTTGTCGGCAGGCGGCAGGATCTCTTACAACTCTCGGTGCTGCAGGCACGGGTTCTCGAGGAGCGACGACCGCAACTGGTCTCGATCCTGGCGCCAGCGGGGATCGGCAAAACGCGACTTCTGGAGGAGTTTCTAGCCCGCCTCGATCAGGCGGATGGATTCCAGGTAGCAACGGCTCGCTGCCTCCCCTACGGCCAGACTCTGACCTACTGGCCGCTGCGTGGCTTGCTGACTGACCTGCTAGGAGGCGAGATCGCTAAGCCGCCGGTCACGCAGGCCTTTACCCGTGGGGGCCATACCCCTGAGGATGCAACGCGTCTGGCCGATTTCGTCCTCACGACACTGGGCATTGAGCGCGAAGGGACAAGCGACCGCGAGAGCATTTTCAATGCCTGGCGGCTGCTCCTGGAATCGCTTGCGCGTCAGGCGCCACGCATCGTGGTCTTTGAGGGCCTTCACTGGGCAAGCGAGAGCTTACTCGACCTGGTTGAGCACATCATGCACCCACGCACGCAGGTTCCTCTCTTCATCGTCGTTCTCAGTCGCCCAGAACTCCTGGAACGGCGTCCCACCTGGGGTGGAGGCCGGCAGAACTTCACCGCCCTCGCACTGGAACCCCTGAGCGAGACCCAAACACGTGAGCTGGTTGAGCGGTTGATGGGAGGGCTACATGAGGCTATCCGCGAGCGCATCGTGGAGCGTTGTGGTGGCAATCCTTTCTTTGCCGTAGAGCTGGTGCGAGGGCTGGCCGAGCACGGGATTACCGGAAAAGCTGCCCTGGCCGATACGTTGCCAGACACGGTTCATGCCGCAGTGCTGGCACGCCTCGACCTGCTCTCGCCACAGGAACGAGCCGTCGTGCAAGCGGCTTCGGTCGCTGGTCGAGCTTTCCGCCCGGCAACGGTACACGCGGCTTTAGGTGATCGCACTCCGATCGAGATCGACGAGGCGCTCGACGCGCTGCTGACGCACAACCTCGTTGTATCAGCTCAGGGTGGAGCTTTCACTTTCCGGCATGCGCTCATTCGTGATGTCGCCTATGGGACGCTCTCGCGGGCGGAGTGTGTGCGCATGCATGGAAAGATCGCCGCCTGGCTCGAGGAAAACGCTGGAGATCAAGTGGATGAATACACGGAGCTTATTGCCTACCATTATCGAGAGACTGTCCTGCTATCAAGACAGGCGGCGGTGCCACTGGAGTTGCCCATCGATCCGGCTCGTGCCGTCCACTACCTCACGAGGGCGGGCCAACTGGCCAGTCGCTCCGGCGCCTTTGCCGAAGCTCGCACCTATCTGCAAAGCGCCATTGACCTTGCTCCGCGGGAAGAGCACCTGCAGCTCTATGAGCAGCTCGGAGATTGTGTAGTCTGGGGCAATACCGCCGTTGACGCCTATCGCCAGGCTCTCGCGCGCTGGCGAGGAACAGCAGAACAGGACCCACTGGTCGGGGTGCGCCTTCTGCGGAAGCTGCTGATTGCCTCCCTACGCTGGAACGTCACCCCGCGCTCCGCCGAGGAAGAGTTGGTCAGGCTGCTGGCTGAGGCGCGGCGTTTGGCTGAGGCAGTAGACGATGAGGATGAACGCTGGCGGGTCCAGCTCGCGCACATCTGGTTGCTCCTCTGGTCTGAGAACGACACGCTACAAGACGTAGAGAAGGGACGATCGACGGCACTAGTAGCAGCTACCTATTTTGAAGCCCGTGCCGATTGGGTCTCCTTTAGCGATGCGCTGGATGCCTACACCAGCTTGTCGCGGGGGGTTGGGGCACATGACGACGCGCTCGCGGCGTCAAGACGCCGCTTGAGTATCCCCGAGCTCCCGGCGATGGAACGTGGCGATGCGTTGAACATGATGGCCCAGCTCTACTTCCATCTCGGTAACTATTCCCGTTGTTACGAAATCGTCCGAGAGGAGCTGACACGGCTTCGACCAGGCGAACCGGTGGGATACCTGGCTGGAGCAGTAGCTCTTGCCATGCGAGCCCTGTATGTTACTGGACGCTGGTCCGAAATCGATGCTCTCATGCCCACGCTTGAAGACGTCTGGGAACAGGTCCAACATGATGTGAGTACGGCCACAGATGTAGCGTATGGGTATTTCACAGTGCTCGACATCGCTCTGGCACGAGAAGACCAGGTCGCAACGTCGACTGCGGCTTCGGTGCTTGAACGATGTCTTCCCACCGGGCAAGCCAATGCGCAAAACGGACGATCCCTGCTCGCGGCCTTGCTTGAGGACGATCCACGACCCATCGACTACGATCCTTCGAACGGGGATTGGGGGACCAACCTGCTTTTGTTCTTCAACGAGCATGGAGTCCACGCCCCACCAGCCCTCATCGCACAAGAGCACTATTGGCTCTCCTGGGCAGCAAGCGTTTTGAGAAGCCGGTGCGTTGAGATTACCGAAGCGCTGGCAGCCGAGGATCTGGCACGACTGACGGCAGCCCTCGATGAAGCGGAAGCCGCTGGCTTGATCATACACGCAGCGCGCATGCGCGTCGTGCTCGCCCAACGCACGAGTGATCGAGCTCAGCTTGAACGCGCCAGGTCAGCCCTTGAGCGGCTGGGAGACCGCCACTTCCTCCGTCGTCTCGATGAGATCGCGGCGACACTAGACGAGGAGGGGAAGGTCCGGTGATAATGAGCAGTGAGCAAAGGAGAACGTCCATGTCCACAATGACGAACCTGTTCGAGACTCTGAACCAGGAGCGTACCATCCTTCTTGACGCCATCACGACCCTGCCAGAAGCGCTCTTAGATGAAAAAGGCGTGGTCGGTGAGTGGTCAATCAAAAATGTGCTGGCCCATCTGACCAGCTGGGAATGGGTCGTCACTGACTTCCTTCCTGATCGTCTCGCCACGGGCAGGAGACCCCACATCTTGTCGGTCATGAGTGCCGACGAAGATGCCTGGAATGCACAGCAAGTGGCCTCACGCGAGCAGCTCACACCGAAGGAGCAATTGGAAGAATTCCAACGAACGCGGCAGGCGCTTTTGCAGGTACTCCACGAGCTCGGCGAGGAGGCCCTCAATCGGCAGCATCCCTGGTCCGAATGGCAGGGGACTCTGGCAACCTACATTCTTGAACAGGTGGGGGACCATGAACGTGAGCACCGGGAAGCTGTCCTTGCTGCTGTGGAGGGACTTCGAGAGGGGCTGAGAACGCAAGAGGAGTGAATCCTCTCATCTTGTCCGTATCCTCGTTTTGCTCATCCTGCATCGTACAAAAGTAACCCAGGTGTAGCTACGCTTGCCAGATGGACGACGCTTGCTGTTCAAGGTACAGGCAGGGTTTCGGGTCACACGCTGTTATTGCACATGTGGAAATGGGCGAGGAGCAAAAGAAGGTGCCACATGTAGGTAGCACAACGAACGGCAGAACCTTAGCGTGAGCTTGTCAGCAACGTTCCCAGAAAAATGAGATAGACTGCCAGTGCCAGCAAGGCGAGGACATTGGCTGTACCCGATCCACCCAGGACCTGCCCACTCCTCACAAAGAACGACACTGCGAGCAACACCCAGACCAGGGCATGGAACCACCGCAAAATAATAGATGCAAGTGCTCCCGCGTTGTCTGAACATTTTCCATGAGGCCAAATCACCGTGAAGATCACCGCGACGACTAAACACAGAAAGCCCCAGACAAACCAGGGGATGCCCAAAAACGCTGTGTCCATATGCTTCCTCGTTCGAAGAAGGGATGAAAGCCCAACAGTGCTGATAAGGAGTCAAGATAGTACTCGGAGCTGCTTCGACCTCTTTCAGTCTAGCATAGCTGCTTGTCCATTTCTAGATGCACGGGAGAAGGTTTGGCCTGAAACAGGGAGTAAGCCTTTTACCATCAACGCATTTAGACTAAGATAAGCTCAGGTAATACCTGCGCTGGCTACTCTTCTGAAAAACGGTTGTTTCCATCCTGGGTGGTGTAGCTCCTCCATGAGGGTCTTGGCACATCCGTTCAGAAATAAGGCACTTTCAGAGCGATCTACTAGTCCCACTTTGCTTGCAGGAGAGAAGCGGCAAAGGTAGAATCAGAGAGCATACATGAATTTATACATTGATACCTTTCTTTCTCTTCGCAAAGGAGAAGCCAGTGATCCCTGTTCTCATCCCTCTCAGGCAACGACTAGCTCGTTGCTTTCACACGCTTCACGATGGCATGGTTCATTGGATGAAACCGCACTCCCCCTCTCTTCTGCTTGGAACGATCGCAGACCTTGCCAAAGGGAAGCCCGAACTGCTCGTCGAAAACGCGTTGTGACGGCAGCAACTCATCATCCTGCGTCCGCACGTCAAACGACCGGCCTACAAGAAGACCGATAGAATCCTCTTGGTGCTGCTGGCAAGGATGCTTCGGACCTGGAAGCAGGCTCTCTTCATGGTGCAACCAGAGACAGTGCTTCGCTGGCATCAGGAACTTTACCGCTTGTTCTGCAAGCACACGTCCAAGGCTGATGCGAGACAGCCGAAGCTCTCTCTAGAGACGATTGCATTGATCAAGGAGATGGTCAAGAAGAATCGGCTCTGGGGAGCGGAGTGCATCCGAGGCGAGTTGCTCAAGCTGGATATGCGCGTGTGCAAACGCACGATCCAGAAGTATATGAGGCACGTTCGCCTGCATCGGCCAAGAGGGCAGAAGTGGTCGACTTTCCTCCATAATCACGCTGCTGATATGTGGGCCTGCGATTTTCTCCAGGTCACCGATCTCTACTTTCGTTCGCTCTTTGCGTTTTTCCTCATTGAACTGAAATGAGCTTCCCCCGCTTTTGTGGAATAGAGAAAGCTTAGGATATACTATTCCAGAGGGAGAATCAGGAGCATGCAAAAAGCTCAAAAGACGTACACGCAGGAGTTTAAGCGGGAGGCAGTGCGGCTCGCCCAGACCAGCGGCAAGCCGATTGCCCAGGTCGCCCGTGAATTGGGCATTTCCGACAGCTCGATCCATCAGTGGCGCAAAGAATTGGCGGAACATGGCCCTGAAGCGTTTACAGGCAGTGGGCACCAGACCGCTTTGGAGGAAGAAAATCGCCGTCTCAAACGGGAACTGGAGAGAACGCGACAAGAACGTGATATTCTAAAAAAACCCGTCAGTATCTTCTCGCACGGCCATCTGTGAGGTACCAAGTCGTGGAAGACTATCGCAAGGACTATCCCGTCAGTGTCCTCTGTGAGACGCTTGGGGTGTCGCTGAGCGGCTACTATGCCTGGAAGAAACGTCCGATGAGTAAACATCAGCGGGAAGACAACCAGCTCGCAGAGCACATTCAAGAAGTCTATCAATACTGTCGGAAGGTGTATGGAAGTCCTCGCATTCATGCGGAATTGCGGGATCAGGGCATCATGAGCTCCCGCAAGCGGGTGGCGCGTCTGATGAGAGAGCAGGGACTATCTGCGTGCCGTCGGCAGCATCGGACGACCACGACGAAAAGTGAGCCAGGAGCACGTGTGGCCCCGAATCTGCTGGATCAGGATTTTACAGCGGCGCGTCCCGATGAGAAATGGACCGGCGATATTACCGCGGTGTGGACGTATGAAGGATGGCTCTACCTGGCAGTCGTGCTGGATCTGTTCTCCCGGGGTGTCATCGGCTGGGCGATGGCGGCGATCCAGGACGAAACTCTCATTGAGACGGCCTTGCGCATGGCTCTGCTCGGTCGGCATCCATCAGCGGGACTGCTGGTTCATTCGGATCGCGGATCGCAGTCTACCAGTGATGCCTATCGCGCTGCTCTAGCGGAAGCTGGTATCATCGTGAGCATGAGCCGCACTGGGAACTGCTATGATAATGCCGTGACCGAATCCTTTTTCGGAACCTTGAAGGGCGAATGTGTGGACCGTGCCTGCTTCCAGACACGGAGAGAGGCTAGGCAAACCATCTTTGAGTATGTCGAGTGCTTCTACAACCGCGTTCGGCGGCACTCTCACTTGGGTATGTGAGTCCGGTTGCTTTTGAACAAGTCATGTGTTAACCCGAAGGTTTCGGGGTTCCACAAAAGTGAGCCAATCTCACAATGCCTGGGGGAAATTGGCTGAGACCACCTCAGAAATGGTGAAGTAAGGTATGCCAGCCCTTATGTCCGGCGAGCTTCAGATCAGAAAATGCATCGACAAGAACAACACAGAGCGGACAAGCGTTGAAGTAAGGGCGGATAAGATTAAACTGCTTGATAGCAAAGACAAACCAGAGAGAGACCTGGCAGCGTAAACTCACACGGAGGGTAAGATTACCCCTTATTCCTCAGAGCTTGTAATTCGTCAATTTGGTAGTTGGCTTCCGTTTACGTCAATCTCTAGTAGGACGAAGACGTGAAAGGAGAACAACACGATGTATAATCTTTTTATAATCTGGATAGCTCTTGTGCTGCTCGTAGCTGTTGGTACCTTTCTCAGTACCCGCTTATACACTCGTTTTGGCAAAGGCAACCAGGCGCGAGGAAATAGACTGAATACGCTCGAAGGAATGCTTTTTCAATAGGAGCGTCCCCTGTGCTGGCTACGTGGGACAGCCGTTCTTAGAAAACAATGGATTTTGCGAACGGCTGTCCCACGTAGCCAGCACAACTTACTATGAGGTAGTCAACAGCCGAGAGTAATTCCGCCCGTCGCTTTTCATAAATTGGTCTGAAATATTGCGAACCATTTATGGCCAGCCGGCACCCGCCGCCGGGGCTTCTATGGTCAGCACCTGGCCTGTCCGTGTCTCATCGGCCGCACTCTCCATGCCGTGCCACTCTCTTGTCACCATAAACAACTTCTTCCTGTCTGAGCCACCGAGCATACAAGCGAAGCATCCACGGTCTAACACAAGAGTCTGCAACACCTCACCACCTTCGCGGACGCGCACGCAGCGCTTGTTTGGAACGTCGGCATACCAAACTGCGCCCTCAGCATCGAGACAGATGCCATCAGGGACGCCGTCGCCTAGGTTGGCCCATACTCGGCGGTTAGACAGATTGCCATCGATGGAAATGTCGAAGGCTGTGAGTTGCTTGCCATGGGACTCAGCAATAACCAACGTCGCATTGTCGGTGTACTGACTACTTAGGATATCCGTTCCAAAAAAGAGCGCTCATGCTGGCTCTACCGATTCTTTTTCTTTGCAATCTACACATCAGATAGGTGACTTAGGGTTTCCTGCATGACTGTTTACTACCTGATTTTGGAACGGATATCCTAAATAGCCAGCACAATGCACGGCCTCCGAGGAGCAATACAACGAGAAGCTATGAATCCGCTTTTTAGAGTATCTGAGAAGGAAAATCACCTGTTGTCCTCTGAATAAATTATTCAGAGGACAACATAATTATAGTCCGCAACTTTATTCTGTCAGTCCATGACTTTATTCTTGTAGTCCGCAACTTTATTCTGCGAGTCCACGACTTTATTCTTCATGAACAACCAGTGTTCATCAACAATAAAGTTGCGGACTGGACTGCATGGTGTTTTTAGCGAAATTCTGCTATGAACAATAAAGTTGTGGACTTGAGCACTTGATGGTTGGGATATCTGTTCTGAAATCAGGAAGGAAAGGGTCATGTGCTAAACTTTATCACCATCGATCTGGTAGGAGAAGAACAGGATAAGAGCGACATCCATGTTCTTTTTTAAGACGAGGTATTGTATGCAGTAGGAACAAGGCAGAGGAAACGAAGGTCACTTCACCTCAGCCGATATCCCTCCATGTTTTCGCCTGAGCCAGGCGGGAGAGATGACCAACATTCGTGGTCGCGATAATTACCTCATGCCCTCCGTCCTGTATCAATGTAGCCTGGGCCGCTAGGATTACATCTCCATCCAAAGCCTTGTCATCCGCTGTCGGCATTCCCTGTTTACGCACTTGCGCCCAAAATTGGGCAGCTTTCAGCATGGTTTGCGTCGTGAGTGGTACGTAGTCAAGATACCTTTGGAGATCGTTTAAGCGCTCGATCCCTTTGAATTTGTCTGCGCGCAGCAATTCACGACGAACCTCGTAGTCCGCGATCTCGGGGATTTTTACCTGTATCTCCTTCAACGCCAGCAATTCTAGCCATTGATTGCACTCACGCGCTTCCTGGGAAGCTCTGGGGTTTGTTATCAAGCCTAAAGGGCCTGCATCGAGGAGAATAACCATGCTCATGGGAACAGCTTCCGTTCGGACAGTCGATCTTCATTTAGGGCCTGTTTGAGGTATTCCCACGTGCTGCGTTGCTCCTGCTCGTCACCTTCGCGCCAGGACTTCAGTAGCTGGATTAAAGCCAGGCTCTTTGGGGATTGTGCCATGCTTTGAGGAAGTTCCTTGCTCTCAATCTCGCTTTGAGACGCTGCGCGGGGTGGTTCGTAAGCTAGACGTGCCAATGTCTGTAGCCATAAAAATCCGCTCGGCGTCACAGAGGAACTCTGCGCCTCCTGCAGGGAATGCGAAAGCCCTGAAAAAGGCGTTCCGGTTCCAGAAGCGCCAATGAAAGGCTCATAAGCTGCTCGGGAATTAGTGATAGTTCTTAAGATTATACTGCTCATTATGGCCTCCTATTCAAGAGAGCGTCTAGCTTCTCACCTTTCGCTGAGGAGAACACTTCCCAAACATCGGCATGTAAGCGATCCATCTCCTGCATTAAAACTTCTTGTCCTGTCGGCACCTCACGCTCAACGATCCGGTCAATATCAAAAATGATGGCTCCGTGTCCTCCATCCGCATCTGATTGAGGATCACCCAGGGTGATAATCAGGATATTTTCAGTATCCAAATGGATCTCTTCTCGTAAAAGAAACCCCGGCCCTGAGCGGAGGAAACCTGCCGAGATATAGTCATTTGCGACGAACCACGTGCTGGGGCGGTCTTGTGCTGTTTCCTTATTGATCCGGTTAATGTAGCGGAGTCCGATGCGATTTATCACCTCTGGCTGCAAAACTTCTTCAACACGCTGCCAGGCTGCCAGAACATCACGACGCATCGTCTCCCATCCCTGGTAGGGCGAGAGAGCGCTGACACTGAGAGAATCCTCGGCCAATTGAAGAATGAGTGGGCGAGTACCGTGCTTGAATCGGACTTTCTGTCGTTGGGGCACGAACTTTGTACCCGTACCTAGTGGTCCGAACTCAAACTGCAGGCCCATCTCAAGCACCGGTTCCATCTCTGGGTATTCATTCTGTATATGCTTGAAGAACTCACCAGGGAAAGAAGGCCTCCATCCTTTTTCCTGAGGGAGCCGAAAGTGTATATCACAGACTGCCTCAGTAATAGTTGGGTTGGGATATGCAGGATATCCGCTAGTCATATTCTTCTCCAATGCGCATATATCGAGACCGCCCTTGGCAAAAAGGCGTGCGTTCCTTTCCGAAGTTACTCCTACCTAGATTATAGTTCATAATCGCCTCGATAGATAGAGCGATCTCGGAGATACGAATAGCGGACCTCTGTTATGCTGGCTACTTGAGACATCCGTTCGCAAAATCTGTCGTTTTCTACGAACGGATGTCTCAAGTAGCCAGCACAGCCAATTTATCTAAAAGCCTTACCTTTCAGGAGCAGAGGTTATGAGTAACAAAGAATTCTGGCTTGATGATTATCACATTCTTGAATTTCTTAGGGACTCTCGAAAAGTAAAGTGTCCCAGAGATGGTATACTGCGCCAAGATAAAGATTTCTGGAAGGAATGATGATGGAACTGACCGACGAGGTCAAAGCGCTGCTGTTGAAGACAGCCAAGGAGCTCAAGGGCAGCGTCCGCCGGATGTTTCTGGCGCGGGCGGTGCAATCCTTGGGTGAAGGCGGCCAGCGACTCGCCGAACGTGAGTTGGGCTGGAATCGTGGGACCATTCGCAAAGGGATGCACGAGGTGGAGCACGGGCTCGCCTGCGTGGATGGCTTCTTGTTGCGTGGCCGCAAGCGCAGCGAAGACCATCTGCCCAACTTGCTGAGCGATATCACGGCTCTTGTCGATGGTCAGAGCCAGGCGGACCCGCAGTTTCGCACCGCTCGCCTGTATACGCGTCTGACGGCAGCCGAAGTGCGTCGCCAGTTGATCGCCAAGTTCGGCTACACAGACGACGAATTACCCACCGCTGAGACGATTGCGACCAAGCTCAACCACCTGGGCTACTTTGCGAAAAAAGTTGCCAAGAGTCAGCCCCAAAAAACCTGCCCGAGACTGACGCCATCTTTGCACAAGTGAAACAGAGCAACGAGGAGGCAGATGCCGATGAGCAGGTGTTACGTCTCTCAATAGATGCCAAGGCCACGGTTAAGGTTGGCCCTTTTGCCCGTGGAGGAAAGAGTCGCGTGCCCACCAAGGCAGCCGACCACGACTTTCAGCCAGCAGCTACCGTGACGCCGGTGGGCATTCTCCTGCCCGCTTCCGACGAACTCTTTCTCTATGGCGTTACCTCCAAAGGCACTAGTGACTGCCTGGTGGATCGGTTGGTCGACTGGTGGGAGAGCGTCAAGGGGCGATTTCCCGAGATCAAGACTCTGGTCATCAATCTGGACAATGGTCCGGAGAGCCACAGTCGGCGTACCCAGTTTATGCAGCGCCTGGTGGAGTTTGTGCAGCACTATCACCTCACGATACGCCTAGCGTATTATCCCCCTTACCACAGTAAATACAACCCGATCGAGCGGTGCTGGGGGATTCTGGAACAGCACTGGAATGGCGCCTTGCTTGATTCGGTCGATGCGGTGATCCAGTATGCCAGCACTATGACCTGGAAAGGGAAACATCCCGTGGTCGAATTGGTGACGACCACATATCAAACCGGGGTCAAACTGACCGAAAAGGCGATGCAGGCCCTAGAAACCCAGCTTCAGCGATTGCCACACCTAGACAAGTGGTTCGTGGACATCGTGTATCCCTCACCAGCTATTGTTACTTAACCCATGGTCTTGCAGATTGGTGAGGCCATAGTTTTGCAGGAAATAGCCCATGCTCGTGTGAAATGGGATAGCTTTAACCGCGCTCATGGCTATCAAGCCAGCAATAGTCTGATTCATGGAATCATAGTTTTGCAGAAAAACAGACGGTTTTACCCTTTGTGGAGCCCAGTTCTCTACCTACTGGCTCCGCGTACCTCAGCATTCAACTGTTGTGTGATGGCGTTGCCTACTTCTCGCCATACAGCACCTGGCTCGCCCCGGCGCCGGTCATACACGATACGGAAGGTGAAGTTGCGGGTACGGACTTTGAGCTGTTTCCCGCCATAGACATCGATCAGGCGCACTGTGACCAGGTCTTGCCCCAACACTTGCTCAATTCGTCCCTGAATAGCTGGCACCTTGATCTCTTCGTTCACCAGGAGGGAGATATCAAAACTTTCTGCCTCGCGACGCGGCGTTCTCAGGCGCTTTTCCTGTCTTAATGCTGATGGAGGCAGGTAGATTTCCGCAGCATAGCCCACGCGTACGGGTGTAGCACCATAGGCTTGATGCTCAACTTCGCCGACGTACCCTACAATCTCCACGGTTTCTCCTGATTTGTCTCTCAGGCAACAGCTCTTTCCTGGTAGAAAAGGAAAGGGTATTGGACTTGAGGTATCGGCAACTACCTCTCTCCCAAGCGCCTCTAGCGCTGCTTCAGCCTCGGCTTTGATCGTATAGAAATCGGGCTGAATTGTTGGATGATACCAGCTTGAAGGCCCGCTGCTCATCATCAGAACCCAGGCGGCTGTACGCTCTTCTACAGGTTGCCCGTTCACCAAGTGAAAAGTCCGGCCAATCTCGAACAGGCGACGCTGCGGTAGCAAAAAGGGCAAGAAGCGAGCGCTGCTCAAGAGATTTGGGATCAACGATGGACGTAACACATCCATATCCCCCGCAGGTGAATTCTCGACCCTGACTACATCGGGCCTGTCCTCAATGCCCCCAACGCAATCAACCAGGAACGCGTCCAGGATCGCTTCATCGTAGCCCCAAGTGCAGAGGAGATGCCGCACGGTTTCCTCCTGCTCCCAGACGTGGTCGGGGTTGCTGGTAGGCGGCATACTGTCAAGGTGTTCCAGTGGGATGTGGCGGTATCCATGGATGCGCAGCACCTCCTCTATCAAGTCGGCTGGATGTGCTACGTCGGTGCGCCACCAGGGTGGGATAGCTGCAAACTTATGCTCTTGCACCGTCTCCACTTGGAAACCGAGGGAAATCAGGATATCCCTGGCACGCTCGACCGGGATGTGCACGCCGCTCATGCGCTCTATGTCCCGGTGGTCCAACACGATGGCCTCACTGCTGCGTTCTGGCACCGAGCCAGCCTGCCACAGTGTGGTCTCCCCAACTGTTCCGTATTGTGCGAGGAGAGCCAGGAAACGCTGGAGGGCGACAGGAACAAGCCCAGGTGGGAGCAACTTGCTGCTGCGTTGCGACGCTTCTGTTGTTAATCCATGCCTGCGAGCGGTTCGGCGAACCAGTGCGGGGCGAAAGGTCCCGGCCTCGACGACGATGTCCCCGCTGGTCGCTATGACTTTGGTCGCGTCTCCCCCCATGACACCAGCCAGAGACAATGGGCCTGTGCGGTCTGCAATCGCCAGGTCATGCTCGGTAAGTGTGACCGTTTCACCATGTAACAGGGTCAACGTTTCACCTTGGCGCGCGGGCCTGCTCTGGGCAGACAGCACGTCGATCTCGGAAGCAGCATAGATGTGCAGCGGCTGGCCCAGTTCGATCATCACGTAGTTTGAGAGGTCGACAAACGGGTTCAAGGAACCCTGGCCATACTGGTCGAGTAGTGCTAGCATTTCGCGCGGGAGACGCTCAAGCCTGCTTCCCTTGATATGCAAGAAACACACGTAGTCCGGCGTGTCAGCCTCCGACCGCTGGATCTCACGCGGCAGGTCGGCAAGCGTGACCTCCCTTACAGGAGAGGAGAAGGCAGCAGCGACCTCACGCGCTATGCCAACAATGGAAAGGCAATCGGGGCGATTCTGGCGTATCTCGAGGGATACGACACGCTGACCGCCAGGCAATTGAACAAGTCCATCTAGCATGTGGCCGATTGCGGTCAAACGAGGAAGCAGTTCGAGTTCTGGCGGAAGGCTTACATAGTGCGTAAGCCAGGAGAGCGGTACTTTCATCTGCGTTACACCTCCGGGATGTAGGACATGCGCGGGCCGTATAACTCACGAATATCAGAGATGCCGGCGGCACTCATGACCAGTCGGTCCAGGCCCATGCCGAAGGCAAAGCCGGAATACTGACTCCAGTCAATGCCCATAAGGGTGAGCACATTTGGGTGAACCATACCTGCACCAAGTATTTCAATCCATCCCTTCTGCTTGCAGATGGAGCAGCCTAACCCCCCACAGAATTCACAGGCGAGATCGACTCCCAGGCCAGGCTCGACCTGGGGATAGTACTTGGCACGAAAACGGCTCTTGCAGTCGGCACCGAACATGAATTGCAAAAATGCTGTCA
>Ga0070697_100002071_pt1 | contig 15343 bp, 2 predicted proteins | sample KBSK1501metaG_FD_65475 | JGI IMG/M metagenome (GOLD analysis project Ga0070697, IMG submission 65475) | Corn, switchgrass and miscanthus rhizosphere microbial communities from Kellogg Biological Station, Michigan, USA - KBS K1-50-1 metaG | ecosystem: Host-associated > Plants > Roots >...
GCGATCTCGAAACGCGCCCGGCCGGCGGGCATGTCCTTGACCCGCTTCAGGAGCGCCCCGCGCTCCGGCTGGGCCAGGACCACGGCGCGATCGGTCGACGCGGCCACCTCGGCGGCCACCTCGTCGTACAGGGCCTCGAGGTCGGTGCCGCCGCCGGCGGGCCAGTCGAACGTGACGCCCACCTGCGCCAGCTCGGGTGGCAGCGGCAGACGCGGAGCGGTCAGGACGAGCAGCGCGCGCGCCGTCTCGGACTCCATCACCATCTCGCGCAGACCACGCACGACCGTCCGGTCGTCCAGGAACGGACGGAAGTCGGCCAGGACGTACAGCCCGTTGCCCTTCTGCCGCCGGATGAACTCCAGCGCGCGCGACGGGTCCCGGTACATCTCGCCCATCGGATGACCGCCGTCTTTCAGGAGCCCCCGGGCGGCGGACCAGAGATAGAACTCGCGCTCCACCGAAGCCGCCACCCGGCGGAGCGTCGCGACCGCGCCCTTCTCCTCCCAGGTCTGCAGGCAGATGATCGGCACCTGGAGCCGCATCTTGCCCGCGTCGAGCCGCGTCGCCGCCCGGATGATGTCATCGAGCTCGACCGGGATGTCGAGGACCCCTTCGTCCGCTCCTTCGGAGACGCCGGCCGAGGATGACACGTGCGCCGTCGCGTGCGACGGCGGCGAGACCTGCGTCGCGGTCTGGGCGGCCGGTGCGGCGAGTGGTGTGACCTGGGCCGGCGCGGCGGGAGGATGCGCAGGCGGCCGCCCCGCGCTCACGTTCTGCGGCGGGACGGAGGGGGTCTCGTTCCCCGTCAGGACGCTTTTCCACTCGACGTAGTCGGGCAGCGGCTGCGCCGGCGCCGCGGCCCTCGGCGCGACGACCGAGGGACGGGCCGGCGCCGGGGCGGCGGCGGCTCCCCCGACCCGCGCGCGGACGGCGTTCGCCGCCTTGTTGATCTCGGCCTCGATGACCTCGAGATCGTCGAACGGCTTCAGGATGACGCTGCGGGCGCCCAGCCTGCGGGCGGTCTCGACGTTCTCGGGCGTGGCGTTCGCCGTCATCACCAGGATCTCGGGCTTGAAGTTGATCTTCTTCATGTCGGCCATCAGCTCGAGACCGGTGAAGCCCGGCATGTGGATGTCGGTCAGGACGAGATCGATCCGTTTGGAGGCGAAGTGCTGGACCGCTTCCGGCCCGCTGCCGGCGATCAGAAGGAGGAGATCGGGCCGGCCGCCCAGGAGCTCGCTCAGGAGGCTCCGTATGTTCGGGTCGTCGTCGATGACCAGGAGATTCAGTCGGTCCATGGCCCCCTCAGCGGAGATTGATCACCCGCACGCGCTTCTCCCGGGCCGGCTCGGCGGCCGGGGCCGGGGCGGTCTCCGCCGGCGGGGCGGCGATCGGAATCCGGATGGTGAAGGTGGTCCCCTCGCCTACCTTGCTCTCCACGCCGATCTCCCCCTTGTGCTCCTTGACGATGCCGTAGGAGACCGACAGACCCAGACCGGTCCCCTTGCCGATCGGTTTGGTCGTGAAGAACGGATCGAAGATTTTCTTCAGGATCTCCGCCGGGATGCCGCTGCCGGTGTCGGCGACCCGGATCCGGGCGACGTGACCGTCGGTCACGTCGGCGGTCATCGTGATCGTCCCGCCCCCCTTCCCTTCCATCGCGTCGCCCGCGTTCATGCACAGGTTCAGGAGCACCTGCTCCATCTGGTTGGCGTTGCCGGTGACGTAGAGCGGCTGCGACCAGAGACGGGGGTCGACGCGGACCTCCTTCATCATCAGCTGGTGCGACACGAGCCTGACCGTGTCGGCGACCACCTCGTTGAGATCGATACGGGTCATCTCGGCGGTCTCCTGCCGCGAGAAGCGCAGCAGGTTCTTCAGGATCTCGAGCGAGCGGGTGGTTTCCTTGTCGATGGTCCGGAAGTACTCGGCGAGCGGATGGTCCGGCGGGAGCTTCCGCTGGCCCATCTGGGCGTAGCCGCGGATCGAGGTGAGCGGGTTCTTGACCTCGTGCGCGATGCCGGCCCCCAGCTGGCCCAGGGCGCTCATCTTCTCCGACTCCATCAGCCGCACGTTGGCGTCCTTCAGGGCCTGATCGCGCGTGGTCAGCTCCTCGGCCATGCGGGTGAAGCGGGTGGCCAGCGCGGCGATCTCACCGCCGCCGGTCACGGCGACCTGGATGCCGAACTGCCCTTGTCCGATCTGCTCGGTGGCGCGGGTCAGGGCGGTCAGCGATTTGGTCAGGGACGAGGCGAACAGGAAGACCAGGGCGAGCGCCGCGGCGCAGATGACGCTGGCGATCACGAGCGAGCGCGTCACCAGGCGGCGGGCGGCTTCGAAGGCGCGCGCCTTCGGGATCTGCACGATGGTCCACAGCCCGAGGTCGCCCACCGGCGAGTAGGCGGCGAGGACCGGCACGCCCGCGGCGGAGTACTCGCGCGTCCCGGCGGCGCGGGCCGACCTGGGCAGGAGCTCCGCCAGACCGGCGGGCGCAGCCGGCGCCCGGGAGGCGGTCTCGGTCACGGCCACCAGCGGCTTCCCGGAGGAGTCGGTGACGTAGATCTCGAACAGCTTCGACTCGCCGCGGGTCGTGTACAGACGATCCAGCGGGAGCTCGGCCACGAGAACGGGGGCCTGCGCGCCGCCGCCACCCGGGGGGCTCCCCGCCGTCCCGCCCGGGGGCGCGCCCGCCGCCGGCAGACCGAGCACGGCCAGAGTGAACGTCGGCAGCTTCGCGGTCAGGTCGAGACGCGCGATCGCCGGGCGCTCGGCGGTGACGCCGTCGAGCGGCAGCGCCGCGGAGCGATAGGCGGCGTGCAGTCCGTCGACCGTCAGGCCCAGGTCGGACAGGGCCCGCGACAGGAAGACGTTCTTCAGCGTCCCGTCGTCCTGGCGCACGCTGAACAGGAGGAACTCCGGGTACTGGCGCAGCATCGCCGACAGCATGGCCCGCCGGTCGGTCCCGTCCGGAACCGGCAGCCGGGCCGCCTCGGCGAAGATGCGCATCTTCTCCGTCAGGTGCCGCACGTTCGACTGGATCTCGTCCGAGATCTTGATCGCCCGGGAAGCGTTCAGGTCGAAGACGTACGAGGACTTGTCCTGCTGGAACAGCAGCACGGCCTGGCTGGCCACCAGCCCGATCGACAGGCTGATGATCAGGAACATGGCCGACAGAAGCCTCGCCCTCAGGCCGAACCGGCGCATTCAGTTCCCCGACACGGAGGCGGTCGCCCGCTTCGCGCCCTTGTACGTGATCAGGCGCTTGCCGTATTCCGAGTTGCCCGCCCCGTCGATCGCCTCGATGGTCACCAGATTGACCCCCTCCTTCAGCGTGAGGGAGAAGACGAACGTGCCGTCGGGGCCGACCGCGGCCTTCTGGCCGTTCACCTTGACCCGCGCGTCGCGCTCGGTCCGTCCCTTCAGCTCGACACCCGGAGCCGGCGAGACGAACATCTCGGGCGGCGACAGGATGACGAGCGGCGGCGGTGTCTCGTCGTACACCGTCTTGACCGATCGCGTCGGGCTGTACGGTCCTGCGAAGCCGTCGGCGTCCTGGGCCCGGACGCGCCAGAAGTAGGTCCCCGGCTGCTGCACGTGCACGGGAAAGACCGTGCCGTCCACCTTCTCGTCGGCGAAGACGCTGCGGAACGCGCGGTCGGTGGCGACCACGACCCGGTACGACCGGGCGCGCTCGGCCGCCCGCCACTTCAGCTCGACGCGCGGCGCGCGGCGCGCGAATCCATAGGTGGCGCCGTCGTCCGGGAAGATCGGCTCGGGGTTGCCGGGAAGAAGCCGCGCTGCCAGGAGACCGGTGTCGGTGACGCGCGTGACCATCTTTTCCTTCAGGACGATCGTGCCGCCGCCCGGATGGACGATCCGCGCCGACCCGGCGATGGCGGCGACGCTGGTCGTGTGGTCGGGCAGCGTGTGCACCGCGATGCGCGTCTTCTCACCCGGTTTCGCGCCGCCCGGGACCGGGCGGATGGTGACCTGCCGGGCCGCCGACGCCGCCTGGATCGCCTTCTCGCGCTCGGGCGCCGGCTTGGACGCCAGACCGTCGAGAAAATCGGGTGACAGGAGCGCCAGCGAGATCTCCGGGCCCGCCGCGTCCTTCGGGCGCGACTTGATGATCACCAGGGCGTTCTGGTCGACCTCGAGCAGGTCGTCGGGACCGAACGAGATGGTGGCCGCGGACTTCTCGAAGGTGCGCACGGCATCGTTCTCGTAGAGCGGCATCTGCTGCTTCGCGTCCTCCCAGGACAGCTCGGCGGCGCGCTTCGACTTGACGGTGCGCTCGAGGTCCAGAAGCGTCGCGATCGCGCCGCCTGCCGTGGTCGGCGTCTCCGTCTCGCCGGTCAGGACCGGGGGCGGCAGCTCGACGGGCGCCGGGGTCTCGGCGGGCGCCGGAACCGGGGCGGGTGGCGGCCCGGGCGGGCGCGCGCCCGGCCATCCCCCCGTGTAGTAATAGTAGCCACCCGCGGCGAGGGCGGTCAGGATCAGCAGGACCGCCAGGACCTTCGACGTCGTCTTCATTCCATCTCCCCGATCGATCGTTTCCGCCTCAGTACTTGCCCTGGATGCGGAAGAAGTACCCCTTGGCCGAGTAGTCGTTCATCGTGAACTCGTTGTCGGTGAAGTCGGTGAAGTTGTAGCCGACGCCCAGACGCAGGTGCTCGAAGAACAGCCGGTTGACCTCGAACAGGAAGCCGTTCGCCGAGTTGTCCCCGCCCCGGTCCATCACCAGCGTGCGGTATTCCAGCGCCGCGTCCCAGGAGTCGCTCAGGTGGTAGTTGAAACGGTTGATCCAGAGCCGCAGCTGGCTCTTCAGGTCGGCCACCACCGCCTGGTCGATGGCGCGGTCGCGGATGGCGTACTTCTCGGTCAGCGACAGGCGGCGATGCAGATCGACAATGGTCTGCAGCGACAGGACCCGGTCCTGCTTCTTGTCCTGCACCAGGGTCTGGCTGATCGGCGGCAGGTTCCGCACCTCGGTATAGCGCGCCAGGACCTGGATCCAGTCGTACGCCACCGGGCGGTACGCGACGCCGAGGCTCTGCTCGCGGAACAGCGTCTGGTCGGTGTCGCTCACCTTGTCCCGGGTGACGCCGTAGTTGAGGCGTCCGAGGAAGGTGAGGTCGCGCGTCAGCTTCACTTCCAGCGCGTTGCTCGAGACCCACTGGTCGGTGTCGACCGGCGGGGCCGGCGCGCCCGGCGACGGCGCCTCGTCGTGACGCAGCTCCAGCTTGGAGAAGATCTTGAACCAGGTGTAGGCGTAGGAGGCGCTGGCCGACGCCGTCTGGCGCAGCGTGTCCGGGTTCCCGCCCGATCCGTTCAGGCGCGTGCGCTCGAGGTTCACGCCGGTGGTCAGGCGATCGTTGACGCGCGTGCTCAGCCCGACCACCGTTCCGGCGCTGCTGCCGGTCTCGTTGCTCTTGAACTGCTCCTCCGAGTAGAGCTTCGTCCGATCGGTCAGGGCGCTGACCGCCCCCGCGGTCAGGGCCCCGGTCATGACGCCGGACGCGTCCGGCGACATGCTGTAGGTGCCGTACAGCGAGGTCCGCTCGTCCAGCTTCGAGGTCAGCCCGACCAGGCCGCCGTCGCCCTGCTCGGCGCTGATCAGCTCGGCCTTCGCGGTCAGCCGCGGGGTGACCTGTGCGTCCAGCCCGACCGCGGTCTGTCGCTTCAGGCCGGTGGGCGCCGCCGTCCCGCCGATCGTCTGCAGGAAGTCGTCCTGGTAGCGCGTGTAGAAGTCGAGCTTCGAGGTCGGACGGTAGTCGAGACGCAGGGCGCCGATCCCTTCCGTCGCGTCCGGCCCGCCGACGTTGTCGGTGGTGCGGTAGCGCCCCTCGAGGGTCGCGCCGAATTTCCCGAACGTCTGCTTGTACTGCAGCGTCGAGGTCAGGATGGTGGCGACCCCGGTGACCTCGTGGTGGTCGACGAGCAGGTCGAGCGACCCGGTCCTGCCGACTTTGAAGCCGAGAGTCACGCCCTCCTGGCTGGTGTCGTTCCCGGCCACGGTGAACGAGGACGAGAAGCCGGCGTCGATGTGACGGTAGTAGCCGCCCGCCTTCACGGGGCCCGCGCCGGTCGCGAACTCGAACTTGTAGGCCTGCGCCCTGTCGTTGGAGAACGGCACGCTTCTCTGCGCGAAGGTCAGACCGCCGTCGGGGGAGGTGTACTGCGGCAGGGATTCGCTCCGGCTCTGGCTGTACTCCGCGCTGACGCTCGACGAAGGGCCGAAGCGGGCGGTCACGTCGCCGCCCTCCAGCGTGTACGTCCCGGTCGGGCGATCCTCCTGCACGAAGGTGCCGCCGACCGTGACGCTCTCTCCCAGCGCCGCCTTGGCGCGCCCGCCGTAGGTGTTCACATCGATCGCCGCACCGGACAGATCGGTGTACTCATAGTCCACAATCACGAAGACCGGGCTCCCGTTCAGGATCCCGTCGCTGATGATCGTCGTGGTGTCGGTCACCGACGAGACGGGAGCGCGGAACAGGACCCGGCCTTCCGCGTAGTCGATCTCGTAATCAACGTAATTCCTGCGGGTTACGTTCGCAACCGGGATGCCGGTGATCTTGTCGCGCACCTCGATCCGGACCTTCTCCGAGCCGGGCACGACCCCCTTGTTGCGCAGGAAGTAGAGCGAACCGCCGGTGCCGGTGAACTCGTCGTGAGCGGCGCGCGTCTCCGGAACGGCGGCGAACGCCACCACCTGGCCGAGCGGCTGACCGTCCTTGCGCTTCGACAGGCTCTTCCAGGCGATCCGGCCGCCGTACAGCGAGCGGTCGAAGGAGGAGAACTCGTTCCCGGTGATGCCGGAATTGTAATTGCCCCACAGGGCGCTGCCGTACGGCGTCTCGAGAAGAACGTAGAACCGGCCCTGGCTGTTGGCATCGGCGTAGGTCCGGCTGGAGTCGCCGTACACCGGGTAGAACGCGTCGGGGTCGAGATTGCGGTAGAACGACTGGTTGTTCCGGTCGTTCAGGCGCGAGCCGGCGTCCGACAGGCGGCCGTCCCCGGTGTCGAGGGCGGCGGTGACCAGATACTTGCCCTGGATGCGGCCCTTCAGATAGAGGGCGGCCCGGCCGTCGACGGACAGATCATCTTTATACTTGTCCGGCACGTTGCCGTCGGTGGTGATCTTGCTGATGGTGGCGTCGCCCAGGGCCACCAGGAAGAAGTAGTTGCTCTGCACCTCCACCGGGACGCCGACGCGGCCCTCCGTGCTGTTCGGCATCGACACGGCGACGTCGATGACCGACGGGCCTTCCGGCAGGCGGACCGTGCCGGAGAAGGTGCCGTTCGGCTGTACCGGCAGGACCCACTTGTTGACCGTCACGCTCGCCTTGGGCGGCGCGGTGCCGCGCACGAACAGACCCGGGTTGCCGAGGACCGCGCCGCGCGGCGGCAGCTCGATTGCGAACTGCGGCACCGGCTTGCGGACGGTGATCAGGTCGAGATTCTTGTCGACGCCGCTCAGGTTGACGGCCAGGTTGACCAGGCTGGTGGTGCCGGAGGGCGCCACCGCGACGACACCGAAGGTGTTCTCCCCGATCGCCAGGGGCAGGTCGGTCGCGAACTGCCCCGCCGGCTCCACCGTCACCGCCTCGCCGTCGATGAACACCTGGTTCCCCGGCTCGGTGCGCCCGCGCACGTGGATCCGGATGGTCGGGTAGCGCGGCCCGTCCTTCGACGGCTGCGGCTGCATCAATTTGATCACGTCGGCGCGCTTGCCGATCTCGAGCTTCACGTCGGTGGTCGGCTCGAGGATGGCGATCGTCGGCAGGGTGACCGTGGTCGCCGCGACGCCGCCGTCCTCGGTCCTGATCCCGACGTAGACGCGGCCGTTGTCCTTGATCGGGTCGACCGTGGCGCGGAACGAGCCGTCCTCGTCCGCCGCGATCGTCTTGCCGTTCACGACGACCTGACGCTCGCCGGCCGAGCCGCCCTCGGCGTAGGTGCGCGCCACCTCGGTGTCCTCGAGCTGCGCCTTGATCTCGACCCGGCGGTTGCGGGCCCGGCCGGCCGCGGTGGTGTTGGGGGCGAGCGGGCTGTCGGCGCCGCGGCCCTCGCAGGTCAGGCGCTCGGCATCGATGCCGGCGGCGACCAGGTACGCCTTCACCGCCTGCGCGCGCATCAGCGACAGCCGGGCGTTCCAGTCCGGCGCGCCCGTGCTGTCGGTGTGGCCGCGCACCACCACCTTCTCGTCCGGATATTTCCTCAGCGTGTCGGTGACCTCCTTCAGGATCGCCATGGCGCTGGAGTTCAGGACCGCGGTGTTGGTCTCGAACGAGGCCCCCGTGAGCTCGAACGAGATGGCGCTGACCCGGTTCACGCCGAAGATGCGCAGCGGGCTCTTGGAGAGCGAGCCGTCGGTGAACTCGATGGTGAGCTGGTACTGGTAGATCGCCCCGCCCTGGGCCAGGCGGCCGGACGCGTCCGTGCCGTCCCAGACGATCTGCGTCGTCTTCTTGTCGGTGCCGCGGAAGCCGCGGATGCGCCGCTGCTGGGAGTCGAAGATCTCGAACACCCACTCCTTCACGAAGCGGTCCTTCGGGTACGAGATGTTGAAGACCGCCGGTCTCTCCAGGCGGCCGTTGACGATCTTCAGATTGCGCTCCAGGCTCATGACGTCCATCTTGACGCGCGTCTTGGGCAGACGTGCCTGCACGCCGTTCACCACCGCCGTCATGTCCTCGAGGTTGCCGACCACCTCCGCCTGCGCCTCGACCTTCTCGCTGCTCACGGCGATGCCGTAGGTGCCGGGGCTGCCCTGCTTGATGGTGACGGGCGGCCGCATCCGGACGCCGAAGTTCACCTTGGCCAGAAGACCCGGTGTCAGCGTCACCGTCTGGGCCTCCTCAAGCGTCAGACCGTTGTTCGGCGGCAGAGTGTGGACGTTGATCTTCACCAGACGGTTGCCGGGCCGCACCGCCGCGATGTGGTACATCCCGTTGCCGTCGGTCAGGGCGTAGACGCCGTCCTCCATCGCCACCATGACACCGCCGACTCCGTTCTCCCCCGGGCCCTGGACGCCGTTGCCGTCCTTGTCGTCGAACACCTTGCCGACGATCGTCCCGAGGTCGAACTCGGGGTCGTCGAGCATCTCCACCGTGTTCGACGCGGGGCTCGACAGCCTCTGGGCCGCCGCGTCCCGGGCGAAGGCGGTGGTGTCCAGGTGGCCTACGACCGCGCCGGTGTCGACGACCGCCCGGTACGTCAGGGTGATCGTCTGAGAGGAGGCGATGGCGCCGATCGGGATCAGCAGCGGGAGCGCGGGCGCCGGGTCGGGCTGCGCGACGCACGCCGGCGCGCACATCTGCAGCGTGCCCCCGACCATCGTGACGCCGACCGGCAGCCGGTCGCTCAGGCTGACGCCGAGAACCGGGATCGCCGTCGGGTTGACGAGGGTGACGGTGTACAGGACGAAGTCGCCCCTCTGCACCACGGGCGTGTCGGCGGCGATCGTCACCTGCAGGACGTCCCCCAGGAAAACCGGCGTGGTCGTCGTCGGGTCGTCGTCGCCCGGGTTGGCGGGGTCGTTTCCGGTCTCGATGGCGTCGCTGCGCGCCGGGTCGTCGGAGATCTCGCTGATCGGACCGGCGGCCGACAGGGTCGACTGGTTGGTGATCACGGTGCCGGCCGGAGCCGCCGGATTCACCGTCACCCGGAAGGTGAGCGTCACCGTCGAGCCGGCCGTCACGGTTCCGGCGTTCCACACCAGGATCGGGAGACCGCTGTCGTCGGCGCCGGGACCGTTGATCGAGGCAGGCACGTAGGTCGTGTTCGCCGGAACCGCGCCGGTCACCACGACCGACGTGGCGTCTCCGAACCCCGTGTTGCGCACCGCGATCGTGTAGAGGAGCGCGTCGCCCGGATTGAGACTGCCGCCGTTCACGTCGGTCACCGTCTCGAGCGTCGTCAGGACCGGACCGGCCGACGTGACCACCAGGCTGGTCGCGTCGTTCGCGGCGGCCGTGCCGGGGTCGTCGGACACGACGCTGAGGCCGCCGTTCGCCGTGACCGTCGCCTGGTTGCTGATCACGACGCCGCCGGCGAGCGGCGTGTTCAGCCGCACCCGGAAGGTGATCCTCACGTCGCTGTCGAGGCCCCCGGCGCCGTTCAGCGTGCCGGCCGCGACAGTCAGAGGATTCCCCTCCACCGTGACGTCGGCCGGATCGTCCGAGGTCAGGCTGCCGGCGACCAGCGTCGTGTTCGCCGGGATGGCGTCGGACAGGTTGACGTTGGTGGCGTCGTCGTTGCCGATGTTCGTGATGACGATCGTGTACGTGACCGTGTCGTTCTCGAACAGGGGCGCACCGTTGTCGTCGACCGCGGTCTTGGTCACCCGCAGGGCCGGGGCCGACACGACCGCACGCGTCGTCGCGTCGTTGGGCGCCGGGGTGGACGGATCGTCCGTCACGATCGTGATTCCGCCCGCGGCCGTGATCGTCGCCTGGTTGCTGATCAGCGTGCCGTTCGTCAGCGGACTGTTCACCCGGACGCGGAACGTGATCACGACGTCGCTGTCCGCGCCCCCGGCGCCGTTCAGGGTGCCGATCGCCACGGACAACGGGTTCCCCTCGACCCGGACATCGGTCGCGTCATCGGAGGTGAGGCTGCCGGGGTCGAGGGTCGTGCCCGCGGGGATGGCGTCCGTCAGGCTGACGCCGGTCGCATCGCCGTTGCCGGTGTTGGTGACGGTGATGGTGTAGCGCACCAAGTCTCCCGGTTGCAGGGACCCGCCGTTCAGGTCGGTGAACGTCTTGGTCGCCGCCAGGCTCGGTGACGCGGTGACCGTGTTGGAGGTCGGGGCTCCGGCGACCGCGCCGGTCTGGACGCTCGAGATGCTGTACGTCCCGTTGGTGACGATCGCCCCGTTCGCCAGCGGGCTGTTGACCCGGACGACAAGCTGCGCCGATCCGCCGGCGCCGGCGTTGATCGTGCCGATGTTCCAGGTCACGATCCCGCCGGCCACCGAGCCACCGGCCGTGGCCGAAACGAACGTGGTGCTCGCTGGCAGCGTGTCCCGGACGACGACGCCCGTGGCGTTCGCGGTCCCGGTGTTGTTCCAGGTCAGCGTGTAGGTGATGTTCGCTCCGGCCGCGACCGGGTCGGGCGCGCCCGACTTCGAGATGCTCAGGACCGGCACCGAGTTGACCGTCGTGGTGTCGTCGACGCCGCTGACCGGGCCGGCCTCGGTGCTGGTGATGCCGTAGGTGCTGTTGTGGATGACGGTGCCGTTCGCCAGCGGCGTCACCACCTGCACCACCATCTGGACCGTTCCGGAGGCCCCGGCCGGCAGCGCGCCGAGATTCCAGGTCACCACGCCGCCCGCCGGCGCCCCCGGCGCCGAGGCGGACAGGAAAGTGGTGTTCGCGGGCACCGTGTCGGTGATCACGACGTTCGTAGCGTCGGCGGTGCCGCTGTTCGAGTAGGTCAGCGTGTAGGTGATGTTGCTGCCGGCGTTCACCGGGTCCGGGCCATCCGACTTGGAGATGGTCAGGACCGGCGTCGAGGTGACGGTCGTCGCGTCGGCCGCGCCGATCGTCGGCGGCGTCTGGTTCGAGTCGATCTGGTAGTTGCTGTTGGTGATCGTCGTGCCGTTCGGCAGCGGCGTGTTGACCTTGACCACCAGGGTCACCGTCCCGGAGGCCCCCGCCGCCAGGTTGCCGAGAGTCCACGTGACGATGCCGCCCGCCGGCGCCCCCGGCGCCGAGGCCGACACGAAGGTGGTGTTCGCCGGCAGCGGGTCGCTGATCACGACGCCGGTGGCGTTCTCGTTCCCGCCGTTCGAGTAGGTCAGCGTGTAGGTGATGTTGCCGCCGGCGTTCACCGGATCCGGCGCGTCCGTCTTGGAGATCGCCAGGACCGGCGCCGAGGTGACCGTGGTGTTCGCGTCGGGCCCCGTCTGGGCGAGAGACTGGTTGCTGACGACCGTCCAGCCGGTATTGGTGATCACGGTGCCGTTGGCGAGCGGCGAGTTGACCCGGACGGTCAGGGTGACCGAGCCGGAGACGCCGGCGTTCACGTTGCCGATGTTCCAGCTCACGACGCCGCCCGCCACGGAGCCCGAGGCCGAGGCCGACACGAAGGTGGTGTTCGCCGGCAGCGGGTCGCGCAGGATCACGCCCGTGGCGTTCGATGTTCCGGTGTTCTGGTAGGTCAGCGTGTAGGTGATGTTCGCGCCGGCGGCCACCGGGTCCGGGGCGCCGGTCTTGCCGAGCGTAAACCGGACCTGCGACTGCACCGTCGTGTCGTCCGGCGCCCCGTTGATCGGCCCGACCTCGTTGCTGGTGATGCTGTAGGTGCCGTTGGTGATGGTCGCTCCGTTCGCCACGGGCGTGTTGATCGAGACCACCATCTGCACCGTGCCGGAGGCGCCGGAGGCCAGGTTGCCGATGTTCCAGGTGACCACGCCGGCCGCCAGCGTGCCCGACGCCGTGGCCGACACGAAGGTCGTCCCCGCCGGCACCGTGTCCCGGATCACGACCCCGGTCGCGTTCGCCGTTCCGGTGTTCGAGTAGGCGATCGTGTAGGTGATGCTGTCGGTCCCGGCGACCGCCGGATCGGGCGCGTCGGTCTTGCCGATGTTCAGGATCGGATTCGAGGTGACGGTCGTGGTGTCGTCGACCCCGCTCACCGCCCCGGTCTCGGTGCTGGTGATGCTGTACGTGTTGTTGTGGATGACGGTGCCGTTGGCGAGCGGCGAGTTCACCTGCACGACCAGGGTGACGGTGCCGGACGCGCCGGCCGCGAGACCGCCCAGATTCCAGGTGACCACGCCGCCGGCCTGCGTCCCCGGCGCCGACGCCGACACGAACGTCGTGTTCGCCGGCACCGTGTCGCTGATCGAAACCCCGGTCGCGTTCTGATTGCCGCTGTTCGCGTACGACAGTGTGTAGGTGATCGTGTTCCCCGCGGCGATCGGGTCGGGAGCGTCGACCTTCGTGATACTGAGGACGGGCGAGGACGTGACCGTCGTGTTCACGGCCGCCCCGGTCACCGGTCCCGACTCGGTGCTGGTGATGCTGTAGGTGGCGTTGCCGATCGTCGCGCCGTTGGCCAGGGGAGAATCGACCCTCACGATCAGGGTCAAGGATCCCGACCCGCCCGCCGCCAGGAGACCGAGGCTCCAGGTGACGACACCGCCGGCGAGCGACCCGCCGTTCGACGCCGACACGAACGTCGTGTTCGCCGGCAGCGTGTCGGCGATCGACACGTTGCTGGCGTTCGCGTTGCCGGTGTTCGAGTAGGAGAGCGTGTACGTCAGGTTGGCTCCGGCGGCCACGGGGCTGGGCGCGGCGCTCTTGGAGACCGCCAGGACCGGTGACGAGGTGACCGGCGTGGACACCGCCGCGCCCGAAGTCGGGCCGGTCTCGCTGCTGTCGATGCTGTAGGTCGCGTTCCCGATCAGAGTCCCGTTGGGCAGCGGCGAATTGACCCTGACGACCAGCGTCACCGAGGAGGAGGCGCCCGCCGCGAGGGTGCCGACGTTCCAGGTGACGACGCCGCCCGCCTGGGTGCCCGGCGCGGAGGCGGAGACGAACGTGGTGTTGGCCGGGATCGTGTCGCTGATGAGGACCGTGGTGGCGTCCGCGTTCCCGGTGTTCGAGAAGGAGATCGTGTACGTGAGGTTCGCTCCGGCGGCGACCGGGGCCGGGGCGGCCGCTTTCGCGATCGACAACACCGGCGCGGAGCTGACGGTGGTGGTGTCGTCGACGCCGCTCACCGGTCCCGTCTCGGTGCTGGTGACGCCGTACGTGTTGTTGTGGATCACGGTGCCGTTGGCGAGCGGCGAGTTGACCCGGACCACGAGCGTCACGCTGCCCGACGCGCCGCTTGCCAGACCTCCGATGTTCCAGGTCACCACGCCGCCGGCCACACCCCCCGGTGCCGAGGCCGACACGAAGGTGGTGTTGGCCGGGAGGGTGTCGCTGAGGACGACGTTCGTGGCGTTGGCGTTGCCGGTGTTCGTGTACGACAGCGTGTAGGTGATGTTGCTCCCGGCGTTCACCGGATCGGGCGCGTCCGTCTTGGAGATCGCCAGCACGGGCAGCGAGGCCACGGTGGTCGTGTCGTCGACGCCGGCGACCGGTCCGACCTCGGCGCTGGTGATGCTGTAGGTGCTGTTGTGGATGACGGTGCCGCTGGCGAGCGGCGAGTTGACCCGGACCACGAGCGTCACGCTGCCCGAAGCGCCCGCGTTCACGGTGCCGGCGTTCCAGGTCACCACGCCGCCGGCCAGGCCGCCCGGCGCCGAGGCCGACACGAACGTGGTGTTCGCGGGGACCGCGTCGCTGATGACGACGCTGGTGGCGTTGGCGTTGCCGGTGTTCGTGTACGACAGCGTGTAGGTGATGTTCGTGCCGGCGGTGACCGGGTCGGGCGCGTCGGTCTTGCTGATCGACAGGATCGGAGCCGAGGTGACGGTGGTCGTGTCGTCGGCGCCCGCCACCGCGCCGGTCTCGGTGCTGGTGACGCTGTAGGCGTTGTTGTGGATCACGGTGTTGTTCGCCAGCGGCGAGTTCACCCGCACCACCAGGGTGGCGGAGCCCGACGCGCCGGCCGCCAGCGTTCCCACGTTCCAGGTCACGATGCCCGCCGCCAGCCCCCCCGGCGCGGAAGCCGACACGAACGTCGTGTTGGCCGGGAGGGTGTCGCTCACCACGACGTTGGTCGCGTCGGCGGTGCCGGTGTTCGAGTACGACAGGGTGTAGGTGACGTTGGCGCCGGCGGCCACCGGGTCGGGCGCGTCGGTCTTGGTGATCGACAGGATCGGCGTCGAGTTGACCGTGACGGTGACCGGCGCCCCGGCGGCCGGGGCGGTCTCGTTCGAATCGACCTGATAGCTGTTGTTGCTGATCACCGTGCCGTTGGCGAGCGGCGAGTTGACCCGGACGACCAGGGTCGCCGTGCCCGAGGCACCGGCCGCCAGGTTCCCGATCGCCCAGGTCACCACGCCACCCGCCGGCGCTCCGGGCGCCGAGGCCGACACGAACGTGGTATTCGCCGGGACCGAGTCGCTCAGCACGACGCCGGTGGCGTTCTCGTTCCCCGTGTTCGAGTAGGAGATCGTGTAGGTGACGTTGCCGCCCGCGCTCACGGGGTTCGGCGCCGCGCTCTTCGAGACGTTCAGGACCGGCGCCGACGTGACGGTGGTCGTCGCGTCCGGCCCGGTCTGCGGCAGCGACTCGTTGCTGCGAATCGTCCAGCCGGTGTTCGTGATCACGGTGCCGTTGGCGAGCGGCGAGTTGACCCGGACGGTCAGGGTGACCGAGCCGGAGACGCCGGCGTTCACGTTGCCGATGTTCCAGCTCACGACGCCGCCCGCCACGGAGCC
>Ga0070697_100002072_pt1 | contig 15327 bp, 11 predicted proteins | sample KBSK1501metaG_FD_65475 | JGI IMG/M metagenome (GOLD analysis project Ga0070697, IMG submission 65475) | Corn, switchgrass and miscanthus rhizosphere microbial communities from Kellogg Biological Station, Michigan, USA - KBS K1-50-1 metaG | ecosystem: Host-associated > Plants > Roots >...
GCGTTGGCGTCGGCGTCGGCGTCGGCGTCGGCGTTGGCGTTGGGGTCGGTGTTGGAGTCGGCGTCGGTGTCGGCGTTGGCGTTGGCGTGATCGACGCCGGTCGATCCATCCACCAGGCACCACGTCCGTGGGTCCAGGCGACGAGCTTGCTGAAGGTCGGGTCCTGGGTCACGCTGATGGAGTCGACGCGCACCCCGGGTAATCCGCTTCCCAGCGGCACCCACGCGGCGGCGGCTGTATCGCACGCGATGGTGCAGGCGAGCGCGCCGCTATCCGTTCCCACGTACACGGTCGACGGCGTCACGGGATCGAGCGCGATCGCGTCCACGACCAGGCCGCTGGGAACGGCCACTGTCGCGGTCCCCGTGACATCCGTCCAGCTGGTTGGCGCCGTGGTGGCATTCGTCGTGTGCCACACGCGACCCGCCATGCTCAGCGTGCCAAGCGTGACCCAGACTTCGGCGGGATTGCTGGGGTTGACGGCGATGCCGGTGATCCAGCCGTTCCCGCTGTCAAGCGAGCGCGAGTAAGAGGGAAGGTTCCCCGTGATGTCGGACCAGGAGGGCGTCATGGCCCGCCCATTGGTCGTGAGAAACAGTTTGCCGAAGGCGCTGCCAGTGATCACGGTGGCCGAGGATGAACCGGACCCGATGGCCATGGTCACGATCTGGTCGCCGTTGGCGCTGTTGATCGTGCCGGTGGTCAGATCGCCCGAGATCGGTGACCAACTCCCTCCCGATCCGGCCGTGGTCCCAGCCGGTAGTCCGCCGGTTGACGAGCGCCAGACGCGGTTGGTGCCGCCATAGATGACCGCGGCACTCGCCGATGAGCTCGACGGGTCTACCACGAAGGGCGCGATAAAAGCGGTTGGGTCGTTGCATGCCGCGTCCCGCGTGGGGTCGTTGCACGGTGCAGATGCCGTATCGATCGGCGCTTGCGCGTTGCTGGCATCGACCTGGTAAATGCCCAGCTGCGGCTGCGCGCCATAGCCGATGCGCCCTCCAGGCAGCAAGGCGGTCCAGCCGCCGTCACCGCCGAGTAGATTGGGCCACGCCGTCGCTGCCGTGGGCGCCGAGCCGGTCATCGCGCCGGGCGTCCCCGTATCCTGGGTACCCCCCATCAGGTGTCCCTGGTCGAGCGCGCTTCCCGAATAGAACTGTGAAACCGACAGCGTGGCGCTGAGGTCTTTCCAATCAGCGGCGCCGCCGCTGCCTCCCATGACGCTCACCGTCTGGTAGACGCCGCCGTCATTGGCCGCGTCGAACAAGCCAGGGCCAGTAAAGGCGATTGCATGAAAGTCCGGATGTAGGGGACCCGGAGGTTGCGCGTACGGCCGCGCCACATCGTGAAAGGTCTGACCGCCGTCGGCGCTGGTCAGTAGGGTGACACCCCCGAACACGACATTGTTGGCATTGCTGGGATCGACCGCGATCGTGGTGTCGTACCACCCCTGGTACTCGATCGGCGGCGGAGGCGGCTCCGCGAAGTAATCGATCAGCGATGGCAACGAGGCGCCTGGGGTGGTGACGGACCAGCTCGCTCCGCCATCGCTGGTCTTGATGACCTCCTCGAGCTGGCCGAGGCTGTAGGCGGGCGTGGTACTGGCACACGCGGCGATCGCCGCGTAAGCGATCCCGCCCTTCCCTACCCCAAGGGCGATCCGTGCCGCGGGCGCGGGCAAGGCGGGGATGGAGACTGCCGTCCAGGTCGTCCCAGAGTCGGTCGATATCTGCAGCGCTCCGTTTTCGGTCTTGCACCAATCCGCGAGCGTCGCCCAGTAGGTGGTCGGCGTGCTGGGATCCTCGATCACGGCGTTGACACCGCCGGCGATCCGTTGGGTCCAGGTGATGCCGCCGTCGGTCGATTGGTACAGGCCTCGCGTGGTGGCGGCCAGCACATTGCCGTTGACGGCATCGACGGTCATTCCTTCAAAGGCGAATCGCGATGCCGTGAAGAAGGGCTGGGCCAGCAGGGTCCAGCTAGCGCCGCCATCCGTGCTCTTGAGCACGCCCTGGCTGGGCTGGCAGTCGCCGCAGTGATTGCCTTCCCCCGTTCCCGCGTAGATGGTCTGGGGCGAGCGCGGATCGATCGCGATCGCACCGATTGCCAGCGTGAGCTGGTTATCGGTGCGTGGCGTCCAGGTTGTGCCGCCATCGGTCGTTTTCCAGACGCCACCGCCGGCGGCGCCGGCGTAGAGCACCGCGCTGTTGGTGGGATCGACCGCCAACGCGGTGATCCGGCCCGATACCCCGCCGTAGCTTTCCTGGCCGGTGATCGGCCGAGGGCCCAGCGACGACCAGGCGCCACCGAGCGGCGTCCCGCTGGCGGCCGACGCCGACCCGCCGATTGCACCGGTGGCGCTGACCTGCCGCTCGACGGCATGCCGGAATCGGCTGGCGCCGGCGTGCGCCAATGGTGTATTCGGGGGCGGGCGCGCCGCCGGCGCCGCCGACGTGGTGCGAACCGGGATCAGGCCCGCACCGACCGCCACCCCAACCATGACGCCGATCCACGCGAGCACCCCCCGGCGCCCAGCGCCGGTTCGGTGCACCCTTCGTCGTGGCAACCGTATATATGTTACCACACATTACATGTAACTCAGACTAGCAGGATACCGGCCTCGGCCGCGGGCTTAGGAGGTGAGACTGACCTCGGAATGGTCGCCGAGCATGAAGCGAAGCGCGCTTGGCGGTGCGGCGCCGCGGTGGATCTGCACGTCCTTGCCGATCAAGGAATCGGCAATGCGGGCGGGGACATTGAGGATCTTGCTGTTCTCCAGCACGATCGAGTGTTCGATCTCGCTGTTGCGAATCTCGACCCCGTGGTAGATCGAGGTGAATGGTCCGATATAGGAGTTGGCGATCACACTTCGCTCGCCGATGATGGCGGGGCCGCGCACGATACTGTCGATGATCTTCGCTCCCGCTTCGACCACGACCTTGCCGATGAGCTGCGAGGTTCCCGTAATCTCGCCCTGATTGCGGGCGACGAGCTCGTCGAGGACGATGCGGTTGGCTTCCAGCATGTCCTCCAGCCGGCCCGTGTCCTTCCACCAGCCGTCGATCACATGGGGTTCGACCCGCATCTTGCGGTCGACCAGCCACTGGATCGCGTCGGTGATCTCCAGCTCACCCCGGGCGGACGGCGTGATCGCGTTGACCGCGTCGAAGATGCAGCTACTGAAGAGGTAGACGCCGACCAGCGCCAGGTCCGACTGTGGCCGGCTGGGCTTCTCGACCAGCCGGAATACCTGGCCGTCGCGCAGCTCGGCGACACCGAAGCGCTCGGGCGCCTGCACGCGGGCGAGCAGGATCATGGCATCGGGGCGACTCTCGCCGAAACGCTGCACGAAACCAGCGATGCCGTCGATCACGAGGTTGTCGCCCAGGTACATGACGAACGGCTCATCCTGGAGAAAGCCCTGCGCTTCCTTGACGGCGTGCGCCAGGCCGAGCGGGGCCGTTTGCCGGATATAGGTGACCCGAGCGCCCCAGCGGCTGCCGTCTCCCACGGCCGCTCGAATCTCGTCGGCGGTGTCCCCGACCACCATCCCGATATCCGTGACGCCGGCGGCGACGACGCTCTCGATCGCGTAATAGAGGATGGGTTTGTTGGCGATCGGCACCAGCTGTTTGGCGCTGGTGTGGGTGATCGGACGCAACCGGGTGCCCCGACCGCCGCTGAGGATGAGGGCCTTCATCGGGTAGGCCTCAGCCCAGCCGCTCTTGCAGCGCCTGGCGCAGCCCGGCAATCGGAACGCGGACCTGGGTCATGTCGTCCCGCGAGCGGAGCGTGACCGACTGCTCCGCCTCCGTCTCGAAGTCGACCGTGACGCCGTAGGGCGTCCCGATCTCGTCCTGGCGCCGGTAGCGTTTGCCGATCGATTGCGTGTCGTCGTACTCCGTGCGGAAGAACGGGCGCAGCTCGTGCTCGATTTTCCGGGCGGCGGTCATCAACGGCTCTTTCCGCGAGAGGGGGAGCACGGCCACCTGCACCGGCGCCATCGAGGGGTGAAGCCGCAACACCACGCGCTGCTCGCCCCGCACCTCCTCTTCGTGGTAGGCGTCGATCAGCACGGTGAGCAGGATACGATCCACGCCAACGGCCGGCTCGACCACATGGGGGATGTAGCGCTCGCGCTTCAGGTCATCGAAAAAGGTCAGATCGCGACCGGACGCCTGCTGATGCGCCGCCAGGTCGTATTCGCCCCGGGCCGCGATGCCTTCGAGCTCCGACCAGCCAAAGGGAAACTCGTACTCGACATCGAAGGCGCCGCTGGCGTAATGGGCGAGCTCTTCCTTGCCGTGGGGGCGCAGCCGCAGCTTCTCGGGCCGGATGCCGAGCCCGAGGTGCCACTTGAGGCGCTCCTCCTTCCAGTAGTCCAGCCACCTCATCTCGTCTTTGGGCGGCACGAAGTATTCGAGCTCCATCAGCTCGAACTCGCGGAGCCGGAAGATGGAGTTCCCGGGTGTGATCTCGTTGCGGAAGGCCTTCCCGATCTGCCCGATGCCAAAGGGCGGCCGCAGCCGAGTCGAATTCAGCACGTTGGCGAAGTCCACGAACATTCCCTGGGCGGTCTCCGGCCGGAGGTACACCTGGGCGCTCGTGTCCTCCGCCGGCCCGACGAAGGTCTTGAACATGAGGTTGAATTGCCGCGGCTCGGTGAATTCGCCGCCGTCGTCGGCATGGTGGCTGCCCTTGACGTGGTCGGCGCGGAAGCGCTGATGGCACTTCTTGCACTCGACCAGCGGGTCGGTGAAGTTCTGCACGTGGCCGGAGGCGACCCAGGTCTTTGGATTCATGATGATGGCGGTGTCGATGCCGACTACGTCGTCACGAAGCTCGACCATGGTGCGCCACCAGGCCCGCTTGATGTTGTTGCGCAGCGTGACCCCCAGCGGACCAAAGTCCCAGAAGCCCTGCAGCCCGCCGTAGATCTCGCTCGACTGGAAGAAGAAGCCGCGCCGCTTCGCCAGCGACACGAGCTTCTCCATGATGGCCTGGTGCTCCGCAATCGCCATCGTGCTTAGCGCGTGCCCCGCAGGAAATCCAGGCTCTTGAGCCGCCGGTCCAGGTGGTACTCCAGCTGACCCTCGAGGGCGGCCTCCACTTCATGCAGGAGCGCCTCGCTCAGCCGCAGCCGATCGTAGACCTCGCCGTCTCCCGCCGCCATCAAGCGCAGCACCTTCAGGCTGTTGACCGACACCGGCGATCCGGCTTGATCGTGCGCGCCGCAGGTCGCGCACAGCACCCCACCCAGCAGTGGCGAGAACCAACCGGCCGCCTCGGGCAAGGGCCGGCTGCACGAGGGGCAGTCCAGCAGCTGGGGCTGATAGCCGAGCAAGTCCAGGATGCGCATCAGGAACCAGGCGGTCTCCGCCCGAGGCGAGCGAGACAGGCCGTTGAGCCGGTCGAGGGTCACCACCACCAGGTCGAACAGGTCCGAGACCGGGTGGCGATCCTCCAGCACCTTGTCGACGACTTCGGCGACCAGGCAGGCGCTCGCCGTCCGCTGGAGATCTCCAGAAATATGACGGACGTCGCCGCGACGCTGGACCTCGGCAACCACGTCCAGGTTGTGCCCTTTCGCCAGCATCATGTGGGAACGGGAGAAGAGGTCCAGGGCGCCGGTGCGGGCTTTACCCTTGCGCGCTCCTTTGGCGATCGCCGCCAGCTTTCCATGCTCGCGCGTCAGCAACGTCAGGATCCGATCCGCCTCTCCATAATCCAGCCGGTGAAGCACGATGGCATCGGCTTCATAGGTCGGCATGGCTGCATTCTACGGAGGGCGAACGCGCCCCACTATGCTTGGGAGCGCAATTCTGATGCTCCAGGCTCGTCGTTCGGCGGCGCAAGGGCGCATTCTGCTGGGACGGCTCGCGCGTGAAGGCGTTGTTCGCAACAACGCGATTTTTTTCGCCGGCAGTGTAGGCGCAGGCGTCTTCGGCTACGTCTTCCACTTTGCCATCGGTCGCCTGCTCGGGCCGGCATCGTACAGCATCGTGGCCTCGGCGGTCTCCGCCGTCTATATCCTGACCCTCCCCTGCCTGATCGTGCAGCTGGTGGCCGCGCGATTCACCAGCGTCGCGATCGCCAAAAACGACGCCAGCGCCATTGCGCCCCTGGCGCGGCTGCTGACCATCGTGAGCCTCGTGGTGGGCGGGGTGGTCGCCCTGGCGATCTGGTTGGGCGCGGGATGGTTCGCAGGCTTTCTCCAGCTGAGCGACCACCGTGTCGTCGCCATCCTGACGGTGAGCACGCTGCTCGGCATGCTGGTCGCCACCAACCGGGGTCTGCTCCAGGGCCTCCGTCGTTTTGGGGCGCTGTCGCTCAACCTGCTGGCCGACACCTCCAGCCGGGTGGTGATCGGGGTGGTCCTCGTGCTCGCGGGCGTCGGGCCGTTGGGGGCCGTCGCCGCCGTCATCGCCGGGCCGGCGATTGCCTACCTCCAGTCGCTGACGGTCGTTCGCCGGTTGCCCGGCGGCGCGCCGCGGCGGACGATCCAGATCATCGACGTTGCCCGCTATGCCGCGCCGACCGCGGCGGCGGTGTTCGGGGTGACCTATCTCTTCAATATCGACGTGGTGCTGGCCCGGCACTATCTCTCCGCATCGCAGGCCGGCATCTATGCCGCGGGCGCGGTGCTGGCCCGCGTCGTCTACTTCCTCGGGCTGACCATCGCCGGCGTCATGTTCCCGGAGGTCGCCACCCGCCACGCCCGCGATCAGTCTCACTTCCACGTCGTCGATCTATCGCTGCTGTTCCTGGCCGCGGTCGGCATCGTCCTGGCGGCGGTCTACGCGCTACTCCCGGGCCTGGTACTGCTTCCCTACGGCAGCCAGTACGCGCCGGTCCGTCCCTTCCTCGGTGTCTTCGCCGCCGCGCTCATGCTGCTGGCGCTGGCGAACCTGCTGGTCAACTACTTCCTGTCGGTCAACAGCGCGAGGTTCATCGCGCCCCTGCTGGGGGCCGGGGTCCTGGAAACCGTGCTGATGACGGCCTTCCACCGCGACGTGGCGCAGTTCCTGGCGATGCTGCTGTTGACGACGGCAGTGCTCGCTGTCAGCCTGGCAGGGCTATACGCCATCGATCGCTTTCGAGTGTAATCTGGACCGGTGCAACTCTCCGTAGTCGTGCCTGCCTATCGAGAGGGGCCACGCATCTACGAGAACCTGCGCCGGCTGCTTCACGAGCTCGACCAGCTCGAGACCGACTACGAGGTGGTCGTGGTCTCCGACGGCAACACCGACGCGACCGCGGCCGAGGCGGAGCGGGTTGGCTCGGATCGAATCAAGGTGCTGCAGTATCCCGTCAACCGGGGTAAGGGATTCGCCCTGCGGCTCGGCGTCGACCAGTCCACCGGCCGGCTGGTCACCTTCATCGACGCTGATATGGAGCTCAATCCGGCCGAGATCAAGAACTTCATCGAATTGCTTCGCGAGCGGAATGCCGACATCGTCATCGGATCAAAACGGCATCGCCTGTCGAGGGTCCATTACCCGATGTTTCGTCGCCTGCAGAGCGTTGCCTATCAACTTCTGATCCGGCTGCTCTTCGACGTCGGCGTCCGCGATACCCAGACCGGGCTCAAGCTGTTTCGGCGCGAGGTGCTCGCCGACGTCCTGCCGCTGCTCGCCGTCAAGCAATTCGCCTTCGACCTCGAGCTGCTGGTGGTGGCGAGACATCTCGGCTACACCCGTGTCGTCGAGGCCCCCATCGAGCTCTCTTACCAGTTCTCGAGCACCATCAGCCCCAGGGCCGTCTTCAAGATCCTCTGGGACACCGCGGCGATCTATTACCGGCTGCACATCACGCATTACTACGAGCGGCGCACGCCCCTTTCGGTCGAGCCGGCGGCTTCCGCCAACGCGCTGCGCCGGCCTGACTGACCCTGCGTATCCTGCTGCTCAACTGGCGAGACCCGCAACACCCGCGGGCCGGCGGCGCCGAGGCGTTCACCCACGAGGTACTGCGGCGCTGGGTGCGGCAGGGCGATTCCGTCGAATGGTTCGCGGCCGGCTTTGACGGCGCCACACCGGAGACCACCATCGACGGGATCCATGTGGTTCGCGCCGGCCACCAGTGGAGCGTGCACGCCCAGGCGTTTGCACGCTATCGTGGGCGGCTACGCGATCGCTTCGATGTGGTGATCGACGAGGTCAACACCATGCCGTTCTTCACGCCGCTCTGGGCTGGCATCCCGTCGGTGTTGCTGATGTTCCAGCTCGCGCGCGAGGTCTGGTGGTATGAAAGCCGGTTCCCCATCAACCTGTTCGGCTATGCGCTCGAGCCCTGGTACCTGCGGTCTTACCGGCGGACGCCGGCCTTCACCATCTCCCCATCGACAATCGACGACCTGCGGGGTCTGGGTTTTCGGGGCCCCATCACGCTGGTGCCAATCGGGATCGAGACCATCGCGGCGCCCACCGCCGAGCGGGCGCCGATCCCCACCTTCCTCTATGTCGGCCGTCTCGCGCCCTCCAAGCGAGTCCATGATCTGTTCGAGGCGTTTGCGCGATTTCGTACGACGGAGGAGCCCGCCAACCTGTGGCTGGTGGGCGATGGCGACCCGGCCTACCTGCGCCGCCTGCGGCGGCTGGCCGCACGGCTGGGCATCGATCATGACGTGGAATTCCTGGGCCGCCTGGACCCGGACGCCAAGCACCAGCGGATGGCGCAGGCGCACGCGCTGCTGGTGGCCTCGGTACGGGAGGGTTGGGGCCTGGTGGTCACGGAAGCGGCCGCCTGCGGGACGCCTTCCATCGTCTACGACGTGCCCGGACTGAGAGACGCGGTCCGTCACGAGGTGACTGGTCTTGTCGTGCCGCCCACGCCGGCTGACCTGGCGGCGGCGATGCGGCGCATCATCCAGGACGGCGCGCTCGCGCAGCGACTCGGCGCCGCCGCGCTCGAGTTGAGCAAGACCTTCAACTACGACCGCTCGGCCGAGGTGCTTCGCCAGGGTATCCTGGCCCGCTTGTCGTGAGCACGCAAACCGCGGTCATCGTCACCACCCGCAACTCGGCGGCGACGCTGGAGGCGTGCCTTAGCAGCGTCCAGCGGCAAACCGTGCCCGTCACGTTAATCGTGGTGGACAACTTCTCGACCGATGACACGCCGGCGATCGCCCGCCGTCACACGACCAACGTACTGCAGGCGGGTCCCGAACGGAGCCGCCAGCGCAACCTGGGCGCGACGATGTCAGGCGCCGCCTGGCTATTGTTCGTCGATAGCGACATGATCCTCGCGCCCAGTACGGTGGCTGAATGTCTCGAGCAGGGACAGGCCGGGTTTCGCGCGGTCATCGTGCCCGAGGTGTCGCAAGGTCAGGGGTTCTGGGCCGCCTGCAAGGCGCTCGAGCGTGCCTGCTACGTGGGCGACGACACCATCGAAGCCGCCCGCTTCATCGAGAGGACGCTCTTTACCGAGCTGGGCGGGTTCGACGAGGAACTGACCGGCGAAGAGGACTGGGACCTGACCGCGCGGATCCGCGCCCGAGGACTTTCGGTCGGTCGCTCGCGCACGCCCCTGATCCATGACGAAGGGCGGCTGCGCTTAGGCGAAACGATGCGGACCAAGTTCTATTATGGGCGCACCATGGCGCGTTACCTGCGCAAGCATCCGCGGACCGCGCGCGGTCAGGCGCGCTTGTTTCGACCCGCGTTCTTCCGTAACCGCCGATTGCTCCGCGCGCAGCCCTTGCGAACGGTGGGCATGTTCGCCATGAAAAGCGGCGAGCTCGGTGCCGCGGCGCTCGGGACCGTCATCGGGATGTGGGCCGACCGCCGGCGTTGAGCCAGCCGGCCGCGACGGCGCTCCCCGGCATGGGTCGCGCGTCGGAGGCATCACATCGCGTGGCGCGCTGGCCGGTTGCGTGGTCGGTCACGCTCTTAGCCGCGGTGATCGGGTGCGTCACGACCTTTCCCCTGGTGCTGCACCTGGGCTCGTCCATCTATGGCACGCCGGGCGACTCAACCGGCGCCATCTCCACCTTCTGGTGGTGGGCCTATGCCCTCCAGCACGGCAAACCCCTGCTCGACAACACGATGTGGGGCGCTCCATTCGGCGCGGACTGGTCGCGACAGCCCTTCGCCGTGTTGCCGCTCGTCGTCTTCACGCCTTTGAGCCTGCTCTTCGGACCCACCGTCGCCTACAACCTCGGCGTCTTGAGCAGCTTTCCGCTGAGTGCCCTCTTCATGTACCTGCTGGCAAGACGCCTTTCGGCCGGAACTCTGGGAGCCGCCTTTGCCGGGCTGGCATTCGCCTTCCTTCCCTACCACCAGATGAAGGCGACCGGCCACATGTTCCAGGCGCATATGGAAGTCTTTCCCGCGCTGCTCTGGCTGCTGGTGCGCTGGCGGCAGGGCGGCTCGCGCTGGAACCTGGTCGGGGCGGGCGCGGTGCTGGGGCTCACCACCTGGATCGACTACTACTTCGCCTACATCCTGCTGTTCCTCGCAGCGGTCTTCTTCCTCGTCAGTGTGGTGCTGGCGCGCCCCTCCGGCGAGTCGTTGCTCCTTCGGATCCGGGAGCACGTCATCGGTGCTCTGGTCATGGTCGCCGGATTGCTGCCCTTCTTGCCGCCAGCGGTGCTACTCGCCGTCCGGCCGGGTGCCTCCGCCAGCCAGCTCAGCGTCGTCCAGCGCAGCCTCAACGACATCGACATCTATTCGGTGCGGCCGTGGGAGTACCTGATGCCATGGTCAGAAAATCCGCTGGTGCCGGCGGCGGTCCGCAACTTCCAGTTGCAGCACCTCCACCTCAGCAACGGGGTCGAGCAGGCACAGACCCTTGGCTACACGGTGATCGCCCTGGCGTTGATCGCCCTGTTTGCGTTCCGTCCACGCTTCCCGGTGATACTCGGCATAGCGATCGGCATCGCAGGGGCATGGCTCGCGCTCCCCGCTCACCTGCACCTCCTGGGCGTCACGCTGCCGGGGCCCGCCGTCGTCTTGAACCACGTCGTCCCCTTCGTGCGGGTCTATGCGCGCTTCGGGGTGCTGGTCATGACGGCAGCCACGCTGCTCGCCGGCCTCGGGCTGGCGGTGATCGAGCAACGGCTGCGGCCCCAGCTTCGATGGTTGCTGGCGGTGCCATTCCTCCTGGTTGCCCTCGAGTTCAACCGCATCCCGCCCACTTTCACCACCACGCTGTTTCCGGCGCCCCAGGAATATCGCTGGCTCGCGGGCCAGCCGCCCGGGATCCTGATCGAGTATCCAGTGGTCGCCACCACCAACGCCGAGGAAGTGCTCGGCCACCAGTACACGCTCTACCAGCAGGTCCATCTGCATCCGCTCCTCAATGGAGCCAACCCGGGCGGCCAGGCGGACCAGGTCTCCCGGACGCTCGACCCCTATTACGCGCCGGGCGTCGCCGATCACCTTCGGTCGTTGGGCATCCGCTACGTCTTCGTGCACCGTGATGCCTATCAAGCTCAGGGCTTTTCGCTGCCGCGCGACGTGCCCGGCCTGCACTACCTGGCAACTTACGAAGGCGGCATGGTGGACGCCTTCCTTGTGAGTGACGCCAGCGGCAGCTGAGCCCGCTTCCCGCCCCGCCGAGATCCCGCGCCGCATCGTGCTGGCGACGCATTACTACGCCACCGGTCCGGCCCTCGACCTCGAGGCCTACCTGCAGCCGGTGACGGACGCCCTTCTGTTCATCGGTCATCCGCTGTTCGCCCGCGGTGGACCGTCGTATGTGCGGCGCTATGAGGCCGGTCGACTGACGCAAACCCTCGAGAAGCCGCCCCGCGCCGGACGGTTTGTCGTCGACCTCTGGCGCACGCTGCGCTGGGTGGATGGGAGATGGGATCTCTTCATCGCCGGTGATCCGCTGCTCGCCATCGCCGGCCTGTGGCTGCGGCGCCGACGGCGCGTTCGCCGCCTGGTGCTCTACTCGATCGACTACAGCCCGCGCCGGTTTTCGAATCCCGTGCTGAATCGGGTCTACCATCGCATCGACCGGCTGGCGGCGCAGCACGCCGACGTCGTCTGGAACGTGTCAGCCGCGATCGGGACGGCGCGACACGCCCGCGACGGCCGGGCGGCGGCCGCGCCACAGGTGGTCGTGCCGCTCGGCACGTATTACGATCGCATTCCACGATCGAGTTCGGCACCGCCCGTGCCTCGCCTCGCCTTTTTGGGTCACCTGCTGGAAAAGCAAGGCCTGCAGCTGGTCATCGAGGCGTTGCCGTCGATTCGCCGTCGCCTGCCGGCGGTGACGCTCCTGGTGCTGGGTGATGGTCCGTACCGCGAGGCGCTCGAGCGGCAGTCAGCCGATCTCGGCGTCGCCAGGGCGGTGGAATTCGCCGGCTTCATCGACGATCACCGCGAGGTCGAGCGGCGGCTCGCCGGCTGCACCCTCGGCCTGGCCCCGTACGTTCCCGATCCGGAGAGTTTCAGCCGGTTCGCCGACCCGGGCAAGATCAAGACCTACCTTGCCTGCGGACTTCCCGTGATCCTTACTGATGTGCCGCCGATCGCGCGGTTGCTGGAAGAGCGGGGCGCCGGCCGGATCGTTCCGTATGAGCCGGCCGCCCTGGCCGAGACGATCATCGATTATCTCGGCGACCCCCAGCTACTGGAGCGGGCGCGGGCCGCCGCCATGGCGCTGGGAGCCGAGTACGCGTGGGACCGGGTCTTTGGGGCGGCCTTCCTGTCCAGCGCTCCCTATCTGCGCTGATGCCGCGGGTCTCGGTCGTGATCGTGAACTGGAACGGACTGGCGTTCCTGCCGGCGTGTCTCGAAAGCCTGTCGGCCTGTGGGACACCGGTCGAGATCATTGTGGTCGACAACGGTTCGACCGATGGATCGGTCGAGTACCTGCGTCAACTAACCGAGATCGTCCTGATCAGCAACGCGACCAACACTGGCTACGCGCCCGCCAACAACGCCGGCATCGAGCGCGCCACCGGCGAGTTCGTGCTTTTGCTCAACAACGACACGCGCGTGGCGCCCGGGTTCCTCGAGCCGCTGCTCGAGGTGATGGCAAGCAGCGCCGACGTCGGCGCCTGCCAGTGCAAGATGCTGAGCTACGAGCCGCCGTACCGGATCGATGCCTACGGCAGCTATCTCCTGCGCACCGGGTTTCTCTATCACCTTCGCTATGGCAAACCCGATCCGCCGCCGGAAGCGCCCTTCGAGATCTTCGCCGCCAAGGGCGCCGCGATGCTGATCCGCGCCCCTGTCCTTCGCCAGGTGGGAAGCTTCGATCCGGACTTCTTCGCCTACCTCGAAGACTCGGACCTTTCCTGGCGCATCTGGCTCGGCGGCTGGCGCGTGCTCTGCGTCCCCGAGTCGGTCGTGTATCACCGGGCCGGCGCGACCGCGTCCCGCTTGCCGAATGCCTTCGTCACCTTTCATTCGTTCAAGAACCGGACCTGCATGCTGCTCAAGAATCTGTCGGCACCTTCGGCGTGGCGGATCCTGCCGGTCCACCTGGCGCTGAACCTAGGATTGATCGCCATGGAACTGATCCGGGGACGCGGAGGCGCGGCGCGCGCGGTCGCGGCGGCGCTGAATTGGAATCGGCGTCATCTCCGAACGACGCTGCGCAAGCGCCGCGACATTCAGCAGCACATTCGGCGCGTCCCGGATCGGAGGTTGCTGCCGCGGATCACGCGCCGGGTGCGACCGGCCTATTACTGGTACTTGCTGACCGGCGGCCTCGACCGCTTCACCGAATGAGCTGCCGGCTGTGTGGCAGCAGCGACGACGGTGACCGCGTCCTGCGTATTCCCCCTCCCCCGCGCGCTGGGGAGGGTCAGGGTGGGGGCTTCCAGCTGATCCGCTGTCGCCAGTGCGGCCTGGTGCGGACCGAGGGCCCGGGTCTCGACCTGACCTATGACGGCGACTACTACTCGGCGCATGCGCTCCAGGACACCATGCGCAGCTTGCGCTCTGGCGGCGCGCGGGTTCGCCTGACGGACTTCGCCTATGCCGCGTACCTGGATGGGTCCAGCTCCTGGCTGCGCCGGCTGGCCGCGCTTCCGGTTCGCAACCGGCTCGGCGGCCTGCCGCCCCGAAACGAGTCGGGTGGCAGCCTGCTCGACGTTGGGAGTGGCGACGGAGACTTCCTGCGGCGAGCCAAGACCGCCGGATACCAGGTCGTCGGCCAGGAAATCAACCCCGCGGCCGTCGCCTCGGCTCGAGAAGCGGGGCTGGACGTTCACCTCGGCCCGATCGAGGCCGCCGGCTTTGCCCCGCAGAGCTTCGATGCCGTCCGCCTCTGGCATGTGCTGGAGCACGTCGCCGAGCCGCTCGCAATCCTGAAGACCGCGCACGCCCTGTTGAAACCGTCGGGGGTGCTGGTCGTCGGCGTCCCCGATTTCGATTCCCCGGCCCGCCGCATCTTCGGGGCGCAGTGGGCCGGGCTTCAGCTTCCCTTTCACCGGCATCACTTCAACCCGCGTACGCTCCGGCGGGCGCTCAGCGTCAGCGGGTTTCGCATCCGATCGCTGCGTCACCGGTCGGTGGGCACCATCTACTCCAGCCTGACCGAGGCGCGCCGCATTCCACAGGCGCTGGCCTTGCCGGCCTGGCTGGGGCTCCTCGTGCTCGACGATGCGTTGGACCTGGCGGGGCAGGGCGACACCATCGACGCGCTGGCGTCCCCGTCGTGAACTGGAACGTCGACAATTACCAGCGAACCGTCTTTAAGCAACTCGGGGTGGAGCTGGCGGGGAGCGAACGCGTTCTGGACCTCGGCTGCGGCGACGGCAGCGACGCCGACTGGTTCGCGCATCGCGCCGCCTCGACGATTGGCGTCGATCTGAGAGATCATCCACGCTGGCCGACGCTGGCTCGCGAAGGGCTGCGCTTTCAGTGCGCCGACGCCCAGGCGCTCCCCTTCCCCGCCGGCGCCTTCGACCTGGTGTTCATGAAAGACGTGCTCCATCACGCCCAGGACGCGGGTCGCGTGCTCGAGGAGGCCGGGCGCGTGTGCGCGAGCGGCGGACGCATTTACATCGTCGAAGGCAACCGGTTCAATCCGATCTTTTATCTGCACATGACGCTGGTGCTGGGCCACCAGCACTTCAAGCGGCCGGTGTTTCGCAACCTGGTGCGGCGCCGGTTTCCGCAGGCCCGCTTCATCCAGTTCGAGGCGCACGTCTACCCGTTCTCCTCACGCGGGCTGGTGCGGCTCACGGGCGCGATCGAGCGCGTCATCGCGGTCACCCCGGGAGTGCGGCGGCTGGCGTCCTACAACGCGGCGATCGTGTCGGCCGTTTAGCGCGTCGTCGGCGCGGCGCCGGCCAGCGGGTCCAGGGCCCCCGGTTGCGCGATCCACCACTCGATGGTGCGCCGCAGCCCGGTCTCGAAGTCG